>Ga0316575_10000010_pt1 | contig 51771 bp, 43 predicted proteins | sample J5NA_FD_203072 | JGI IMG/M metagenome (GOLD analysis project Ga0316575, IMG submission 203072) | Rhizosphere microbial communities from salt marsh grasses in Alabama, United States - J5-7_050615r2r3 | ecosystem: Host-associated > Plants > Roots > Rhizosphere | place: USA: Alabama | collected...
CCCCACCCCGTCATGGGCGGTCGACGACACCAGCTCCGTCGACACCCCCGCACTCGACACCGTCAACGTCTCCGGCGTGCCCGAAAGGCGGTACCCCGTCCTCACCGTCTCCTCCGGTAGCCCGCCGATCAACGGCAGCGACGTGCTTGCGACTTGGCCCAGCGCGTCATACGTCACCGACGACGTGTACGGATCGTTCGGGAGATCACCCAGCGATGCGACGTCCGGCAACGTCACCGTCGTCGACACCGGACGATGCACGCCGTCGTACGTGTACGCCGTCGTCACGTCATACGTGTTCGTATCGCCCGGCACGACCGTCGTCGCGACCGTCTGGGACAGCTCGCCGAAATCGGTCCACGTCGACTGCGCACCCGACGCCCCCGCATCGCCGGGGATCACGTAATCCCACGACGCCGTGACGTCCGCGGTCGCGACGGTCGCGCCCGTCTTCCGCTCTTTCATGCGACCGAGGTCGTCATACGCGAAGACCGTCACGCCCGCCTCGGACACGACCTCGCTGGTACGCCCGTCCTCGTCGTACGTGTACGTGGTCGTGCCCGCGTTCGGATCGACCATCGACACCTGCTGGCCCGCGAGGTTCGACGTGAACACCGTGTCGTGGTCGTCGTCGTCCGTGACCGTGACCCGGGAGAAGCCCTGCTGGCCGGTCGACGACAGGATGTCGTAGTCGTATTTCGTCGTGATCGATGGGGCCGTCGTGGAGTGCGCGGTATCCGGCGCCTGGACCTGCTCTACCAGGCGGCCGAGCACGTCGTTGGTCGTCGTGGTCGAGGACCCGATCGGACTGGTTACCGTCGTCGTCGCGCCCGAGTAGGAGGTTGTCGTGGTCTGATCGACGCCGTCGATCCGGTGGATGCTCCCGTCGCTGTATAGCGACGATTCGACCGCGCGCCCGCGATTGTCGAACGTCGTGACCGTCGCCGACTCCAACGAGGCGAGCGACGGATTCACCAGCCCCGACGCGATCTGCGCGGGACTCGAGTTGTAGAACGGCGCGCTCGTCCAGTCCGCTTGCCCCAGCTGGTTGTAGTGCGTTGCGGTGACAATTCGCCCGCCGCTTCCGTCCGGGCTGGGCGTGTGCGTCTCAAGCGTCCGGCCCCAGCCGTCGAGGAACGTATACGAACGCCGTACCGTGCCAGCCGCGGGGTCGCCCACGTAGCCCGACGCGGTCTTCTTCACGAACGACGCACTCGTCACCACGACGGGCGTCGAACGGATGGTCGGACCCGACGCGGAGACGTTGTACCGGTACAACACCGTCGGCGTGTCCGAAGCGAGCTCCGGAGGTTGGCCGTCGGCGGGACGTTGCGCGGGAGCCCACGCCGCGACGAGGAGGCCCATCGCGTCGTACTGGTAGTACGTCCAGTCCTGGGAATTCACGCCCTGCTGCTTGACGACGTTACCTCGGGCGCGGTCCGACCAGGTCTTCGATACGTCCACATTCGTCGTCACCGAATTCTCGTCGGTGAATGGCCGCGTCGCGGTGGTCGTCCACAGCGCCCCATCTGTGCCGTACGCCCACATCACGGTGGGACTGTTCGGATACGACGCGACGTCGCTCGGCTGCCACGCCTTCTCGATGCGCCCGTCGTCGCCATAACTCGCGCGCGACTCGGTGTAGGCGGTAGCCGTCGTGTACGTCCGCTCCGCGATCGGGAGGCCGCGCACCGGAACGTTGGTGCCGTTCCACGGGTCGGGTGTCCCACCCTCGTCGTACCAGATCTCGGACTTGCCGGTGAACGCGCCCGTGCAGGTGCCGTTGTGGTACGTCGTCTGTGACGACGGCAGCACCAGGTATGGCGACGTGGCGGTGACGTACTCCGTCTTCACGCAGGTCGTCTCGGCGTCCGGCGTCGGGGCGTTGTCCGCAACGACCGTAGTAGACGATGTCGGGACGAACAGCGCCCCGTCGTATGTCGTGTTGGACGTGGACGTGATCGTGTAAGAGCCCTCGATGGTTGTCGACACCGATCCCGTCGTCAGGACAATGTGCGGGTCGTGGCTCTCCGGGGCCGTCGTCACGAGCCACGTCGGGTCCGTGCCGAAGCCGTTCGAGACGTACGTCGGCTGCGACGCGGCGATCGCCGTCGGGGTGCCGCCGTCGTAGACGGTCGTGACCGACGACGCGAGGCGGCCCGAGAAGTTCGCGTCGTCCGTGAGCGCGGTCGCGTCGTCGTAGAGCGAGGTGAAGGTCGCGCTATCGATCCCGCGGTAGTACTGGTTGGTCGTGACGAGCGCGTCGGACGGGGCCGCTGAGGACCAGTACGTCCACGCCGAATCCATGTCGATGGACACCCGCCAGCTGCCGGAACCGTCGATCGAGAAGCCGTCGTCCTTGTAACCGTCGCCGTCGAAGTCGCCGATCATTACCTGGCTCTGCGACACGTCATTCGGCGCGTCGGCCAATTGGTGCCAAACACGATCGACGAACGAGTAGTACCGCCACCCGTCGACGGGATCGTGGTCGAGGATGTCGTCTTTGCCGTCCTCGTTGAAGTCGCCGACCTTCACGCCAAGCAGGGAGTCTGCGGTCGCTGCCGTCGGTTCGGTGACCCACGTGCCGCCGGACGCCCCGCTCTTGTAGGTCCAAAGCCCCGTGGATGTCTGCAACGCGGCGACGTCGGTCTTGCCGTCACCGTTGACGTCGGCGAACACCATGTTGTCGAGGGTGCACGTCGAAGAACTGAGCGTGACGTAGCTCGCGGTAGCGCTCGCGGAGTACCGCCACGTCGCGGTCGCTGCCGTGGTCTTCGAGAACACATCCGTGTGACCGTCGTTGTTGAAGTCGCCGAAGCGCAAGTCCTCCAGCGGCGTCCCAGAGTCGCCCGTCGTGTCGGTCCACGAACTCGCGCCGCCGGAGGAATAACGCCAGCGGCCAGGGGCACTCCCCGTGTAGACGTTGAACACGTCTGTTGTGCCATCGCCGTCGAAGTCGCCGAAGCGCAAGTCGGAGAACGGAACGCTCGGATCCGACCAGAGGTCGACCCATGCTCCCGTACCCCCAGGGGCGTACTTCCACTGCCCATTTGAATCGACCGTGAACAGGTCGTCCGTCCCGTCGCCGTTGAAGTCGCCGACGGCGAGGTTGGCTATCGGGATCCCGGCCGTGGGCGCGGCGCCCACGTAGGACGACACGGTCTCGAATCCGCGGTACGACGAGTAACTCGCCATGTTGCTCGACGAGGCGTCGGAATAGAGAAGCGAGTCCGCGAACGCGTATACGGGCGCGCCTCCGTAGACGTAGTTGTGCGTCTGCGTCGGCGTGCCCGCTACTCCGTCGACGAGGTCAATCCGGGAGACGACGTAGGTGTGGTAGATCGCCGTGTCGTTCGCGTTGACCGACGTGTCCTTGTACTTGACCGCGTAGCAGAGTTGGTCGTTGTACGCGGAATTGACGCGCGATTCCGGATGAGCGAGGCTCCATGTGGCGTACGCCGCGCCGTCGAGGCCGTCCTGCGGGCAGAGGGTCCCGTCGGGCACGCCCGCCGCGTGGAGGTCTTCGTCCGCCACCGCGTACGTCACGTTGATGAGGCCGCCGAATTCCGTCCACACGCTCGAGATGCGCAAGTGATCGAGCGGGCGTTGGCGGTCCAGCTGGTAGGTCGCGGTCTTCACGGGAGAGGGAGACGTGTCCCAGTCGACGCGGTTGTTCAGGTGGATACCCGAGAACTTCACGAGGTAGGAGTCCTGGTCGTCGTCGTCGCCCTCAGCACCCCACGAATGGGTGTAGACGGAGTCCAGCCACAGGGCTCTCGCGGATCCGTCCTCCGTGGTCGGGAATCCCTGGATCAGCTGGGTCGTGTCGACCTTGGTCCACGGGTCGGACGGCGAGGTGCGCACCGACGTGTTGATCTGGTCGAGTCGGACGGTCGAGAAGTACACGGGCGAGTTCTGCGCGCTCGTGCACGTGCCGTCGCACACCAGGTCGAGCGGGGCGTCCGGGAAGTGGGGGCCCGCGTCGGAGTCCGTGATGTCGATGCACGTCGGCGTCGACGACATCGCGACCGAGCTCTCGTACTGGGTTCGCTCGACGCATCGAGGCACCAGCGAGAAGTCGACCCGCGCCTGCGCGTCGTCCTGCACGCCGTTGGACGAGTCGTAGGTCTGGCCGTACTCGATCGCCTTGAGCGGGAGGTCACGCACGTACGTGTACGTCGTCGCACCCTTGTACTTGTTCGTCGTCGGGTCGTAGAAGTAGGTGCTCGCGTTGTCGCTCGAGTCCACGACGACGTCGAGCATGAACCGGTAGGCCTGGGTGGTGATGACGCCCTGGCCCCCGCTGTATCCGGGCTCGCCGCTGTTGTTGCCGAAGACCGTCGTGTACGCGACGGAATTCGTCGCGACGGGGTCGCCGTTGTCGTCCGTGAGCCCCGTCGGGCCGTAGCCGAAGTAATACGTCGTGCCGTCGCTGGTCTCGACGACGAAGTACTCGCCGTCGTTGTCGCCGTTCGAGCGATTCGTGTCGTAGTGGCGGGTGACGTGAATCGTCGGGTCTGAGACCGCGACGTAGGTCGCCGTTTTCGCGGTCGTGTCGGTCGACTGCCACACCAGTTCCTCGGCCGACCCGTTCAGCGACATCACGTACGCCGCTTCCTCGGGGTGGCCACTGTACGGCGAGATCCAACACAGTTGCGGCGTCGACCCGCCCTCGTCGATGCACGGTTTGTACTGCCGCTCGATGAAACTCACGGGCATAGACCAACCGTCACCGATAAGCCCCGCCTGGCCGTTGCTCGCAATCGTCTTGCCATCCACGGACTGCGAGTTGTAGTTGAGGTCGACGTTCGGAACGGGACCGGCGGTAACCGGAGGAACCGCGATCGGGATCGAGTAGGTGAACCCGCCCGTCGGCTCGCTGAGGTTCCACGTCCCGCGCGGAGCGAGATCCGTCGCGCTGTACGTCCCGGACTGCGCGTCCGCGCCTGACACCGCGGCGATGATCGTGCCGCCGAAGGACGACGCGAACTTGAGTCCCCGCGACTGGGCGAGCTCCGAGGCGAGGGAGGCGGAGGACGGCACGGGCATCGCGACGCCGTAGCCGCGGGCGATGCTCACGTCGGGGGCGTTGGCCGGTACGTACGCGCGGAGGACGCCGCCCTCGCGGCGCGTCTCCAGCGGGACGCCGTCGAGGCAGCCCTCGACCTCGGGCGTGGTCAACGCGCACTCGGGGAGGACGACAAGGTAAAGCCGGTCGGCGTAGTCGCCGCCGTAAGCGCCGGAGATACCCGAGATGTCGAACCCAACCTCGACCCACTCGGCGGACGGGTCGTCGAGCACATTGACCCGGGCAGCGAACGCCGCGCCGGGCACGCTCTGCTCGTCCGTCGGCGCGATCACGTCGATCGAGAGCATGTTCCCCGAGGTGGCGCGCGGGAATTCGGCTTGGGCGAGGTCGAGGCGCATCGCGCTTGAGGGCATTCCCCCGGCGTGCGCGTTGCGGTGCGCGGCGCCCACGAGCTTGTTGATCGGGGCTTCGCCCGATCCGACGACGAACGGGCCGCCGCCGTTTCCAGCGTCGCGTACACGCGCGTCGAGGGCGTCCTCTGCCTCGACATCGACGAGGACGGTACCGGAACGCACGGGCGTGACCGCGTTCGGGCCGTAGAGGTTCTCCGTCGCGGCGCTCGGCGCCGGCTCGGCGGTCGCAATCGGTCGCGACGCGACGTCGCGTACCGGTTCGACGTCGACGGGCGCGCCGGTCACTCCGTACGCGGGCCCGGAGTCGTCGGTCGTACCCAAGTCGGCGTCCGGTTCCCCGACCACGGGGCCGAGGCTCGGGCTCGGAGACGGCGAGGGGTCGACGGTCGGCGACGGTGTGACTGCCGGAGTGGCGGTCGCCGACGGCGTCGCGCTCGGAGCGGGCGACGGATCCGCCGCCCACGACGGCTGGGAACTCAGGGCGATGGCTCCGATCGTGACCCCGACGATCAGCCCGGTCCGGATGCGTGTCGTGTCGTGTCTCATGGCGTCACCGTCGCAGTCGGAGTCGGCGTCGGCGTCGGCGTCGGCGGTCTATACGCGGTCGTGTTCGTATCGTCGGTCGTCGGAAGGTCGTCCGGGGTCGCGCTTGGAGATGGCGGCGGTCCTTCGAATTCGATACCCGGAACCGTCGCGTCGCTTACGAGGCTTCCGTCACTTGCTCTGACTTCGATGGTGTACGTGACGCCTGGCTGGAGCGCGTACGGACAGTCGACCGAGGATGTCCCCGATCCCCCGGACGCTTTGCTGCCGGCGAGGCCGTCCACCACGACGATCCCGTCCTGCCGGATCGTGAAGAGCGCCCAGACGTCACCGCCGTCGGCGTCCGTCACCGTTGCGGAAAGCGTCGGTCGCGACACCGCGGCATGGTCGAAGCTCGCGTCGAGAGCCACTCCCTCCACCTCGACATCAGTGGGGACGTCGGGCCGCGCGTTGTAGACGATCCGGAAGTAGGGCTGGTGACTCGAGGCTTCTTTCGAGTTGAAACGGCGCCAGTTGTGCAGGTCCGAGTTCGATAACGCCTCGAGCCGGATGTACTGGTGGGTCGGCTCCTCCCGTTCGAACTCCTTCACGAGCTCCGAGACGTCCATCGTGTCCCAGCCTGCCCCGCCGCACAGATCGCCGTGGTAGTCCTGCATGGACGCGCTGATCGCGCTCCATCCCCCGGGTTCGTAGCCGCCGTACTTCAGATAAGTGCTGGTCCATTCGTCCGTTCGTCGAAGGATCAGCGGATGGCCGGACGCACACGCCGCGGCGTGGAAGTCCCACAGATACAACACCGCGCTCGTGACGTCGAGGCCTTGGAATCCCGTCGCGTTCCACTTGATGTACGTGCGTGCGATGTAGTGAGTCGAACCGCTCATCACCGACCCGGCCTTCAACTCGGTGGAATTGATCTGGTTGGACGTCCATCCGTACTCGACCCAGGTGTCGAGCGACGGGTACACGGTCGGCGACAACACCGGATCGACCACGATCGGATAGGACGTCGCGGGGTCGTCGATCCACGACGCGGGCAGGTCGAAAGACGCGTCGACCGACGAGCCCCCGCGTACCTCGCGGTCGACGGTGACCTGGCGCGAGACGAACTCTGGGTCGCCCCCGTGCGCCGCGTACTGCGCCTCAAGATCGTCCTTGGCCGCGCCCGTCAGCGTCGCGAGGAGGGCGTCGTACATGCCCGCGCGCGGCGAGTCCATCCACGGCATCGTCACCGGGTTGCCGAAACCTAGGTCGTCGATGTGGTCCCACGCGATCGGATCGGGCGAGTGCCCGATGATCGCGCCTTCCTCATTGAGAACGTCGAAACCGTCACCATTCGCGGCGGGAGCTACGGTGCCGCCGGAAAAGACGAGCGTCAGCGGAAGGTCGTCGAGGCTCGCGGCCGCGGTCGCGTCGTCGACGACGAAGTACTGCTCGCAATTGTCCGGGCGAACCTCGAAGACGAGGTCAACGCCGGGAGCGATGCGCGGATAGGTCACGCGGGCGCCGTCGACGACGGCCGCTGGCAGGTCGCCGCCGCTCCACCGGTACTCGTACGTGACCGTCGAATCAGGCACGGAGCCCGATAGGACCACGGCGTCGGCGCCGCCCGCGGAGAAACGCAAGCCATCGGGTTGCGCGACCGGACGCAACGTTCCGTCTGCATTCGCGACGACGCTTTGATCGGCTCGGGACCAACCCGAGCCGGTTCCGTCGGCGTCCCACACCCACGCGGGCGCGAACGACGACTCCTTCAGCCAGGAACGATCCGGGAGCGCGAAGGTGGAGCTCGTGGGCGTCCTCGCGTCGAGCGACTCGACCGGGATGCTGAGCTTCCGCGACAACTGTTGTGCGCCGCTCGCGTCGTCGGCGAGGCCGACGCCCGTCTTCGCCCCGTCGGGAGAGGACGGATCGATGAGGCTCATCATGGAACCGTCGGGAAGCTGGTCCTGGCTCCAGGCGTCGTCGCTCGCGGGCGCCGTCGGTTCCGCCGTATCCGTCGTGCCGATCGGGAGAAGAGCGTGTAGGGCAACCGCCGCGATAACCGCCGCACAAGCAACCGCCGCCGTCAGCATCCACACTCGGCTACGACGCATCCCGCACCCCCATCTCCGAGCGCGCACGCGCCCGACCCCACGAATTCATCGGCAGGCCATCGGTCCCCTCAAGCCCGCAACCGCGCATCGTCGCGCGGACTGTCCCTAGTCTGGGTGGCGCTCGGCAGACTCGCAACTCGAGCGGGGTTTTCGACCATGCCTGCGTGGCGCCGCGCGGCGCCGTCCTTCGAGAACCCGGCTAGATCTGAATCGGGTCGACCACGTCGACGTACATCAGCAGCAGCCCCATCCCGAGCAGCAGCGCGAACACGCCGTAGGCGATCGGCATCATGCGTGCGACGTCCACCGGCGCCGGCCGCGGCAGCGCCCGGACGCGCGCCCAGCCGTTCTTGACCGCCTGCCACAGCGCGCTCGCGATGTGCCCGCCGTCGAGAGGGAGCAGCGGGATCATGTTGAAGACGAACAGGGCGAGGTTGAGCGCGGCCACGAGCCCGAGCAGGTCGGAGATCCGGTCGCCGAACGTGTAGCCGTCGACGTCGATCGAGGCGATGTCGCCCGCGATCCGTCCGACCCCCACGACGCTCATGAGCCCCTGCTGGTCGCGCTGCTCGAGCCCGAGCGCCGTGCGGCCCGCGTGGTACACGTACTGCGGAAGGTGCGTCACGAGCACCGTCGTCGCGCCCAGGTAGTGGAACGTCTGCGCCGACCCGTACCCCAGGTCCTGGCGCTGCGTCGTGACCGCCGGCGCCATGCCCAGGAAGCCCACGCGCTCCGTCGCGATCGTGCCATCGGCGTTCATCACGGTGCGACCCGTCGCGTCGTAGATCGCCCGGTCCGCCGGAGTCGGCGTCGCGGTGAGCGTCACCGTCTGCCCCCCGCGATCGACCACGAGCGTCATGGGCACGCCCGCGTGCTCGCGGATCATCGCGCTCAGCGTCGCCCAGTCGTCGATCGGATGCCCGTCGGCGGAGAGGATGACGTCCCCCTCCTGGAGTCCCGCCGCGGCCGCGGCGCTCTTCGGGTCGGTCGGCGTGCACGGGCCGGTCGCGTCCACGGCCTGGACGCAGTCGACGACGGCGCCGACGGTCGGGGTCGCGGTCGGGACGCCATGCACGACGGAGATGCCGGTGAAGATGAGGATCGCGATCAGGAGGTTCATCATGGGGCCCCCGGCCATGACGATGACCTTCTTCCACCACGACAGCAGGTAGAACGCGCGCTTCTCGTCGCCCGGCTCCATCTCCTCGACGGAGCTCAGTCGCGTGTCCTCGATGACGCGCGCCGCCCATCCGGTGCCCTTCACGGGCTTCACCTCGGACTCCGGCGGGATCATCCCGATCAGCCGCACGTAGCCGCCCGCGGGGATCGCCTTGAGGCCGTATTCGGTCTCGCCCTTCTTACGCGACCAGACCGTCGGCCCGAAGCCCACCATGTACTGGCTGACGCGCACGCCGAAGAGTTTGGCGGGCACCATGTGCCCGATCTCGTGGAGTCCGATCGAGACGAGAATCCCCACGAACACGAGGATCACGCCGACGATGTATGCGACGGTTTGCGAGCTCACGGTGCCACCCTACGTCCCTTTCGCGGCGAATTGACCGGCGGTGTGACGAGCCCAACGCTCGGCCTCGAGCACGGCCTCGAACGTCGCGTCGCCCGTCGGCTCGAAGCCGGCGAGCGTCCGCTCCACCGTGTCAACGATCCCGGGGAACGGAAGTGTTCCCGCGAGGAAGGCGCCGACGGCGGCCTCGTTGGCGGCGTTGAAGACGGCCGGGTGCAGGGCCGACGCGGCGACGGCTTCGCGGGCGAGGCGGACGGCGGGAAACGCGTCATGGTCGAGAGGCTCGAAGGTCCACGACTGCGGCGTGGTCCAGTCGTAGGCCGGCGTGACGTTCTCGAGGCGGTCGGGCCACGAAAGCGCGAGGGCGATGGGTAGCCGCATGTTCGGCGGGCTGGCCTGCGCGAGCGTCGACCCGTCGACGAATTCGACCATCGAGTGGATCTGGCTCTGCGGATGCACCACGATGTCGATCGCGTCCATCTCCACCCCGAACAGCAGGTGCGCCTCGATCACCTCAAGCGCCTTGTTCACGAGCGTGGCCGAGTTGATCGTCACGACCGGACCCATCTCCCACGTCGGATGGCGGAGCGCCTGCTCCGGGGTGACGTCCGCGAGTTCCGACGGCGACATCCCCCGGAACGGCCCGCCGGAGGCCGTGAGCACCAGGCGGCGCACCTCGCCCCGCGTCCCGCCGCGCAGCGCCTGCGCGAGCGCACTGTGCTCGGAGTCGACGGGGACGATCTGGTCCGGCCGGGTGACCGCGTCGAGGACGAGGCGGCCGCCCGCGACGAGCGATTCCTTGTTGGCGAGCGCGAGGGTGGAGCCGGCGCGGAGCGCGGCGAGGGTCGGGGCGAGTCCCACGGAGCCCGTCATGCCGTTGAGGACGACGTCCGCGCCCGACGCCGCCGCCTCGGAGGCCGCGTCGAGGCCGGAGACCACGCGTGTCCCGGGCAGCGCGTCGGCGACCGCGGCGGCCGCCTCCTCGTCCGTCACCGCGACCAGCGGCACGGCGAACTCTCGGGCTTGCTCGATCACCACGTCGGGCCGCGACCCGCCGGCCGCGAGCGCCGCCACCTCGAACCGGTCGCGACGGGGCCGGATGACGTCGAGGGCTTGGGTCCCGATCGATCCGGTCGACCCGAGCACCGCGACGGTGCGCGGGGGCATCGTTACGAGACGCCCTGGAGGATGTCCACCGCGCGGGCGAGATACGCGTCGACCTCGTCCTCGTCGTAGGCGCGCGGCTTGATGCGGCGCGCGAAGGCTGCCGTGCGTACCTCGTCCGGGGTGATCGGCTCGCCGGTGTCGAAGAACGCAGTCAGGCGGTCGAGCAGCTCGTCCACCTTCTTGGCGTCGTAGCCGCGGCCGAGGCCCCCGGGGCGCGCGAACCGCTGCCCCTTCTCCTTGCGGAGGTTGTCGTAGAGCGCCTGGGCGCGGGCGGCGAGATCCTGTTGCCACGCGTCGTTCCCGTGGGCTTGCACGAACTGATCGCGCAGCCGCTTGGCGAACGCGTCTTCAAGCTTGTCGAGCGCCGTGTCCACCGCGTCCGTCTGGTAGCCGCGGTACGTGAGGTCGAACGTGGCCTGGCGGATCGTCAGCGGGTTGAGGGCGTTCGGGTCGACCGTCGGCTGCTCGTACGTCTGGCGCACCTGATCGAAGAACGCGTCGACCTGCTTGACGCTGTAGCCCGAGCGCAACAGGCCCGCGCGGGGGAACAGCTTGCTCATGATGACTCCTTGATCGCGAGTTGGCCACAGGCCCCATCGATGTCACTGCCACGAGTATCCCGGATTGTCGCCGGAATCGCGTGCAACCTCAGTCTACGGACGAATTCGCGCTCGACGGCCGGATCGCTCGCCGTCCATTTGCTCCCCGGTGTCGGGTTGAGCGGGATGGGGTTGACGTGCGCCCACGCCGGACCCCGGGCCGCGATCTTCTCGGCAAGGAGATCGGCCCGCCACGGGTGGTCGTTGATGTCGCGAATGAGCGCGTATTCGATGCTCACCCGACGCCCCGTGGCGTCGAAGTACCGCTTGGCGGCGTCGAGCGCCTCGTCCACCGACCACCGGGTGTTGATCGGCACGAGCTCGCCGCGCAGCTCGTCGTCCGGGGCGTGCAGCGACAGGGCGAGCGTCACCTGGAGACCCTCGGCGGCCAGGCGGTCGATCGCGGGCACGAGGCCGACGGTGGAGACGGTCACGTGCCGCGCGGCCAACCCCAACCCCTCGGGCGGGTCGGCGATGAGGGTGCGGACGGCGCGGAGGACGGCGTTGTAGTTCGCGAGGGGCTCCCCCATCCCCATGAACACGACGTTCGTAAGACGCCTCGGCTCGCCGCCGAGCGCGCCGTCTCGGCACGCGCGGGCGGCGAGGCGAGCCTGCTCGACGATCTCCGCGGCGCTCAGGTTGCGCGTCAACCCCATCTGCCCCGTCGCGCAGAACGGGCACGCCATCCCGCACCCCGCCTGGCTCGTCACGCAGAGCGTCGCCCGATCCGGATAGCCCATGAGCACGGACTCCACCTTGACGCCGTCGTGGAGGCTCCAGAGCGACTTGATCGTCTCGCCGTCGTCGGTCTCGATCTGACGGTCCACCGAAAGCAGTGGCGGGAACAACGCCTCGACCAAGCCCTCGCGGCCGGCGGAGGGCAGGTCCGTCATCTCCGCGGGGTCGGCCGTCAGGTGGGCGAAGTAGTGCGTCGCGAGCTGCTTCGCTCGGTACCCGGGCTGGCCCGCGGCCTCGACGGCCTCGGCGCGCTCCTCGCCCGTCATCTCCGCGAAGTGGCGCGGCGGCTTGCCGCGCCGGGGCGCCTCGAACTGGAGGGTGGGGCGACCGTCGGGCCCCGTCACTGCGAGCCCAGGAAGAACGCGAACACGACGAAGGCGATCGGCGCGGCCACGAGGATCCCGTCAAGGCGGTCGAGTACTCCGCCGTGGCCGGGAAGCACGCCGCTCATGTCCTTGATGTCGATGTCGCGCTTGAGCGCGCTCTCCGCGAGGTCGCCGAAGATCGCGCCGACGACGCTCGCGACGCCGACGACGATACCGATCCACCAGCGGCCGTCGAACCACTCCCGCCAGTACCAGGCGGCCGCGGTCGCGAGCAGGGTACCCGCCACCAATCCCCCGACCGCGCCCTCCCAGGTCTTCTTGGGGCTGATCTTCGGCGCCATCTTGTGCTGGCCGAACAGCATCCCGACGAACAAACCGCCGGTGTCGTTGCCCACCACCGCGAGGATGAAGATGATGACGCGCCGATGCCCTCCCTCGGCGCTTTCCATGAGCACGGCGAACGAGGCGAGGAACGGGATCCAGACGATGGTGAGGATGTTCGCGAGGACGTCGTGGAGGGTGTTCTCCAGCCAGTCGTCGACGAGTCGCCAGGCGATGAGGCCGCCGCACGCCACCAGGACGGCCACGATGAGCCCCTCGCGCCCGCTGTACCAGGTGGAGACCCCGATTCCGGCGGTCGCGGCGATGATCGGCGTGAGCGAGATGACGCGCCCCTGCCGGGCGAGCGCGCGCTTCCACTCCGGGTAGGCGGCGATGCATAGCGCGTAGGCGAACACGGTGAATCCGAGGGCGCTGTAACGCGCGAGCGCGACGGCCCCGGCGAGCAGCACGAGCCCGACGATGGTCGCGAGCCAGAGGTTGCGCCCGCCGCGCTTCGGTTTCGGTTCCTCGCGTGTGCCGAAGAGGTCGGCCTCGTTGAAGGTCGACATCAGACTTCGAGCAGTTCCTCTTCCTTGTGCGCGAGCAACGCATCGATCGCGTCGACGTGCTTCTTGGTCAGCGCGTCGAGTTCCTTCTCCGCGCGCGTCCCCTCGTCCTCGCCCACCTCGCCGTCCTTGACGAGCTCGTCGATCTCGTCCTTCGCCTTGCGGCGGAGGTTGCGGACGACGACCCGCGCGTCCTCGGCCTTGTGCTTGGCGAGCTTGACGTACTCGCGGCGGCGCTCCTCCGTCAGCTGCGGCATGATCACGCGGATGACGTTGCCGTCGTTGCTCGGGTTGAAGCCCATCTCGCCGCTGCGGAGCGCGTCCTCGATGTTCTTCATCGCGCCCATGTCGTACGGGGCGATCAGGATCGTGCGCGGCTCGGGCGTGGTGATGGAGGCGAGCTGCTGCAGCGGCGTCGGCGCGCCGTAGTAGTCCACGTTGATCTTCGAGAACACCGACGCGGACGCCTGTCCCGTGCGAATCGACGCGAACTCGTCCTTGGCGACCTCGATCGCCTTGTCCATCTTGTCCTCGGCGTCGAGGAGGGTGTCGTCAATCACGAGAACTCCTTGTCTTGCGGCTTCACGCCGTCACCAGCGTCCCGATTCTCTCACCGAGGAGCGCCCGGGTCACGTTGCCCGGCTCCTCCAGGCCGAAGACGACCATCGGGAGGCCGTTCTCCATGCACAGGCTGAAGGCGGAGGCGTCGAGCACCTCGAGGCGGCGCTGGAGCGCCTCCGCGTAGGTGATGTGCTCGATCCGCTCGGCCTTGGGGTTGCGACGCGGATCCTCGCTGTACACGGCGTCGACGCCGTTCTTGCCGAAGATCACCTCGGTGCAGCGGGTCTCGAGCGCCCGCTGGACGGAGACCGTGTCCGTCGAGAAGTACGGCATCCCGGCCCCTGCGGCGAAGACGACGACGCGCCCCTTCTCCATGTGGCGGATCGCTCGCAGCGGGATATACGGCTCGGCGACCTGGCCCATGGCGATCGCGGTCTGGACCCGGGTGACCACCCCCGCCTGCTCGAGGAAGTCCTGGAGGGCGAGCGCATTCATGACGGTGCCGAGCATGCCCATGTAGTCGGCGCGGGCGCGTTCCATGCCGCGCTCGGACAGCTCGACGCCGCGGAAGAAGTTGCCCCCGCCGACGACGATCGCCACCTGGACGCCCTTCGCGACCGCGTCGCCGATCTCGCGGGCGATCCGGAGGACCGTGTCGGGGTCGAGGCCGATGCCTCCCCCGCCGAACGTCTCGCCGGAGACCTTGAGGAGGACGCGCCGCGCCGCGGAGGCGCCGCCGCCCTGGACGTCCGTCTTCGTCTGGGGCATCGATCCTCCTCCGCGGCTGCTTCGGCTAGGTCTCTAGGCTCCCACGCGGAAGCGCGCGAACGCGGTAACCGCGCCGCCTGCCTGGTCCACGACGGCCCCGACGGTCGTCTTCGGGTCCTTGGCGAACGCCTGCTCGAGCAGCACGTTCTCCTTGAAGAACCCGTTCATCCGGCCGTCGACGATCTTCGGCAGCGCCGCCTCGGGCTTGCCCTCGGCGCGCGAGACCTCCTCGGCCACGCGACGCTCGTTCGCGACGACGTCGTCGGGGACGTCCTCGCGCGTGAGGTACAGCGGCGAGTAGGCCGCGGTGTGCATGGCGACGTCGCGCGCGACGTCCTTGGCCTTCGCGTCCGAGCCGACCAACACGCCCACCTGGGCGGGGAGGTCCTTGTTCGTCTTGTGCAGGTACACGGCGACGTGGGGCGCCTCGACGCGGGCCACGCGACGCAGGACGATCTTCTCGCCCAACACGCCGGAGTTCTCCGTGATGAGGTCCTCCACCGTCGTCCCGCCGGCGTCCGCGGCGAGGGCGGCCTCGGCCGAGTCCGCGCCCGCCTTGACGACCGCGGCGAGAATCGTGTCGGCCAGCGTCGTGAACTTGTCGTTCTTGGCGACGAAGTCCGTCTCGGAGTTGAGCTCGATCATGGTGCCGACCTCGCCCGAGCCGGAGGACTCGACGCTCGCGGCCACGAGGCCCTCGGAGGCCGAACGGCCCTCGCGCTTCGTGACGCCCTTGAGGCCCTTGACGCGCAGCGCCTCGACGGCCTTCTCGATGTCGCCGTCGGTCTCGTCGAGCGCCTTCTTCACGTCCATCATTCCGGCGCCCGTGCGCTCGCGGAGCGCCTGGATGTCGGCAACGGTGTAGTTCGCCATGATCAGTCCTTCTTGTCGGTCTTCTTGGCCGCGGGCTTCTTCGCCGCCGCCTTCTTGGCGGCCGGCTTCTTCGCGGCGGGCTTCTTCGCGGGCTTCTCGTCGGCGTCGTCGGCCTTCGCGTCGGCCTTCTTGGCCGCGGGCTTCTTCGCCGGCTTCTCGTCGGCGTCGTCTGCCTTCTCGGCCTTCTCTGGCTTGTCAGCCTTCTCGGCCTTCTCGGCCTTCTCGTCGGCCTTCGCGTCAGCCTTCTCAGCCTTCGCTTCGGCCTCGTCGCCGCCCAGGAGCTCGCGCTCCCACTCGGCCAGCGGCTCCGCCTCGTCGGTGTCCGCCTCGGCGCCTTCCTTCGGCGCGTGACGCACCTTGAGGCCCTCGGCTACCGCGTCGGCGATGACGCGCGTCAGCAGGCCGACGCTCCGGATCGCGTCGTCGTTGCCCGGGATGCCGTAGGCGATCTTGTCGGGGTCGCAGTTCGAGTCGAGGATGCCAACCACGGGGATGCCGAGCTTCGACGCCTCCTCGACCGCGAGGTGCTCCTTGTTCGTGTCGACCACCCAGATCACGGACGGCGTGCGGGCCATGCCGCGGATGCCGCCGAGGACCTTCTCGAGCTTCTCCTTCTCGCGGCGCAGGCCGAGCAGCTCCTTCTTGGTGTGCCCGGATCCGGCGACGTCGTCGAAGTCGATCTCTTCGAGCTCCTTGAGTCGCGCGACGCGCTTGGAGACCGTCTGGAAGTTCGTGAGCATGCCGCCGAGCCAGCGCTCGTTGACGTAAGGCATGCCGACGCGCGACGCCTGCTCCGCGATCGGCTCCTGCGCCTGGCGCTTGGTGCCGACGAAGAGGACCGTGCCGCCGTGCGCGACCGTCTCCTTGACGAACTCGAACGCGGAGTCGATCTTCGCGAGCGACTGCTGGATGTCGATGATGTAGATGCCGTTGCGCTCGCCGAAGATGAAGCGCTTCATCTTGGGGTTCCAGCGGCTCGTCTGGTGCCCGAAGTGCACGCCGGAGTCGAGGAGCTGGCGCATAGTGACGACGGCCATGGCTCGTCCTTTCGGCGCCCGGTGGGCGCCCCGTCTGCGGGTCAACCCGAGGGTTGCCCGTGTGGTTGTCGGCCCGGTCGGATGACCGCGCCCCTAGTGCCCACGCGGGTTGGCGCCGGGCGAACCCGGACCGTGCCTTCCCGGCGCCGTCGGAAATCCTCGGGCGATTGGACACGCGATGTCAGTCGGCTCGCGCCGACCGCGGGACCATCGTACCGGACGCGGGGGTGAACGGACGCCCGTCGGGGCGATTCGGAATCAGGCGCTGTCGCGCTTCACGAGCCGGGTGCCCATGATGTACACCCGGTCGGTCTCCTCGCCGCGGAGACGGGCGATCAGCATGCTCGCCATCTTCTCCCCCATCTCGCGCGACGGCTGGAGCACGGTCGTCAATTGGACGTCGCCGCCCGTGGCCGCCGGGCTGTCGTCGAAGCCCACGATCGCGATGTCGCCGGGGATCGACTTGCCGAGCTGGCGCAGCACGGTCACCGCGCCCGTGGCCATAAGGTCGGAGGCCACGAATACCGCGTCGATACTCGGGTCGCGATCCAGGAGGGCGCGCATCGCCCGGGCGCCGCCCGCGACGGTGAAGTCGCCGTGCTCGATGAGATCGTGCTCGATGCCCGCCTCCGCGAGCGCGCGATGCCAGCCCGCGGTGCGGTCAATGCCCGCGGGCATGTCCGCGGGACCGGCGATCGTGGCGATCCGCGTGCGGCCGAGCCCGATGAGGTGGCGGGTTCCCATCGCCGCCGCCTCGGCGTTGTCGACGTCGACGTAGTACACGTTCGGCTGATCCGAGTTGATAGGACGGCCGCCGAACACGACGGGGAGCGTGTCGCCGAGGCCGCTGAGGAAGATGTCGCTCGAGTGGTGGGACACGACGATCGCGCCGTCGACGTTGCCGTCGCGCAGGTACTTGGTCGTCTTCGAGTTCGGGGCGAAGCGGCTCGCGACGTGGAGGTTGAGGACGTAGTCGCTCGACTCCATCGCGTGCGCGATGCCGTGCACGACCTCCGCGAAGTACGGGTCGCCGAAGAACCGGGAGGTCTCCTCGGGCACGACCAGGGCGATGGCCATGGTCTGCCGGTTCACGAGGGAGCGCGCCGCGCGGTTCGGCACGTAGTTGAGGCGCTCGATCGCCGCGTTGACGTTCTCCACGACCTCCGGGCTGACCTTCGTCGACCCGTTGACGACGCGCGAGACCGTCGACCGGGACACGCCCGCCGCCGCCGCGACCTCCTCCAAAGTGGGAGGCAGACGGCGCGTACGCGACTCCGTCGTCATCTCCCCGCCTTCCCACTCGATCCTCGCGCCGCCGGCCGCGCCGTCGGCGCTCCCGGCATGCTGGTGATGGGCCGCTACAACGAACGCCCCGAAATCATCCTTCGGTACTCGCGCGCGCTCGCCTTGGGCGTGCGCGCCTGCGTCGGGTAATCGACGCGAACGAGACCGAAACGCTTGTCGTAACCGTACTCCCACTCGAAGTTGTCCATGAACGACCAGTAGAAGTACCCCTGCACGTTCGCGCCCGCGTCTCGCGCGTCGAGCGTCGCCGCGAGGTGGTCGCGCAGGAACCGCGTGCGCCCGACGTCGTCGACGAACCCGTCGGCGTCCGGCGCGTCGTCGAAGGCCGCGCCGTTCTCGGTCACGTACATCGCGACGTCGCCCGCGTACTCGTCGCCGAGCCGTCGGAGCAGCCGCGTGAGGCCCTCCGGCTGGATCTCCCAGTCCATCCCCGTGCGGGGCAGCCCGCGCGAGTGGAGGTGGATTCCCTCGGCGATGGGGAACGGGGAGCGAGACGGGCGCCCGGTAGGGGTGACGGCGGGCGCGGCTTCGGGGTCGGGACGCGCGCTGACCCCTTCGCCGCGGTAGTAGTTCACCCCGAGGAAGTCGATCGGCGAGGAGATGATGGCCAGGTCGCCGTCGCGGATGCGCCGTTCGAACGCGAAGGGCTCGACATCGGTCATCAGGTCCGACGGGTAGGCGCCGCGGAAGATGGGATCGAGGAAGAAGCGGTTCAACTGGGCGTCGACGAGCCGCGTCGCCTCTACGTCGTCGGGATCCGTGGGGTCGACCGGATCCGGCACCGTCAGATAGAGCGTGATGCCCACCTGAACGCCGGAACGGAACTCCCGTATCGCCCGCGTCGCGAGCCCGTGGGCGAGCAGCAGGTGATGGCCGGCGGCGAGGGCCGACTCGGGATCGTGACGCCCCGGAGCGTGGTCCCCGCTCAGGTACCCCAGGAACGCGGAGCACCACGGCTCGTTGAGTGTCGTCCACGACGCGACCCGGTCCCCGAGCGCGCCGTGCACGGCCTCGACGTACTCGACGAATCGCGACGCCGTGTCCCGGTTCGCCCAGCCGCCCTTCTCCTCGAGCGCCTGGGGCAGGTCCCAGTGGTAGAGGGTGAGCCACGGGGCGATGCCCTTGTCGAGGAGCTCGTCGACCAAGCGGGAGTAGAAGTCGAGGCCCTTCCGGTTGATCGGACCGCCGTCGGGGCGCACGCGCGCCCACGACGTCGAGAACCGGTAGGCGTCGACCCCCATGTCCGCCATGAGCGCGATGTCGTCGCGGAAGCGGTGATAGTGGTCGCACGCCACGTCGCCGGTATCGCCACCGGCGACCGCCCCCGGGACGCGACTGAACACGTCCCAGATCGAATCCGTGCGGCCGTCCGCGTGCGCGGCGCCCTCGATCTGGTAGGCGGCGGTCGCCACTCCGAGCACGAAGTCCGTCGGGATGGGGCGAGTTGCCGCGTCCACGACGGCCGCGCCGGAGGGCTCGGTCATCCCTTGACCGCTCCCTCCATGATGCCCTTGACCAGCTGGCGCCCGACCACGAGGAACAGGATCAGCAGCGGGACGATCGACAGGAGCACACCCGCGAGGATCAGCGAGTAGTCGTTGAAGTAGTTGTTCGAGAGCGTGCTGAGCGCCACGGGAAGCGTGGTCGCGTCCGAACCCTTCAACGTGATGTACGGCCAGAAGAAGTTCGTCCATGTCTGGATGAAGATGAACAGCCCCAGCATCGCCGCGGCGGGCCGGGCGGTGGGCAGGGCGATGCTCCAGAACGTGCGGAACATGCTCGCTCCGTCGACCCTCGCCGCCTCGATCAGCTCGAACGGCAGCGCCTGGCGCAGGTACTGGGTCATCCAGAACACCCCGAACGCCGACACGAGGCCCGGGAGGATCACCGATGGCAGCGTTCCGACCAGGTTCAGCTTGATCATGATGATGAACAGCGGCACGACCGCGAGCTGGGTCGGGACCGCGAGCGTCGCGATCACGAAGTACAGCAGTCCGTCGCGGCCCTTGAAGCGGAGCTTCGAGAACGAGTAGCCGGCGAGCGTCGAGAAGAAGACGACGGACGCGGCCACGACGATCGCGACGATCGCGCTGTTGAGGATCGACGGCCAGAAGTTCACGGTCGGCGTGTCGATCACGCGCTTCATGTTCTCGAGGAGGTTCGGCCCCGGGAGGGAGAGCACCTTGCGCTCGGTGATCGTGGTCTCGTCGCCGCTCCCGATCATTATCGACCAGTAGATCGGGTAGATCGAGGCGGCGAGCACGAGCACCAGGAACGTGTAGCCGAGCTTGCCGGGGCGGCCGTCGGCCGTCGCGGAGAAGTCTCGGCGCCGCCACTTGCGGCGCGGAGTACGGGCATTGGCGAGCTGTTCGTCGGCCGCCTCGCGCGTCATGGAGTTCACTTCTGCCCCCTTCCACCCGCGGTGAATAGTCGCGTCACCATGAGGTTGATGACTCCGAACAGGATGATGAGGAGGAACAGGAGCCACGCGGCCGCGGCCGCCCTGCCGAGGTTCGCGTCCACCCATCCGTATTTATAGATGTAGATCGTGAGCGTCATCCACTGCTGGTCGGATCCGCCGGTGCCGTACTGGTCGTACATGCGCGGCTCGTCGAAGATCTGCAGACCGCCGATGGTGGACATGATGATGACGAAGATCAGGGTCGGCCGGAGCGACGGGATGGTGATCGAGAAGAAGCGGCGCACCTTGCCCGCGCCGTCGATCATCGCGGCCTCGTAGTAGTCGCGTGGAATGACCTGCATCGCCGCGAGGAAGATGAGCGCGTTGTAGCCGGTCCAGCGGAGGTTCACCATGGTCGCGATCGCGATGTGGCTCGGAAGAACCTCCGAGTGCCAGCCGATCGGGTTCATGTGGATCAGCTCGAGGAACGCGTTCACGACGCCGACCTTGTCCGCGAACATCCGGGAGAAGATCAGGGCGACGGCGACGGGGGTGATGACGTACGGAAGCAGGACACCCATGCGCCAGAAGGTCTTGGCGCGGATGTTGGTGTCGAGCACGGTCGCGATAGCCAGCGCGAGGATGATCTGCGGCACGGACGACAGCAGGAAGATGCTGAACGTGTTGCGCATCGCGACCCAGAACTTGTGGTCCTGGAGGACGAAGGCGAAGTTATCCCACCCGACGAAGTCGCCCTGGCCCCCGATGAGGGTCCAGTCGTGGAAGGACACGAACGCCGTGTAGACGACGGGGAAGAGCCCCGTGATCGCGAAGATGACGAAGAACGGCGATATGTACAGGTACGGGGACAGTTTCACGTCCCAGCGGTTCAGGGTCCGTCGGAAGGCGATGAGCCGTACGGGCTTTTCCTTCTCGGGGGTTTCCAATGGCTTCGTTGTCATGGAGACATCCTCGCGCGGTCTTCAGAGGAGCGGAATATGCGGATATCGAACGAAGGCCGGATCGCGGGGCTGTGAAGCCGCGCGATCCGGCCCTCGAACCTAGTGACTAGCTGATGGCAGCGACGTCAGACAGGAACTTGTCCCACGAACTTGCGGGGGTGTCAGTTCCATCGATGTCCACGCGGGACAGCGCGTTCTGCATCGCGTCGTTGACCTTGAAGTAGTTCGCACCCTTGAACGGGGGAACCGGGTCCACGGCCTTCGCACGGTCGGCGAAGATCGCGCCAACAGGAGCGTCGTTGAAGTACGCGTTGACCGAACCCGTCAGGGCCGGGTCGCTGTAAGCGGCGACCTGGCTCGGGAAGGTACCAGCGTTCTCGAACGCCTTGATCTGCTGCTCAGGAGCAGTCAGCCAGTTGGCGAGAGCCTTGGCGGCCTCGATGTTCTTGCCCTGGGCAGGAACGGTCAGGTACGAACCGCCCCAGTTGCCTCCGCCGTTCGGGAAGACGTTCGCGACGTCCCAACCCGTAACGTCGGGCGCGTTGCCCGAGATAACACCGAGCATCCAGCCCGGGCAGAGCATCGTCGCGAACGCACCGTCGCTCAGACCGGCGAACCAGTCCTCGCTCCACTGCCCCATGTGGGACGAGAGGTCGGGGCTAACGCTCAGAAGCTGGTCGTAGATCTTCTTCACCTCGGCGTTGTCGGCGGCGATGATCGTGCCGTCGTTCTTCTCGTACGCGTTGGTGACCTGGTTGATCATGCCCTGGTAGATGCCTCCGACGGAGTCGAACCAGGCCGAGTCGCTCTTCGCGACGAACTGCTGACCCACCTCGAAGAAGTGAGCCCAGTCGCCATCGAGAAGCTTCGCAACCTCGTCGCGGTCGGTCGGAAGACCAGCCGCGGCGAAGAGGTCGCTGCGGTAGCAGACGGCCTCCGGACCGATGTCGGTGCCGTAGCCGATAAGACGGCCGTTGGCGTCAGTGGCAGCGTTGGTCTTCCAGGGGATCCAGCGGTCGGCGACCGAGGGGTCCGTGAGGTCCGCGAGCTTGTCGGAGTACTGCATGATCTCCGGGAGCCAGTCGACCTCAACAGCCTCGACGTCGGCCAGGCCGGAGCCTGCGCCAAGCTTGGTGAAGTAGTTCGAGCGCGCGTCGTTGCTGGTCGCAGCGATGTTGTGCTCGACGGTGATGTTCGGGTGCAGCGCGGTGAACTCGTCAAGCAGTTCCTGCGTGTATCCGAAGTCGTTGAACGTCGCCAGGGTCAGGGTGATGTCCTCCGTCATCCACGCGGGCTCGCCGGTCGGCGAAGCAGAATCCGTGGGGGTGGAAGAGGACGAACAACCAGACACCAGGAGAACAAGGGCGGCAGCAGCGCCAAGCGCTCCAGCCGTAGTCCGTCGTGAGGTTCTCACGGTCACTCCTTTGTGTTCGTGCGGTACTGGGGATTGCTTGGGAGCGCTCTCACTTCGGAATGGACCTCATGTGGGAGCGCTCCCACGCAGATCACCGCCAGGTTAGGTCTACCGCGCGTACGTGTCAAGGCCGGTGAGAGTCGAGGCCGAATCGTTACCGAAACGTAAGCGCTCTCCGGTGTGATGCCCCCAGGCGCCCGCGCGGGGAAGAGCGCCGCTACGGCGGCTCCGGGGCTTCTCGGGTTCGCGCATTTCGCCACGATACTCGACCCGTGCGCGCCACGTTCCGGCTTCTCCGTCTCGGTGTCGCCGCCGGCGTCGTCGCCTCCGCCGTCGCGCTCCCGGCGTCGGCGGCCGCCTCCGGGAGCGCCATCTACGCGTCGGCGATGCCCGCCTTGTCCTCCCCCGTCCGGCCGTTCCACGCGGTCCGCCTGTTCGACCGTCCGGCGTCCCCGTGGGCCCCGGGGCACCGCGGCGTCGACCTCGCCTCGAGCGTCGGTGATCCCGTGTACTCGCCCGGTCCGGGACTCGTGACCTTCGCCGGCACGGTGGTCGATCGGGGCGTCGTCACGGTGCGGCATCCCGACGGGACGCTGTCGAGTGTCGAACCCGTCGCGGCCGAGGTGGGCGTCGGCGCCTCCGTGACCCGAGGCGAACGCATCGGGGTGGTCGAGGACGTCGCCGACCACTGCGCGCCCGCGACGTGCGTGCACTGGGGCGTGCGCATCGATGGGCAGTACGTCAATCCACTCGACGTGCTCGAGGGATTCGGGCCGGTGGTGCTGCTCCCGCTAGTCGAAGGCTCCGGTGCGCACGAGCGCCTCGCGCAGCTTCGCGACCGCGGCGGTGTGGATCTGCGAGACCCGGGACTCCGTGACACCGAGGATGCGGCCGATCTGCCCGAGCGTGAGGTTCTCGAAGTAGTACAGGCGGAGCACCTCCTGCTCGCGATCCTTCACCCCCCGGATCGCCTGGCCCAGCAGGTTGAGGGTCTCGCGCTCGTCGATGGAGGTTCCCGCTCCGGGGACCCTGAGCGACGCGGCGGCGACCTCGTGGTCCGACTCCTGGCCGTCGCGCGCGAGCGCGTCGAGCGGCGCGACATACGAGAGCGCGACCTGCGCCCGCACGGCCCGCACATCGGCCACGGCCCATCCCAGGTGGCGCGCGACGGCGCGGTCCGAGGCGGCCTTCTGCGAGCGTTGCTCGATGGTCCGCGCTGCGGCCTCGACCTGGCGCGCCTTGCTGCGCACCGACCGCGGGACCCAGTCGGCCGCCCGGAGCTCATCGATGATCGCCCCGCGGACCCGCGTCGCCGCGTAGGTCTCGAACTTGTACCCGCGCTCGGGGTCGAACTTCTCCACCGCGTCGATCAGCCCGAACATGCCGTACGAGACGAGGTCGCCGAGCTCGACGGTGTCGGGCAGGCGCACGACCATGCGGAGCGCCACGTGCGTGACGAGCGGGGCGTAGTGACCGATGAGCCGCTGGCGCGCCTCGGCGGCCCGCGCCGCGTCACCGCACCGGAGGTCGTCCCACCACTGCGTCGTGACGGCGACAGACGCGACCGGCGCGCGGTGGCTCGAGTCAGCCTCGGCTTCGAGGCCCTCGAGCATCGCGTTCAGTTCGGACATGATGCTCCCTCACGCTCGCGGATGCGCGAGCTCGTAGGACGAGCGGAGGCGTTCCGCCGTCACGTGGGTGTAGCGCTGAGTGGTGGCAAGGCTCGCGTGGCCCAATACCTCCTGGACGGTTCGCAGGTCGGAACCACCCGTGACGAGGTGGGTAGCGGCCGTATGCCGGAGGGCGTGGGGGGCGATGTCGCCGACCCCGGCGATCGCCGCGAGGCGGTGGATGCCTTCGCGGAGTTGGCGCTGATCGGCTCGCTTTCCCTTGCGGCCGAGGAGGAACGCGGAGGAAGTCAACGTGGCTGACACGAGCGAGGGACGGCCGCGTTCAAGCCACACCTTGGCCGCGCGCGCCGCGGGGACGCCGAAGGGGACGACGCGCTCCTTGGACCCCTTGCCCATCACGCGGACGAGCCTCTCGTCGAGGTCGACGTCGTCGACGTCGACACCCGCGAGCTCCCCGACGCGCATCCCGGTCGCGTACAGCATCTCCGCGGCGGCCCAGTCCCGCATCGCGAGCGGGTCGCCCGCGTCGGCCGCGGCCTCCGCCGCGCCGAGCAGCGCGACCATGTCCGCGGGCGTGAGCACGATCGGGAGCGATTGCGCGGGGCGCGCGGAGGCGAGACGCGCCGCGGGATTGGAGGCGACGAGGCCGGCGTCGGCCGCCCACGCGAAGAACGTGCGGGCCGCCGCGCCGCGGCGGGCGAGCGTGGTGCGGCTGAGACCCGCCTCGGCCATCGTCGCGAGCCACGACCGCAGGTCGGCGAGGGCGACGGAGGCGAGGGCGGCGTCGGCGTCCACCGGTTCGGCGCCGTCGGGGGTTCGCTCGACGAAGCGCGCGAGGTGCGCCAGGTCGGAGGCGTACGCGCGCACGGTGTTGTCGGAGTAGCCGCGCTCGTGGCGCAGCGTGTCCGAGAACGCGGCGATCATCGTGCCGCGTGCCGTGGAGGGCGTCGTCATGGCGCCATGCTGGCACCGTCACACCCGTCAAATCAACCCCTTTTGTCACATCAGTAACGCGAATCGGTCGGATTCTGGGGCATTTGTCCTGGTATCTGCCGATTCTCGCCGATAACCGCGCCGCGCGGATTAGCGGCGACGGGGCGCGCGTGTCCACAGGTCGCCCGCGCGAACGACGGCCCCGGCTACCTCGAGGCTCGCGAGCGCGGCACGCGCCTCCGCTGGCGTCATTCCGGCCGTCCGGGCGACCTGTCCGGTCCCGCTCCCCCGCCGCGAGACGGCGTCGAACGCCCGGCGCTCGTCCGCCGAGGCGAAATTCTCGATCGCATGGCCCAGCGGCGCGGGCGGACCCGTCTCGGCACGAGAGGCGTCGAGCGGCAGTACCAGGTCGAGAACGTCGCGCGCCGAGGTCACCAGCGCGGCACCCTCGCGGATCAGCCGGTGACAGCCGAATGACGACGGGTTCGTCGCCGGACCCGGTACCGCGGCGACGGGTCGGCCAATCTCCGCGGCGTGCGTCGCGGTGCTCAGAGCCCCCGAACGGTAGGCCGCCTCGACCACGACCGTGGCGCGGGCGGCGGCGATGATGCGATTGCGCGTGAGGAACCGCGAGCGGTGTGGCGGAAACCCCGGCGGCTGCTCGGCGATCACCGCGCCCGTGTCGAGCACCTTCGCGAGAAGATCGGCGTTACCCCGCGGGTACAGCCGGTCGACCCCACCCGCGAGAACGGCAACCGTGACCCCTCCGGCGGCGAGCGAGCCGCGGTGGGCCCGCGCGTCGATGCCGTACGCGCCGCCCGAGACCACCGTCCACCCCTCGTCCGCGAGGCCCGAGGCGATCGTCGCGGCCATGTGCTCTCCGTAGGCGGTGCTCGAGCGCGACCCGACGACCGCGACCGCGCGCGCAAGCGCCTCGTCCGCCGGCACCGCTCCGCGGACCCACAGGCAGTACGGAGCCGCGTCCCCGAGGTCGTCCAGAACCGTCGGCCAACCGGTCGCACCGCGCGGTATCGCGACGGCGCCGACGGCGGCCGCGCGCTCCACATGCCGTCCCGGATCGGAATCGGCGAGACGCGGGACCCAACGCGCGACCGCGGCGACCGCGCGCTCCACGAGCTCCCTTCTCGCGCGGGGGGCGAGGTCCATGGTCGCCGCTACCGGATCGCCTGCGGCGCGGCGTACCCAGGCGAGTGCCTCCGCAGGTCCGAGGACGCCGACCAGGGCGCGGGCGAGCGGATCGCCGGGCTCCGCGATCGCGCTCCACGAAACGAGCGCCTCCTCCCGCTGCCCGAGGATCGCGGCGCCGGCCGCCGCCGCGTTCACGCTCACCACGCCGCCACGCCCGTCGATCGCGCGCGGAGCACGAGGGCTTGGTTGGCGTGCTCGGCGCGCGGCGAGTCCGCGCCGGCGAGGTCGGCGAGCGTCCACGCGACCCGGAGCGCCCGGTCGAGTCCTCGCGCGGTGAGAAGCCCCCGATCGAGCGCGCGAAATCCGACGCGCAGGACCTCCCTCGGCGTACGCGCGCGGAGCCACGCCCCGGGCACCCGCGCGTTGACGCTCCACTCGGTGTCACGGAGCCGCTCCTCGGCTGCCGCTCTCGCGGCCGCGACCCTCGCGGCGACCACGGCACTCGGCTCGCCCACCTCGTCCATGCCGCGGCGCACCGGCCGGACGGCGATGTGGAGGTCGACGCGGTCGAGCAGCGGCCCTGACAGTCGGCCGAAATACCGGCGGCGCGCCATGGGGCTGCACGTACACCCCTCTCCCCCGCCGTCGTAGCGCCCGCACGGGCAGGGGTTCGCGGCCATCACGAGCTGGAAGCGCGCGGGGTATCGCGCCGCACCCGCCGCGCGGTGCAGCACCACCTCGCCGGACTCGAGCGGCTGGCGCAGGGTTTGGAGGACGCTCGCGGCGAATTCCGGCGCTTCGTCGAGGAACAGCACCCCCGCGTGGGCGCGCGAGATGGCGCCGGGGCGCGCGAGGTGGCTGCCCCCGCCGACGATCGCCGCGGCCGAGGCGGAGTGGTGGGGCGCCTCGAAGGGCGGCCGCGACAGCAGGCCCGCGCCGGCGTCGAGCGTGCCGGCGACGGAGTGCACGGAGGTCGCGACGACGGCGTCCTCGGGGCCGAGGTCGGGAAGGATGCCGGGCAGTCGCGCGGCGAGCATCGACTTGCCTGCACCCGGCGGCCCGACCATGAGCATGTGGTGCCCGCCCGCCGCGGCCACTTCGAGCGCCCAGCGCGCCTCGTCTTGGCCGCGCACGTCCGCGAGGTCGGCGTCGTCGGGGACGGCGGGCTCCCGGAGGACGGGGAGAACGACCTCCGACGACGTCGGCACGGCCTTCTCGTTGCCGTACCGCGCGGCGAGTTCGGCCAGGGTGGCGACGCCGACCACGTCGGCGCCGGGCACCAGAGCGGCCTCGGCGGCGTTGCCCGCGGGGACGACGACGCTCCGCGCGCCGCCGGCGACGGCGGCGGCGACCGCTGGCAACACGCCGCGGACGGGCCGGACGCGGCCGTCGAGCCCGAGCTCGCCGATGTGGGCGGCGCGGCGGGGCGCGGCCCGGTCGATGAGTCCGGCCGCGGCGAGGACGGCGATCGCGATCGCGAGGTCGGTCACGGATCCGCTCTTCGGCAGCGAGGCGGGCGAGAGGTTCACGGTGATGCGGCGGTTCGGCCACGTCATCCCCGACGACGCGACCGCGGCCCGCACTCGGTCGCGAGCCTCGCTGAGCGACGCGTCCGGAAGACCGACGATGGCGAAAGCGGGCAACGAGGCGGCCAGATGCGCTTCGACGTCGATCACGTGCCCGTCGAGCCCCGCGAGCGCGATCGACCGGGTCCTCCCGATCACTCGACGCACCTCAGGTGCTCGACCACGGGCGGGCCGTCGCCCGTCTCCACGGTGACCACGTCGATCCGCACGCCGGCGTACGTCTCGTCCTGCGATGCGAGCCACGCCGCGGCGAGGCGTCGAAGCCGCGCGACCTTGGCGCGCGTGACTGCCTCCGCCGCGCGACCGAAGGAGCCGCTTCGACGCGTCTTGACCTCCACGACGACGAGATCCCCGCCGTCCCGGGCGACAATGTCGATCTCGCCCCTCACGCCACCGCCGCGCGCGGGCCGCCAGTTGCGCGCGAGGACGGACCACCCGCGGGCGAGAAGGTCGCGCGCGACGACGTCCTCGCCGTACCTGCCCACCTCGTCTTTGACCGCCACGGGTCGACCCTCGCCCGGCGCGGGCGGGCGCGGCGTCCGCGTCGCGCCGCAACGGGACTACGGCGTCGGCCGAACGCCCCTGGGACATTCGAGGGAGCGGGTCGGGTGGGGCGGGCGGGGTGGGGGGCGGGCAGGGTGGGGCGGCTAGCGGCGGCGCGGCCCGCGTAGCGCGCGGATGTCCGGCATGTCGTCGTCGTGCGCGAGCTCCTCGACGTTCACGTCGCGGAACGTCACCACGCGCACGGAGCGGACAAGCCGCGCCGAACGGTACACGTCCCACACCCACGCGTCGGTGAGCGTCACGTCGAAGTACACGTCGTGCCCGGACTGCTTGACCTCGAGGTCGACCTTGTTCGCAAGATAGAAGCGCCGCTCGGTCTCGACGACGTACGAGAAGAGCCCGACCACGTCGCGGTACTCGCGGTACAGGGCCAGCTCGGCCTCGGTCTCGTAGTTCTCCAGGTCGTCGTGGCTCACGGGACCATCATGCCCCGCGCGACACCGGCCCGCGAACCGCCGCGCCCCTACGCGCGCTCGGGCAGGCTCCACGAGACCCGGTGCAGCGGCGTCGGCCCGAGCCGGCGCAGCGCATCGAGATGCCCGGGCGCGCCGTATCCCTTGTTCCCCTCCCAGCCGTACTCGGGGTGCTCCCGGTGCGCCGCCCGCATCGCCGCGTCTCGCGCGACCTTCGCGAGCACGCTGCCCGCGGCGATCGACGCGCACGTCGCGTCGCCTCCCACCACCATCGTGACCGGGGGGACGACGACGTCGTCGCCGTCGTCGAAGAGGTCGACGGGGCGGGTGCTGAGCCAGTCGTGCTTTCCGTCCAGGAGGATCGCGTCGACGACCACCCCGGACTCCGCGATCGCACCGAGGGCACGGAGGGCCGCGAGGCGGAGCGCGGCGGTGATGCCCACGGCGTCCACCTCGGCGTTCGTCGCGTCTCCGACCGCGCGCGCAACTCCGAACGACGCGAGCTCCACGGCGATCGCCTCCCGGCGCGCAGGGCTCAGCTGTTTGGAGTCGGCGAGCCCCGCGGGCCACGTCTCGCACGGGGCGAGGGCGACCACGCCCACGGAGACCGGCCCGGCGAGCGCGCCGCGCCCCACCTCGTCGATGCCCGCGACCACCCTCGACCCGGCGTCCCAGAGGGACCGCTCGCGCTCGAGGCCGACCATGCCTAGTCGGTGGCCCCGCCCGATGCCGCGGGGTCGCTGGGGAACGGGTTGCCCAGGCCGGTCCAGTGGTCGAGCGGCCACACGGTCGCGAACGCCGTCCCGACGACGTGGTCGATGGGGATCGCGCCGCCGCCCGGTTCTCCGGTGTGGGAGCGGGAGTCGGCGCTGTTGGATCGGTTGTCGCCCATGACCCAGACGTAGTCGGCGGGAACCTCGGCGGTCCACGGCGTCTGTTGCCCCGTGCACGGCGCGAGCCCCGGCCGCACGTACGGCTCGTCGAGCGCGACGCCGTTGACGTACACGGGACCGTCGGCCGTCTTGCACTCGACGGTGTCGCCCGGCAGGCCGATCACGCGCTTGATGAGGTGCTCGCCCGCGTCCTCGGGCAGGAGCCCGGTGAAGCGCAGGACGTCTCCGAGGATGCCGCCCGGACCGGAGCCGGCCTTGACCTCCTCGGCGGACAGCCAATTGTTCGGGTCGCGGAAGACGACGATGTCGCCGCGGCGCAGGTCGAACGGGCCGGGACGCCACTTGCTGACGAGGATGCGGTCGCCGATGTCGAGGGTGTTCTCCATCGACGAGGACGGGATCCAGAACGACTGGAAGAAGAATGTCTTGAGCAGGAACGACAGCACGAGCGCGCTGACGACGATGATCAGGATCTCCTTGACCCACGTCCACACGCGGCGCCCGAACGACGCAGGGCGCTCGTCCCGTTCCTCCTCGGAGCGGGACTCAGCCTCGGCCGTCGCCGTCTCGCCAGCGTCCACCATGTCGCCAGCGCGCCGGGGCGGCTAGTTCTCCCGCTTCTCGCGGATACGCGCGGCCTTGCCGCGCAGGTTGCGCAGGTAGTAGAGCTTGGCGCGGCGCACGTCGCCACGGCGCTCGAGCTCGATCTTGTCGATCGTCGGGGAGTGGAGGGGGAACGTGCGCTCCACGCCGGTGCCGAACGAGATCTTGCGGACGGTGAACGTCTCACCGATGCCGCGACCCTTGCGGGCGATGACGATCCCCTCGAACACCTGGATGCGGGAACGGTTTCCCTCGACGACGTTGACGTGGACCTTGACGGTGTCGCCGGGTCGGAAGTCGGGGATGTCGGCCTTGAGCTGGGCGGCCGAGATGGCCTCGAGCTTGTCCATCGGTCTCTCCTCGCGCCCGCCACAGGTCGCACGCGGTATCTGCCTTGCGGCTACGTTTCGCGGAGGCGTTACGCGGGATGTGCGGCCTCCCCTGTGGCAGAGGCGCGCGACGCGGACGCCGACGCACCATTCTGCCACACGGCCGGCGCGATCCCGCGACGGTACGACGCCGCGAAACCTCCCTGCGGTCGATCAGTGCCGGTTCCACTCCCGTATCGGCACAAATCCACCGCGAACGCGCATGAACACCGCGGGGGCATCGGCGTCGGCGCACATTCCCGTCGCGGAGGAGCGAATCCCGCTACGACTCGCCGAGCAGGTCGGGCCGGCGAAGCCGCGTGAGCCGCTCCGCCTCCTCGCGGCGCCAAGCCGCGATCGCGGCGTGGTTGCCGCCCAGCAGCACCTCGGGCACGTCCAACCCGCGCCACGACGCCGGGCGGGTGTAGCCCGGGTACTCGAGAAGCCCGTCGGCGTGAGACTCCTCGACGAGGCTCTCGGCGTTGCCGACGAACCCGGGGATGAGCCGCGTCACGGCTTCGATGATCGCGAGCGCGGCGACCTCTCCCCCGTTGAGTACGTAGTCCCCGAGCGAGACCTCGGTCACGCGATGCGTCGCGGCGTAGTGCTCCGCGACCCGCGCGTCGATGCCCTCGTAGCGACCGCAGGCGAACACCAGCTGCTCCTCTCGCGCCATCTCCTCGGCCATCGCCTGGGTGAACGGCACCCCGGCCGGCGTCGGGATGACGAGGCGCCCGCCCTCGGCGAGCACGTCGTCGAGCGCGCGCCCCCACACGTTCGCCTTCATCACCATGCCCGCCCCGCCGCCAAACGGCGAGTCGTCGACGGTGCGGTGCACGTCCGTCGTCCAGTCGCGAAGGTCGTGGACGTGCGTCTCGACGAGCGACGCCTCGCGCGCCCGGCCGAGGAGCGAGACATCGAGCACGGAGAAGTACTCGGGGAAGATCGTGACGAGGTCAATCCTCATCGTCAACCTCCCCGGCGAGCAGGCCGTACGGCGGGTCGACGACGACGCGCCCCCCGGCGACGTCGACGACGGGCACGAGGGCGGCGACGAACGGAATGCGGGCGATCGTGCCGCCCGGCTCGCGGACGAGCAGCAGATCCTGCGCCGGCGGGTGCTCGAACCCCGCGACGACGCCGACGGGGCTTCCGTCCGGGCGCTCGGCGCGTAGGCCTTCGAGCTCGTGCGGGTACCAGGCGTCGTCCTCGTCGGAGGCGTCCTCGTCGACGACGAGAAGCACGCCGCGCAGGCCTTCGGCGGCTGTGCGGTCGGACGCCTCGTCGAAGCGCACGTACCAGCGCCCGGAGTCGACGCGGGTGGAGGCGACGGTCAGCGGCCCCGCGCTCACGGGGTCCGTCCGGAGCGCGGCGCCGGCGGCGAGGCGCTCCTCGGGGATGTCGGTGCGGAGCTCGACAGACACCTCGCCCTTCAGGCCGTGGGCGCGGCCGATGCGGGCGACGACGAGGTCCATGGCGGCCCCTTCCGGGACGCGGCGACTAGCGCGGAGCGACGTCCACGAAATTCACGTGAACGTCCTCGCGCGCGATGGCGTCGATGACGGTGCGGATCGCCTCGGCGGTACGTCCCCGGCGACCGATGACGCGCGGCAGGTCGTCGGGGTGGACCACCACGTTGAGGGTGGGGCCGCGACGCCCGGAACGCTCGGAGACGCGCACGTCGTCCGGGTTGCGGACGATCGACTTGACCAGGTACTCGAGCGCCTCGACGATCACGGCCTACTTCTCCTCGTCGATGACGCCCTCGACCTTATCGTCGGCGTCCGACGGATCGCCCTCGGCGACCTCGACCTTGACCTCGTCGCCGTTGTCCGCGGGAACCTCGGAGGACTCGTCGGCGATCTCGGCAGGCGCCTCGTCAGCGGGCGCCTCCTCGGCCTTGGCCTCGTCGGCGGCCTTCGCCTCGGCGGCCGCCTTCTTCGCGGCGTCCTCGGCTTCCTTGGCCTTGGCGGCCTTGGCCTTCTCGGCGGAGTTCACGGCGGCCTTGATCTTGTCCTCGGCCGATGGCTTGGCGATCTGCGGCTTGACGGTGCTCACCGCGCCCTTCTCGCCCTTGAACGTGCCCCAGATGCCGGTGAGCTTCAGCAGCACCTCGGCCTGCTCGGAGGGCTGAGCGCCGACGCCTAACCAGTAGAGGGCGCGCTCCGCGTCGATCTCGATGACCGAGGGCTCCTCGGTCGGGTGATACTTGCCGATCTCCTCGATCGCACGGCCGTCGCGACGGGTGCGCGAGTCCATGACGACGACGCGGTAGAAGGGGGCGCGCTTCTTGCCGAAGCGCTTGAGGCGGATCTTGACAGCCATGAGTGACTCCTGGGATTCGGTATGAGTCAGGTCCGGTTCGTGGGGAACGGCCCGACAAGACGAATAGCGCCGCGAACGCGCGAACGCCAGGCGCAATTGTGCCACGCGCCACCGGCGGCGGCAAACGCCTACGGCACGTACTGGACCGCGAGCTCCGTGACGACGCCACCGTTGACGTAGATCCACGCCGGGTACGGCGCGTTCGTGGGGAGGCTGCCGCCGGGGTCGGCGATCACCTGGGACAGGGTGAAGACCCCGTCCTCCCACCCCGCCTTCTTCGCGGGGATGTCGCCCGCCACGGTCACGAGCCGGATGGTCGTGTTGTCGTTGGTCACGTAGTAGTCGTTGTTGACCTCGTCGCCGCGGGCGGCGGCCGTCGCGATGGCGCCGCTGCCCGACCACCAGCACGCAAGGTCGAACGCGATCTGCGACGTCGACCACGACTTCACGTAGCCGAACCACACGCCGTCCGGGAGGGAGGTCGCGCCGGGAGTGCATCCGGAGCCCTGCGCCTGGCTCTCGGGGCTCGTCGTCCATTCGTCGCCGAACACGTAGACGTGCGCTGGCGGCGGCGGAGGCGGCGGCGGGGCGGCCGAGGTGGTCGCGGGCGTGGCCGACGCGGAGGCGGGGGTCGCGGATACGTCCGCCGTGACGGTGGACGTCACCGTCCCGGCGCCTCCGCATGAGGCGAGCGAAAGCGCGATGGCGCCGATCACGCCCGTGAATGCTGCCCGACGTGTCCCCATGTCCCGGTCCTTCCGCCTCCCAAAACGAACGCTAGCACTACCCAGGATGGGCGCGAAGGGCGTCGAGCGACCTAGGCGAGGCCCGCCTTCTGCATCGCGCCCCGGACCGAGGAGAGGAAGCCGGAGCTGGTGTACGAGGCGCCGGACACGTAGTTGACCTTGTACGTCTGGGCGGCGAGCACCCGGCTCTCGAGCTGTGGAACGGCGCTCGCATTGATGCGGCGGGACGTCGAATCGCCGAGCCCGATCACGAGCGGCTGCACGTCCGTGATCTTGCCGTTGTTGATGACGAGCTGGACCTGCATGTTCCCGTACGCGGTCGCTACGGACGGGCCCTTGTACGTCCCCGTCGGACCCTTCGGGGCCGGCGGTGGCGCCGGCTTGGGAGCCGCGGGCTGGGGCGCCGTGGTCGTCGTGGTCGTCGTGGTCGTGGTCTCGGCGGCGGGCGCGCTGGCCGACGGGCTCGGCGACGGGCTCGCGGACGGGCTCGTCGCGAGGTCGCCGGCGGCGGGGTCGGCGAGCGCGAGACCCGGGACGGGAAGGCTGCCGACCTTCCATCCCGCCGCGAGCATCGCGGCGGAAGCCCCGGCCACGAAGACGACTCTCGAACCCTTCATCGCTCTCCTCCTACCACGCGAATTCTTCGGCGTGGATCGCGTTCTCCGGGACGCCGTGCTGGCGTGCGTCGGCCTTCACCTGCGCGGTCCACTTCTCGGGCCCGCAGACGAACACGTCGCACGTCGACAGCTGCGGGACGATCTGCGCGAGCGACTGCGGTCCGTCGGCGGTGGACCAGCCGTGCCCTCGCGGACCGACGACCTCGTACAACGCGGCGCCCTGCTCCGCCGCGAGCACCCGGAACTCCTCGAGCAGCGGGGCGTCCAGGTGGCTCGACGCGCGAAGGATGACCGTGCAGTGGCCGAGCTGGGCCTTGTCGTCCTCGAGCATCGCGCGGATTGGCGTGATGCCGACCCCGGCGCCGATCAGCACGAGGCCGCGGCCCACGCGGGCGTCGTGGTGGAAGCGTCCGAGCGGTCCCTCCGCGATCACCCGTACGCCGGGCCGGAGGTTGCGGAGAGCGGCGGAATCGTCCCCGAGCGGCTTGACCGTGATGCGGAGCGAGTGCCCATCGGGCGCGCGTGAGAGCGAATACGGGTGGGCCGTCGCCCAGAGGTCCTTCGTGAGGAATCGCCAGATGAAGAACTGCCCGCCGCGCGCATACCAGAAGTCGAGGTCGCGCCCGCCGATCGTCACGGATACCGTGCCGTCGTCGTGGCGGTCGAGGTGCATGACGCGCAGCCGGTGGTGGACCGAGCGGTAGAGCGGCAGCCACATCCGCCAGATCACCATCGAACCGACGGCGACGACGTAGAGGCCGGCCCAGAAGTACGTGGCCAGCGAGTTCATGGCGAAGGTCGAGCCCGTGGCGAACTGGTGCGGGATGGCGATGGCGACGGCGACGTAGGTGAACAGGTGGATCGCGTGCCACGTCTCGTAGGGCCACTTGCGCCGAACCGCGGCGATCGAGGTGAGCCCGACGATGAGCAGGAGCGCGAGCGCGAGGATCGACAGCGCGACGTCGCGGTTGTGCGCGAGGTACCACGAAGTCTGGTCGAGCGGTCCGCGACCGGCGATGGCCCCCTGGCCGACAGTCAGCAATGCGGCGTGGGTGACGAGGAGGTAGAAGACGGGCTCGCCGAGCGATCCGTGGATCTTCATCGCCCGGTCGTGGCCGACCGCGCGCTCGACCCACGGGGCGCGCGAGGCGAGAGTCATCTGGATAAGGATGAGCGCCGTCCCGACGAGGCCCGTGAATCGCCCGAGGGCGTTGACGGCGTCGACGGGCGCGGTCCACGCCATGGCGCCGCTCGCAAGGAACAGCGCGATCCCCGCCACCGTGACGAGCCACGCCGCCGCGAGGAGCGAGTCCATCCATAGGGAGTGGCGGCGGGCGCGACGCCCCCGCTCGATGTATTCCGCGAATCCGAGTCTGCGCTCGTTCGAGATCGTTCCCACCGAAGTCGTGCTCATGCTCCCAGTGTGGCGAGCGCTATCTGAGAACCTTCTCAGGCACGTCCCGGCCACCCGGCGCTGACGGCGGCGCGAAGCGCGCCCGGGTCGTCGCCCGCGCCGCCGCGAGAGATCCCGAGCACCTCGAGTCCGTGCGCCTGCGCCGCGGTCGCGACGGACTCGCCGCCCGCGACGATCGCCGTGGCCCACGCGTCGCACTCGACCAGGTCGCCGCCGACGACGCTCGCCTGGAGGAACGCGGCCTCCATGGCGCCGGTGGCGGGATTCCAGATGTGCTCGCCGTGCTGGGCGGTTCCCGAACTCGCGAGGGCGCGGTGCGCGGCCCCGTCCCCGAGGCCGACGACGTCGAGCAGGGGCCCGGATTGCGGGTCGCCCCCCGCGCGCGGGTCCGCGAGGCCGATGCGCCACGGCCCGCCGTCCGGGCCGACTCCGGACACGAGGACGTCGCCGGACGCGCCGATCATCCACCCCGCGGCGTCGAGCGCCTCGATCCGCCACGCGGCGCGGGCCACGGCCCAGGTCTTGACGATGCCCGTCGGGTCGAGGACGCCGTCGGGGCGCCGGGCGTCGAACGCGCCGTCCGTCACGTCGCGGTACCGCTCGCACTCGGCGAGGACCTCGCCGACGGCGGGAGGGCAGTCCTCGACGGTGATCTCGCCCCGCGCGAGGCGCGAGAGCGGCGTGTCGGGTCGCCAGAGGGAGAAGACGTCGTCCGCCCAGGCGAGATCGGCGTGAAAGGCGGCGGCGGCCTTCGCGTACGCGTCGTCGTCCCGCGTGGCACCGCCGACGACGAACGCCTCGCCCGCGACGATGTCGAGCGTGAACGGCATGGCCATGGCGTGGACGACGGTGCGCCACGTCGTCGCGTCGTCGGCCCCGTCGTCGATCCCAGCGTCAACCGCGCCGTCGCCCACCGCGGCTACCCCAGCCCGGCTTTCGCGAACGCTTCCTTGGCCGAGGCCGTGATCCCCTGCGAGGTGTACGAGGCGCCGCTCACGTACTGGACGTCCCACGTCTGCGCGTCGACCATGCGCGTCGTCAGTTCGGGCAGGGCGTTCTGGTTGATGAGACGCGATCCGATGTCGTTCGTCCCCGCCCGGAGCGGGCGCACCTCGGTGACCTTCCCGTCGACGACGACGATCTCCACCTGGAACGTCCCGCGGAGGTTCGTGATCACCGGCCCGTCGATCACTTGGCTTCCCGGGGCCGCGGTTCCGCCCGTCATGGTGACGTCGGGCAGGGTCCGCGGCGCGAACGCCCACCCGGTGGAAACGATCGCCGCGCATCCGCCGGCGATCACGAGCACCCGTTGCGTCCGCACGGCTACCACCCGAACCTTTCGCGGTGGATCGCCTCCGGGGCGACACCCGCGCGTAGGGCGTCTTGCTCGACCTGGGCCGCCCATTCGAGCGGCCCGCACACGAAGACGTCGGCGTCCGCGGGGTCGTCGACGAGGTCGGCGATCGACCCCGGTTCCCCGTCGGTCCCCCACGTTTCGCCGCGCGGTCCCACGACGACGCGAAGCTCGGCGCCCCGGTCGCGCGCGAGGTCGCGTACCTCGTCGAGCAGCGGGGCCTCCTCGATGCTCCGCGCGCGGATCACGACGGTGCACGGCTCGCCGGGAACGACGTGCTCGAGCATCGCGCGGATCGGCGTGACGCCGATGCCCGCCGCGACGAGCACGAGGGCGTTCCGCGTCCGCGCATCGTGGGTGAAGACGCCGAGGGGCCCTTCGAACGTGACGGCGGTGCCGGGCCGCACGTGTGCGACGGCGCTCGACCCGCGCCCCGACGGCTTGACGGTGATGCGCACCTCGTCGCCTCGCGGCGCGCTCGACAGCGAGTACGGGTGCTTCTGCCAGAACAGGCGCGGGGTGTAGAAGCGCCACAGGAGGAACTGGCCGGGACGCGCGCCGAGGCCGCGCAGACCGCGCCCGCGGATCGTGACCGTCGCCGAGCCGTCGCCCCCGACGACGACGCTCGCCACCTTCGCCCGATGGTTCGCGGCGAGGACGAGCGGCCGCGCCATGCGGAACACGACGAAGGACCCGAACGCGACGACGTACATCGCGAACCAGAACACCCACGACACTCCCCCGCGGCGGAAGGTCTCCCCCTCGAGGAACTGGTGCGGCACGGCGAGCGCGATCGCGACGTACACCAACCGGTGGACGGTGTGCCACGTCTCGTAGTGCCACCGGCGCACGGCCGCGGTGAGCGACGTCGCGAGCACCGCGAGGAACATCGCGGCGGCGATCTCGACCGCCAGCATCGCCCCGCTGCCCGACGCGAGGCCGAGGAAGGCCTCGACAAGCCCCTGGGAGAGCTCGCGCGATGTCGCGAGGGTGACGAGGCCCGCGTGCGGGATCATCAGGAGCAGCGCGTACTTGCCGAGCAGCGCGTGCCGCGCGATCGCCGCGTCGTGACCGATCACTCGGTCGATCCACGGGGCGCGGGACGCGAGCAGGACCTGGGACATCATGAGGACGGCGGTGACGATCCCCAGGAGGCGGCCCGATTCGCGCACGACGCTCGTGGGGCCGGTGAACAGCAGGCCGCCGCTCGCGATATTGAGAGCGACGCCGACGGCCGCGGCGAACCACACGGCCGCGACCAGCGCGTCGGCGCGGAGGGATCGGGTCGCGGCGCGGCGCTGCCGTTCGGCGACGCGCGCCTGCGTCCGTGTGATCACGGACTCACTGTAGGCATACTCGCGCGGCTTCGCTCACATCGGCGAGACGCCCGCGCGGCGCACGCCCCGCAAGATGACGTGGTGCGGATGAGCGAGGACCCGGATGTTGGCCCGCGGGTCGGCGCCGTAAACGACGACGTCCGCGCTCGCGCCTTCCTCGATCGACGGCGCGCCGAGGAAGCGCCTCGCCACCCACGTCGCGGAGGCGACGACGGCCGCGTCGGGAACGCCCGCGGCGACCATCTCCTCGCACTCCTCCGCGAAGGAGCCGTGCCCGATCGTGCCGCCGGCGTCCGTGCCGACAAGCATCGGCACGCCCGCCTCGCGTAGGCGCAGCACCTGCTCGTAGCGTTCCTCGTACATGCGGCGCATACGCGCGGCGAAGATCGGGTACTTCTCGGCACCCTGATCCGCGATCGAGGAGAACTGCGCGATCTGCAGCAGCGTCGGCACCACGGGCACGCCCCGCCGCGCCGCCTCCTCGATGTGCCGCTCGGACATGCCCGTGCCGTGTTCGATGCAGTCCAGTCCCGCCGCGAGCAGTCCGTCGAGCGACTCCGCCGCAAACGTGTGGGCGGTGACGCGGGCGCCGGCGGCGTGGGCCGCGTCGATGGCGGCGGCGAGCACGTCGTCCGGCCAGAGCGGCGCGAGGTCCCCGCCCCCGGGGAGCTCCCGGTCGATCCAATCCGCGATGAGCTTCACCCAGCCGTCGCCCGCCCGGGCCTCCTCTGCCGCCGCGGTCGGAAGCTCCTCGACCGTCGCCAGCTCGCGCGCGAATCCCTTCAGGTAGCGCTTGGGGCGCGCGATGAACCGGCCCGCCCGGATCAGGCGCGGCAGGTCGTCGCGGGCGTGCACCCAGGTCGTGTCGATGGCGCTGCCGGCATCGCGCACCAGGAGCACTCCGGTGTCGCGGTCCGCGACGGCCTGCTTCTCCGCGAGCGCGTCGTCGGCCGCCCCGCCGACGGTGACACCGATGTGGCAGTGAACGTCGACGAGGCCGGGGAGAACGACGCCCTCGATCGTCGTGACGTCGCCCGAGTGCGTCGGACGCTCGAGCGTAATACGGTCGCCGACGATCCACGCCTCGCCGAGCTCCCGCTCTTCGTCGACGAGGATGCGCCCGGCCAGCCGGACAACGCCGTCGCCGCTCATCGCTTCTTCAGAAAGCTGGGGAGTTCGGGAAGCTCGGGCGTCGGCTCCGCGGGGGCGCCGAAGGAGCTGCCGGGGGCGGCGGACGAGCCGGAACGCTCCTCGAGGCGCCTCCGCGCCTCCGCTTCCTGCTGGGCCCGCTTGGCGGGGTTGCCGCTCTTGCCCTTGACCTTCTTGGCCGGCTGCTTCCGCTTGGGTCCGTATCCGCCGCCCATGCCGGGGCCCGCCATCCCCGGCGGCATGCCCGGGATCTGGGGCGTCCCGCCCTTCGCCATCGTCTTCATCATCTTCTGCGCCTCGGTGAAGCGCTTGACGAGCGAGTTGACGGCCGTGACCGTGGTGCCCGAACCCTTCGCGATGCGCGAGCGGCGCGAGCCGTTGAGCAGGTTCACGTCGTCGCGCTCGGCGGGCGTCATCGAGTGGATGATCGCCTCCGTGCGCGCGAACTCCTTGTCGTCGAAGCTGTCGAGCGCGTCGCGCATCTGGCCCATCCCGGGGAGCATGGCGAGCATCTTCTGCACCGAGCCGGGGTCCTTGAGCTGCGCCATCTGTCCGAGGAAGTCCGTGAGCGTGAAGTCCTCGCCCTTGCTCACCTTCTTCGCGAGGCGCTCGGTCTCCTTCTCGTCGAACGTCTTCTGCGCCTGCTCGATGAGCGTGAGCACGTCGCCCATGTCGAGGATGCGCGACGCCATGCGGTCGGGGTGGAAGGCCTCGAAGTCCGTGACCTTCTCACCGGTCGAGGCGAACAGGATCGGAAGCCCCGTCACGTGGCGCACCGATAGGGCGGCGCCGCCGCGCGCGTCGCCGTCGAGCTTCGTGAGGACGACGCCCGTGACGTCGACGCCCTCCTGGAAGGCGTGCGCGGTGGCGACGGCGTCCTGGCCGATCATCGAGTCGACGACGAAGAGGACCTCGTCGGGACTGACGGCGGCGCGGATGTCGGCCGCCTGCTTCATCATCTCGGCGTCGACGCCGAGGCGTCCGGCCGTGTCGATGATCACCACCGAGTAGACCTTCGACTTCGCCTCCTTGAGGGAGGCCTTGGCGACCTTGACCGGGTCGCCCTTGGGCTTCTCGTCCTCGCTCGTCACGCCCGGCTCGGGGGCGAACACCGGCACGCCGGCACGTTCACCGACGACCTGGAGCTGCGTGACCGCGTTCGGGCGCTGCAGGTCCGCGGCCACGAGGACGGGCGTCTCCCCCGCGTCCTTGAGGTGACGGGCGAGCTTGCCCGCGAGCGTCGTCTTCCCGGCGCCCTGCAAGCCCGCGAGCATGATGACGGTCGGACTCGTCTTGGCCCGCGCGAGCGGGCGGGAGGCGCCGCCGAGGACCTCGATGAGCTCCTCGTGGACGATGGTCACGACCTGCTGGGCGGGGTTGAGGGCCGCCGAGACCTCCGCGCCGAGCGCGCGGTCGCGGATGGCGCCGGTGAAGGACTTGACCGCGGGGAGCGCGACGTCGGCGTCGAGCAGCGCGCGGCGGATCTCGCGGATCGTCGCATCGATGTCCGCCTCGCTCAGACGTCCCTTGCCGCGGAGGTTGCGGAAGGTCTCGGCGAGGCGGTCCGAAAGCGAGGCGAACACGTGGAGTCCTTCCGTGCGGTGGAGTCGGCGTGGCGGTATCGACGTCCAGACTACCCGCGGGCGCAGGGCGAGCCGGGGAGGCGAGTTACGCGCGCGAGGCCGCGACCTTGGCGTCGATCTCGCGGTGCGCGGTGCGGGTGAGCGCGTCGCAGAGCTTCTCCCGCCAGGGGTTCCAGGCCTTGGGTCCGGCGGCGGTCGCGTCGGCCTCCGTGAGCGCGCGCAGCGTGTTGAGCAGGTCGCGGCGGTAGCCGAGCGGTTCGAGCAGCGCGCGCGCCGTCTCGGCGTCCTCGGGGTCCTGCCGGGTGGCGAGCTCCGCGAGGAGCAGGTGGTGGCGCACGAGCGTCTCGAGGTCGGCGGCGAAGGCGGGCTCGAGACCCATCCGCGCCGCGATCTCCGGCACGAGCTCCGCGCCCGTGACCGAGTGGTCCTTGGAGCCGTGGCGCTTGCCGATGTCGTGGAAGAGCGCGGCGAGCAGCAGGAGCGCCGGGTCGTCGACCTTGCGCTTGAGTTTGCCCGCGCGGACGACGGCCTCGACGGAGTGGCGATCGACGGTGAACCGGTGCACGGGGGATCGTTGCGGGCGGTTGCGCACGCCCTCCCAGACGGGGAACCACCGGACGATCGCCCCCTCCAGGTCGAGCGCCTCCCAGACGGCGACGAGGTTGGCGCTCGACTTGAGGAGCTCCTCGAAGTGGTCGCGGGCCTCGGCGGGCCAGGGGATCGGCAGATCGGGGCAGCGCGCGAGCGACTCGAGAAGGCCGGGGGTCATCCGAAGGCCCGTGGTCGCGGCGACCGCGCCCGCGCGCAGCGGGAAGAGGGGATCCGTCTCCGGGCTCGCGTCCGCGGCGAGCGCGAGGTCGCCGTCGACGTCGATGAGCCCGACGCCCACGGACACGTGGCGCGGGGCGACGTTGCGGCGGCGCGCGAGGAACGCCCGGGATCCGTGCCCCGACTTCTCGAGGGAGCGCCGGGCGTTGCGCTCCGTCGTGTCGAGCGCGAACGCAATGGTCCGACCGGCGTCGGCGAGCAGGGCGAGGAGGTCGTCCGGGTGGTCGATTCCGAGGCGGGCGACGACGCGGCGGGCCACGTGGCGACCGAGGATCACCTGGGAACGGCCCGCCTCCATGTGGAGGGCGTCGCGCACGTCGAGGAGGAATTCGCCGGCGCGGTCGACCGCGCCGTGGGGACGGTCCGTGAGCCACGTCGCCGCGAGCGCGGACAGGCTGAGAAGGTCGCGGAGTCCGCCGCGCGCCTCCTTGAGGTTGGGCTCGATGAGGTACGCGAGCTCGCCGAACCGTTCGGCGCGCGCGTGCGAGGCGGCGAGCAGGTCGGCGAGGCGATGCCGCGCGGCGCTGCGCCAGTCCGCGAGGATCGCGGCGCGGGCCTGCTGCACGAGGGCGGGGTCGCCTCCGATGAGGCGCAGGTCGATGAGACCGGCGGCTGCGGCGAGGTCGCGGGTCGCGACCTGGCGGCACTCGGTGAACGAGCGGACGGAGTGGTCGAGTTCGAGACCGGCGTCCCAAATCGGGTACCACAGGCGCTGCGCGAGCTTGGCGAGCGCCTCCTTCTTCACGGCGGAGCCGTCGTGGATGAGCAGGAGGTCGAGGTCGCTCGCGGGTCCGGCGTCGCGTCGGGCGATGCTTCCGACGGCCGCGAGCGCGATTCCGTCCCCGAGCCCGTCGGAGACCTCGGCCCAATGCTCGCCGAGACGGGCCAACACGAGGTCGCCGACGGCCTCCCGGCGCTCCTGCCCCGACGCGCCGTCGCGGTAGAGGGACTCCGCGAGTTCGACCCTCGCGCGCTTGAGGTCCCGCACCCCAGGAGGGTGCGGGACCTCAGCGTGTGAGCCGGGCCGGCCGGAGCCAGCGTGACTCGGCATGTCTTCCTAGAGGGCCTCGGAGCCGCGTTCGCCCGTACGGACGCGCACGACGTCATCGACCTTGACGGTCCAGACCTTGCCGTCGCCGATCTCGCCCGACTGGGCGGCACCGACGATGGCCTCGGTCACGGCCTTCGCGTCCGAGTCGTCGAGGAGAACCTCGATGCGAATCTTCGGCAGAAGGTCGACCGTGTACTCCGCACCGCGATACACCTCGGTGTGGCCCTTCTGGCGCCCGTAGCCGGACGCCTCCGAGACCGTCACTCCCTTGACACCGGCGCCCTCGAGGGCGGTCCGGACGTCGTCAAGGCGGTGGGGCTGGATGATGGCAGTAACGAGCTTCATAGTTACTTAGCCTCCTCGTAAGCGGTCTCACCGTGCTCGGCGAGGTCGATCCCGTCGATCTCTACCTCTTCCTTCACACGGAAGCCGATCGTGTACTTGATGGCGTACCCGATGATCAGCGTAGACACAAACGAGATGCCGATGGCAATCAGAGCCACGATCGTCTGCGTTCCGAGCTGCGTGAGGCCGCCGCCGTAGAAGAGACCGTTCATCGGCGACAACGTGTCGCCGGCGCCGGCCCAGGTGTTCGGGTCGGCGAAGGACGTGTCCTTCTCGATGTTCGCGAAAAGCCCGATGAGGACGGTACCCACGAAACCACCGACGAGGTGGACGCCCACGACGTCAAGCGAGTCGTCGTAGCCGAACTTGTACTTCAGCGAGACGGCGAGGGCGCAGACCGCACCGGCGATGAAGCCGATGGCCAGGGCGCCCCACGTGTCGACCGAAGCCGCTGCGGGCGTAATGGCAACTAGACCCGCGACGATGCCGGAGGCGGCGCCGAGGGACGTGGGCTTGCCGTCGCGGATCTTCTCCACGAGGATCCAGGCGAGCAGAGCGAAGGCCGGGGCGACCGTCGTGTTGAGGAAGGCGCGACCCGCGGTCCCGTCCGCCGCGAACTCGGATCCGGCGTTGAAGCCGAACCAGCCGAACCACAGGAGAGCGGCGCCGAGCATGACGAACGGCAGGTTGTGCGGACGCATCGGCTCCTTGCCGAAGCCCTTGCGCTTGCCGATGATGATGGCGAGCGCGAGGCCCGCCGCACCGGCGTTGATGTGGACGACCGTTCCACCGGCGAAGTCGATGGGGGACGACGCGGTGATCGAGTTGTCCCAGCCGAGGAAGCCGCCGCCCCACACCGCGTGCGCGATGGGCGCGTAGACGAGCGTGAACCAGACGACCGTGAAGACGACCCAGGCGGCGAACTTGGTGCGGTCCGCGATCGAACCGCTGATGAGGGCGACCGTGATGATCGCGAAGGTCGCCTGGAAGGCGGCCATCACGAGGAACGGAACACCCGAGCCCGACGCGAGGCTGCTGTCGTCGGCGACGCCGTTGAGGCCCCAAAGGCCGCTTGGGTTAGCCCAGTAGCCGCCGCCCGATCCGAAGGTAAGACCGTAGCCGTAGACCACCCAGACGACCGCGATCGTTCCCACCGTGACGAACGACATCATCATCATGTTGAGAACGGCCTTGGTCCGCACCATGCCGCCGTAGAAGAACGCCAGGGCCGGCGTCATGAGCAGCACGAGAGCGGTCGCAACGATCATCCACGCGGTATTTCCAGAATCCAGCGCGAATTCCATTGTTAGTTTCTCCTCTCGCCAGCCGGTCGGCTGACGGAGCAAGAGTCCCGCGCGGAGGTTTCCCCGGGGCCACCGCGGTGTTTCGCCCGCGTTACAGATGGCCCGATCGTGTAAAAGGTGTGTTGCCGCAACCGGGCGGGGCGGGCCCCTACGCGAGCAGCGCCTCGACGAATTCCGCGGCGTCGAACGGCGCGAGGTCGTCGGCGCCCTCGCCCAGGCCGACGAACTTGACCGGTATGCCCAGTTCGCGCTCGATGGCGACGACGACGCCACCCTTGGCCGAGCCGTCGAGCTTGGCGAGGATCACGCCCGTGATGCCCGCGACCTCCGCGAACACGCGCGCCTGCGCAAGCCCGTTCTGACCCGTCGTCGCGTCGAGCACCAGTAGCACCTCCGCCAGCTCGCGCTCGCGCGACACGACGCGGAGGATCTTGCCGAGCTGGTCCATCAGGTCGCGCTTGTTCTGGAGCCGACCCGCCGTGTCGACGATCACGACGTCCGCGGCCCGGGCCTTGGCGACCTCGCCGGCCTCGAAGGCCACCGCCCCGGGATCGCCCCCCTCGCGGTCCGCGCGCACCACCTCGACTCCGGCCCGCGCGCCCCACGTCGCGAGCTGGTCCGCCGCGGCGGCCCGGAAGGTGTCGGCCGCCGCGAGCACGACGCCGTACCCGTCCTCGGCGAGGAGGCGAGCGAGCTTGCCGACGGACGTCGTCTTGCCGACGCCGTTGACGCCGACGACGACGACGGGCGCGCCGATCGACTTCCCCGGGGGATCGAGGGCGACGGCGCGCTCCGCCGGCGACATCGCGGATAGGATCGCCTCCGCGAGCGTCTCGTGGGGATCCGCGTCCTTGCGCTTCTTGAGGGTCGCGCGCAGCGCGTCGAGGATGGCCTCGGTCGCATCCACGCCGAGGTCGGCGCCGATCAGCGTGTCCTCGAGCTCGTCCCAGTCGACGTCGGCGCCGCCGCGCGAGAAGGCGCTCTTCAGCCGCCCGCCCAGCCCGAACGTCAGGGCACCCCGAAGGCGGCCCTTCCGCTCGGCGGATTTCTCGCGACTCACCCGCCTAGTGTCGCATCAGGATGCGACCGAATCGCGCTCCGGCACCCCCACATCGTCGCTGAGGCGCCCGACGATCGACCAGTGCCGATCACTCCGAGGGACCGTCGCCTCGAGGCGCGGCCGCTCGCGCGGCACGGCGCCCATCATCCACAGAATCGCGTGGCGCAGGCGACCCTGCGCGCACACGGCTATCAGAAGAATCACGCTCGCGAGGACCACGGCCCACGCGATCACAGCGCCACTCGCCATCGCATCCACCCCCAGTGACACGTCTCGGCTGACAACCATCGTGCACCTTCTTGAACGGCGCCGCACGGCGAAACGTTGGGTCGGTGGAGGCAAACGGAACATTCCTACACGAAGCGCGCCGCGACTAGAGTCGGAGCATGGCCGCCTCGTCCACCGGGAGTTTCCGGACGTGCCCCGAGGGGCACCCCGTTCTCGCCGTCGACCTGTACTGCTCGACGTGCGGCGTGCGCCTCAAGGGCAAGGACTCCCGGGCCGCGAAGGCGGGAGCCGCAGACCCCATCGGCGACGGCGCCGACGACGCGGACGACGCCGACCCGCCGACCGATCGCGCCCCGGGCAAGGCCTCGCGCTTCGCGGGACTCCGCGAGGCGGCGCAGGGCGCGAGCAAGGCCACGTGGATCGCGTTGGCGATGGTCGTCGCGACGTTGACCGTCGGCATCATCGTCGCCATCACCCTGAAGACCAACGCGTCGGGGCCCTCCGCGGAACCCGGCCCCGATTCGGGATTCGCCGGCGCGTGCGGCGGCCTCGCGGTCGAGGAGATCGCGCTCAACGCGGACGTCGCGACGGGCAACGACCGGCTGTGCATCGTGGTGGGCGAAGCATCGGCCGTCACCATCGGCGCGATCGCGTCGTCGAACGACGCCGACCTCATGCTCGACGTCACCGGCGCGAACGGCGAGCCGATCGCCTCGAACGACGACACGTACGGCGACGACCCGGAGGTGTCCTTCGACGCGGCACCCGGCACGTACGTCATCGCCGTCTCGCGCTACGGCGGCGGATCGATCGGGATCATCACCGTGTACACGGCCGCGGCGCCCGTGTCCGGCGGCGCGCAGGCGCTCCCGAGCCTGGACGACTGCGCAAGCCTCAGCGCGCCCGCGATCGAGGGAAGCGGCACGGGCGAACGCGTCGCCGGAGAACCGTTCACCTGCGTCAACCTCGACGCCCCGGCGTTCGCGAAGATCGGCGCCGAGGCGGACCCCAACGCGCCCACGGACCTGATGCTCGCGCTGTACGCCTACGACGACTCGGGCTCGCCCCAGTTCGTGCGAAGTGTCGACGACACCTTCGCCACCGATCCCGAGATCAACATCGCGCTCGAGGCGGGCAGCTACCTGATCGAGGCGACCGCGCACGACGGCGGCATCGTTGGCCCGTACTCCGTGTACGTCGACACCGCGGGGACGTACTACCGCACAGGCGAGGTGTCGAGCGGACTCGCGACGCTCACGCCGTCGTCCTGCGCGACCCTCCCCCAGGTGAACGTAGGCTCGCAACGCGCGTTCGGTTCGGGAACGCCGATGGGGTGCCTCACGCTCGACGCGCCGACGATCGTCGTCATCAAGGCCGCGACCTCGGCGTCGCAGGACCTCACGCTCGAGGTGGTCGGGTTCGACTCGATCGGCGCTCCGCGCCGCTACGTCTGGGCCGACGAGGACGTCTTCGGCGAGGACTTCGACAGCCAGGACCCGCGCGTCGAGCTCCGTCTGCCGGCGGGATCGTACGTCGTGGCTGTCGGCGAGTATTGGGGCCAGGACGCCCCGCACGACTTCACGCTCACGGTCGACGCGGAGTAGCGTCGCCCGGGCCGTCAGGCGTGCTCGGACTCCCGGAGGCGTTGGCTGATGATCGTGGTGACGCCGTCGCCGCGCATCGAGGCCCCGTATAGCGCGTCCGCGATCTCCATCGTGCGCTTCTGGTGCGTGATGACGATGAGCTGCGAGTCGGCCTGGAGTTCGTGGAGGACGTCGAGGAGGCGGCCGAGGTTCACGTCGTCGAGCGCCGCCTCGACCTCGTCCATCACGTAGAACGGGCTCGGGCGGGCCTTGAAGATCGCGATGAGTAGCCCGATCGCGGCCAGCGACCGCTCGCCGCCGCTCAGCAGCGACAGGCGCTTGACCTTCTTGCCCGCGGGACGGGCCTCGACGTCGACGCCGGTGACGAGCATGTCCTTCGGGTCCGTGAGGACCAGCGTGCCTTCGCCGCCGGGGAAGAGCCGCGGGAAGACCTCCGCGAACTCGCGGGCGGTGTCCGCGAAGGCCTCCGCGAAGACCGTCTCCACCCGGTCGTCGATCTCCTTGACGATCTCCAGGAGGTCGGCGCGGGACTTCTTGAGGTCCGCGAGCTGATCGGTGAGGAAGGTGTGGCGCTCCTCGAGCGCCGCGAATTCCTCCAGGGCGAGGGGGTTGACCCGGCCGAGCTGCACGAGCGCGCGTTCCGACGAGCGGAGACGCTTCTCCTGCTCCTCGCGCACGTAGGGGACGGTGCGCGGCTCCGCCGACTCGCCGTGGGGCTCCGCGTCGCCCGCCTCGCCGAGGACGGGGACGGGTAGGTGGGGTCCGTACTCCTCGACGAGCACCTCGGGGTCGACGCCGAGCTCGTCGATCGCGCGTTGGCGCAGCTGCTCGAGGCGCACCTTCTGTTCCGCGCGAGAGACCTCGTCCTTGTGGGCGTCGTCGGTGAGCCGCGCGTACTCCGCGCCGTACTCTTCGACGGAGCGGCGGATCTCCGCGAGCTGCGTCGCCCGTTCCGTGCGCGCCGCGTCGACGGCCGCGCGCGCGTCGTCCGCCGACTGCACGCTCGCGTCGATCTTGCCGAGCGCGAAGCGGGCCCCTGCGAGCACCTCGCGCGCGGCCTGCGCCTGGCGTTCGCGCCGCTCGGCGGCCTCGTCCGCCCGCGCCCGCGCGTCGCGCTCCGCCTCGGTGGCGAGGCGCAGGCTCTCCGCCCTCGCCTCGAGGGCACGCGCGCGCTCCTCGGACGTGCGGAGGGCGAGGCGCGCCTCGGTCTCCGCGGAGCGGGCGACGGACGCGGCCTCGCCGTCCGCGTCCCGCTTCTCCTGAGCGGCGCGCGTGTCCGCCTCGGTCTGCTCGGGTTCAGCCTCGGCCGCCGCGAGCCGTTCCGTGAGGCTCGCCAGTTCGCGTTGCTCGTCGGCGATACGGGCTCGGGCCGCCTCGAGGCGCTCCGTGAGTCGCTCGGCTTCCTCGCGCGCGGCGCGCGACGCCGCGCCGAGCTGGCCGAGGTTCTCGGCGACGGCGGCGAGCTGCGCGTCGGACTCGTGGAGGCGTTCGAGCGCGGCGTCGTGGGACTCCTGCGCCGCGGCCTCCCTCGTTTCCGCCGCGCGGATCTCGAAGGTCGCGGCCTCGACCGCGTTCGCGGCGGCGTCGCGCCGCGCGCACGCCTCGTCGTACGCGGCCTGGACGTGGAGGATGCTCGGGGCGTCCCCGCTGCCGCCTGACGCGCGGCGCGTCGAGAGCACGTCGCCCCGGCGGGTGACGGCGGTGACGGCGGGGTGGGCCGAGACGAGGGCCCGCGCCGCCGCAAGGTCCTCGACCACGGCGACTCCCGCGAGCGACGCCCGGACGGTATCGACGATGCCCGCCGGTCCGTCGACCAGGTCCGACGCCCACGACGCGCCTGCAGGCAGCGCGGCGTCGGGGTTCGCGGCCGTCGCGGTGCGGTCGCCGACGACGAAACGCGCGCGGCCTTCGTCCTCGTCGCGCAGCCAGCGAATCGCGGCCACGGCGTCCTCGACGGTGTCGACGGCGAGTGCGTCCGCGAGCGAGCCGAGGGCCGCGGCGACGGCGTCCTCGGCGCCCGAGGACACGTCGAGGAGCGAGGCGACCGTCCCCCGCACCCCGCGCACCCCGGCGGCGAGAAGCGCACCCGCCCCGTCGCGCCGTTCGAGGCTAAGTTCGAGCGCCTCCGCCTTCGCCGCCCACGTGTCGCGGTCGAGGATCGCCTCCGTGAGACGCTCGCGAGCCTTCGCGAGCGTGGACTTGGCGAGCTCCCACTGCTCCGAGGCCTTCTCGTGCGCGGCGTCGAGGTCCTCCTCCCCCACCTCGACCGAGGCGACGGTGGATTCGAGGGCGCTGAACTCGCGGTTCGCGTCGCGCCCACGCGCGTTCGCCTCGGCGATCGCCTGCTCCAGCCGGCCGATCTCCTCCTCGGACGCCTCGACCCGCGAACGACGCGCCGCGACGTCGCCGGCGAGCCGCGCCACGCCTTCGCGGCGGTCGGCGACCGAACGTAGGAGGTTGGCGAGCGTCGTCTCGGACGCGAGCGCCACGGTCTCGGCCTCGACGCGCGCCGCCTCCGCGGCCGCGAGCGCCTCCCGGGCGGCCGTCACCTCGGCATCGAGTTCGGCCTGCGCCGCGTGCGCCCGTTCGAGCTGCACCTCGAGGTCGACGATGTCCGTGGGCGCCACCGCGTCGACGTGAGTGCCGATCATGCGGAGCCGTTCCTCGGCGAGCGTCTCGAGGTTGCGGAGGCGCTCGCGGATGGCGCTCAGCCGGTAGTACACGTCGTTGGCCTTGGTGAGCTCCGGCGTCGCCTCCGCAGACGCACGCTCCAGCTCGATCATGCGGGTGCGGGCGGTGGCGAGCGCCTTTTCCACCGTCGCTCGCCTCTCGAGCAGCGCGGACTCGTCCGCGACGTCGCGCTCCAGCTGCGAGGAGACCTGGCTCAGGTCGTCGGCGAGAAGCCGGGCGCGGGCGTCGCGCGCGGTCACCTGGATGGTTTGCGCCTGCCGCGCGACCTCGGCCTGCTTGCCGAGCGGTCCGAGCTGGCGGCGTATCTCCGCGGTGAGGTCCTGAATGCGCGTGAGGTTCCCCTGCATCGCGTCGAGCTTGCGGAGGGCTTTCTCCTTGCGCTTGCGGTGTTTGAGGATGCCCGCGGCCTCCTCGATGAAGTGTCGGCGATCCTCGGGGGTGCCGCGGAGGATGTCGTCGAGGTGTCCCTGGGAGACGATCACGTGCATCTCGCGGCCGAGCCCCGAATCGCTCAGGAGCTCCTGGATGTCGAGGAGGCGACACGGGTCACCGTTGATCGCGTACTCGGAGCCGCCGCTGCGGAAGAGCGTGCGGGAGATCGTCACCTCGGAGTAGTCGATGGGCAGCACGCCGTCGTGGTTGTCGATCGTCAGCGCTACCTCGGCGCGGCCGAGCGGAGGTCGGCCCGGGGTGCCGGCGAAGATGACGTCGTCCATCGATCCGCCGCGGAGCGTCTTCGCGCCCTGCTCACCCATGACCCAGGCGAGGGCATCGACGATGTTGGACTTGCCGGAGCCGTTCGGCCCGACGACGCAGGTGATGCCCGGTTCGAACTCCAGCGTGGTCGCCGACGCGAAGGACTTGAAGCCCCGGAGCGTCAACGTCTTGAGGTGCACGGAGGCAAGCCTAGGCGATGCGCGGACCTGTCAACGAGGGGGCGGGGGCGGCTGGGGGTACGAAACCAGGGTGGTCCCCGATAGACGGCCCCATGCCCGCCCGCGAGGCTCGTCCCATGACGGCGCCGCCCTCCGCGATCCGCGCCGGCCGCGTGCTCGGACGACTCGCGCCGGGCGCCGCGCTCTTCCTTCTCGCGCCGATCCTCGGCGAGCTGGTTTCCGGCCATCAGGCGCCCCTCGAGTTCGCCAACCCGATCTCCTGGCTGCTCACGGCCGCGCCGTACGGCCTCGGCGCCCTCGCGGCGCGCGAGTTCGTCGCGCGGTGGGGGAAGGGGTGGTGGAGCCTGCTCGCCCTCGGCGTGGCCTACGGCCTGCTCGAGGAGGGCGTCGTCGCCCGGTCGATTTTCGACGGTCACTGGTCGGAGCTCGGTTCGCTCGCGGGTTACGACTTCGTCGGAGGC
>Ga0316575_10000011_pt1 | contig 51763 bp, 41 predicted proteins | sample J5NA_FD_203072 | JGI IMG/M metagenome (GOLD analysis project Ga0316575, IMG submission 203072) | Rhizosphere microbial communities from salt marsh grasses in Alabama, United States - J5-7_050615r2r3 | ecosystem: Host-associated > Plants > Roots > Rhizosphere | place: USA: Alabama | collected...
CAGAAAGAAATCTATAACAGTTCTTTGAAATACGACGGCGGCAAGCGGTTCGACATTACTGCTTCTTCGAGCTATTCCCTCAGCCGCGATCTATATCATCCGGACCAGGAAACCGTAAGCTTTCGGAACGGCCTCAGAACCTCCATCCGTCCCGCACCCCATCTGACCATTACCCCTGCGGTAAGTTTCGGGGAACATCGATATCTTTGGGACGGAGAACATGAAACACATCCCTCTGCCTCGTTCTTCCTTCAGTATCGTCGACTTTTCGATATCATCGATTTGTCCTTCCTTGGGAGATATTCCCAAACGAAAAATACCGACCAGACTTTGGATAACGAAAGGCTGAGCACATCCATCGGTTTGACCTGGAACGAGAAGAATTTCTTTTCCCGAAAAATCGGGTATTCTTTAAATTTGGGATACCATCACTACCTCGATAATATCCAGCCGGACGGCTCCTACAGTTCATTATCTACGTCGTTCAAACTCGATTTCGAGATGTAGTTGGGCGGACATATGCCTATTTTGACCGGAAGTTGTTTCGATACCGCTTCTAAGAGATGTTCAGCCAAACCGATTGATAGCCGTTCAACACGAGGTCTTTGCCCGAGGACAGCACTTCATTGTTTAATAAGTCAATAGCATCTTTCGTTGCACCGCAGGCGTTTAGATGATGGGCATCCATCTTCTGAGGTTCTTCTGCAAAGTTATTGACGACGAGTATCTTCTGGCCGCCAAAAGCCCGGATATATCCGAACAGATGAGAATTTCCGGTATGAATGACTTCCATGCCGCCGTTTTGAAGGGCCGGCAATGTTTTGCGCAAACTGAACAGCTTCACCATTTCATGGAAGAAGCGCCACTCCAGCGTGTCCTGATCCGTAAGGTCTTCCCGGGCGTTCCAGCGTTTTCTGGAGCGATGGACCCATCGACTGTCGTCGGCTTTTCCGGGGTCGCTCAGATAGGTGTAATCATTCAGCACGCCCCATTCATCTCCGATATATAACAGCGGAATGCCGCCGATACTGACCAGGATGCTCCTCAAGAGGTTGATCCGCCGGACAGCCTGCTCGATCAATTCGCCGTCTTGCTTTTCCAGGGCGTCTTCCAGTCCCGCCAGAGATGACAGCGTCCCGGAAACCCGCACATCGCCGGTGTCCGCATTGAATTGAAAAAAAACGCCCTTTGCAAATGAGCCGGGATATTCGCCGGTATAAAATTGGTTTAGAAACCTGCGATGGGCGACAGGATCAATGCCGATGTTTCGGGCATCTTGATCGTCAAAGGTCCAGCCGATGTCATCGTGGCAGCGTACAAAGTTGACCCAGGTGCTTCCGGACGGCGTCGGATAGCGGTTTCTCATGGAATATTCGAGCAATTTGACTTCCCGGGTCGCCAGCGCTTCCCACAGCAGCGCCATGAGCAATGGATTGTAGGACAGCTGACATTCGTCGGGATGAATGTAGCGGATCACTTCGTCGGGATGTACGATGGCCTCGGATTTAAACAGCAAACATGGCGCGACGATTTTCGCCATGGCGTTAAAGGCCCGGATGATCGTATGCGCTTCCGGTTGATTTTCGCAATTCGTGCCGAGTCTTTTCCAGATAAACGCCACGGCATCCAAACGCAGTACCTCTACCCCTTGGTTGGCCAGAAACAGCATATCTTCGGCCATGGCCCGGAACACTTCCGGATTCGAGTAATTCAGATCCCACTGGAAGCTGTTGAAGGTCGTCCAAACCCATCGCTTCATCTCTTCGCACCATGTAAAACTCCCTTTTCTGACGGAAGGGAATATTTCTCTGAGATACTTTTGAAATTGATCCGGCAGCTCGCGATTCGGAAAGGTTAAATAATAGGCCAGAAAATCCGGATCTTTGGATTTGGCTTTTTGCGCCCAAATATGCTCGTCGGATGTGTGATTGAAGACGAAATCCAACACAAGGCTGATGCCTTCATTGCGAAGCTCTGCGGCCAATCTGCGGAGCTCATCCATGGTGCCGATATCTGGGTTGATGGCCCGGTAATCACTCACCGCATAGCCGCCGTCGTTATCGCCTTTGGGGACTGCAAACAGCGGCATCAGATGCAGATAATTTATGCCGAGTTTTTTGAAATAGGATATGTGCTCGTCCAGCTTGGAAAGGTTATCGCTGAAAAGATCCACATAGAGTACACCGCCCACCACGTTTTCGGATAAAAACCATAAGGGATCGGCTTCCCGCTTCTCATCCAGTAATTTGAGTTCAGCCGGACGCTGAAGCCAGTATTGAACCAACGTATTGAGGATTCGTTCGAGTGTATAGAAAAAGTCATATTGCCATCCGTACAACTGATGCAGATAGACAAACAATCGTTCCCACTCCCTGTGGAGTCTGTTTTTAAATTTATGCCATTCATGGGAAGCCTGCTCAAGCTCGGCGGCAAATGTCTTTTCCACTTCGGGAAGTATGCGATTCAGCGATTTTCTGGCCTGTTCCGGTCTCCAGTCATATTCTGCCATCATTTATTCCTTCCTATGTTGCGCCTTCCCCTGCAGTAAAATGAAAGTCTTTCAATTATTTGAGATGTAATAGCACGCCGCATGTATTCTGGGATGCGATATGGAGGCGCGCCTTGCAGCGGGTGAGGGCCTGACCCACTTCACGGGCGGCTTTTTGGGGCGTATTGTTGGTTTCGCTGAGATGGGCCAGCATGACATGCTTTAAACAGTTGTGCTGCAGTTCTTCCAAGAGAATTTTGGATGCCGCGTTGGACAAGTGACCGGTCCTGCTTTTGATGCGCTGCTTGATGGGCCATGGGTAGGGGCCGTTGATCAGCATCTCTTCATCGTGGTTGGCTTCTAAAATCAACAGGGCGCATTCTTTAAGATGATCTCTGACCATGGCGGTTGCAATGCCGAGATCCGTAGCGATTCCGATTTTCGTACTGTTCTGATGAATCGTGAATCCGCACGGATCGGCGGCGTCGTGGGATATTGAAAAGGGGTGAATGGCAAGATCGTTGATGGCAAAGGTTGATCCGCATTCAATGGTTTTTAAGTCATGGAGGCGGCCGAGTTGCGAAGCAGCTGCGCGTTGTGTTTTGTTGCTGATATAGACCGGAAGCTTATAGCGCCGGGAAAGAATCCCGACACCCTGGATATGATCGGAATGTTCGTGGGAAACCAGGATCCCATCGAGGTCTTTGGGGTCCAGCCCCCTTGATTGGAGCCGGCGTTCGATTTCAATGCCCGAAAGACCGGCATCGATCAGTATGGAGGCGGCGCCTGAGGAAACAAAAACAGCGTTTCCTTTACTGCCGCTGGCCAGAATACATACGCGAAGGTTGTAACCGGGATTAACTTGCAAGCGGTTCAAAAAGGGACCCTTTTTCATCTTAACGACCCGTATGCCCGAATCCCCCGCTGTTTCTGCGGGTTTCATCGAGTTGCTGAACAACGTCGAGTTTTGCCTGATACACCCGGTTCACGACCATCTGGGCAATTCTGTCGCCGCGTTGAACCGTATAGGGCTTTTCTCCGAGATTGATCATCGCGATTTTGACTTCTCCGCGATAATCGGCATCGATGGTGCCCGGGGAATTAATCAATCCGATGCCGTGATTTACGGCCAATCCGCTTCTGGGACGAATTTGTATTTCGAATCCATCCGGAATGGCGACGGCAAAACCGGTGGGTATCAACCCGACCGTGCCTTTTTCCAGCAGAATATTTGTTTCATTGGCCGCAAAGATATCCATTCCGGCGGCCCTGGGCGTCATGTATCGGGGCAGCGGAATATCCGCGTCCGACTCGGGTCTGAGTCGAAGAAATTTTATCGAGGGAGATGTATCCACAAGTCAGTTCGCTTCGCTCACTGTTCGTCAATTCGTCAAATCGTCAAAACCATTTAACGGTTCAACGATTTAACCAAATACTACACCGGCAGGATATCATCCAGCAGGTGTTTATCGTCAACAGGGCCCAGAATGGTCACTGAAAAACGGTTGTCCTGAAACAGGTCTTCGGCCAATTGGAGAATGTCGTCTTCGGTGACGGCGTCAATATTATTGATGATCTCTTCCAAGGGAACGTAGCGCCCGAAATGCGTTTCGTTTTGCGCCATTCGCACCATCTGATTGTCATTGCTTTCCGATGCCAGCATGAGATTGCCTTTGGTAAATTCTTTGGCATAATGCAATTCGCTTGCATCGACCCGCATTTCTTTGATTTTAAAGATTTCTTTGAGAATCAGTTGTATCGACTGTTTTATGTTTGCGGGGGCAACGCCGGCATATGCGCCGACCATTCCGGTATCGACAAAAGACGATACATAGGAATACACCGAGTAGGCAAGGCCTCTTTTCTCTCGGATTTCCTGGAACAGCCTCGAACTCATGTTCCCGCCCAAAATGGTGTTCATCAGTGAATAGGCAAACCGTCTCGGGTCGGTGATCGACAATCCTTTGGTTCCCAGGCAGATATGAACCTGCTCCAGTTCCTTATAATGCAGATTAACCGTACGCTGTTCATCGGGTGCGGAGCGCCGGGGAAAAGGATCTCCCGGGCGGATCGATTCGAACGCGGGGCCGGCGATATCCATGAAACGGCTGTGGTCCAGGTTTCCTGCGGCGGATATAACGATGCGTTCGGGCTGATAGAAACGATGGAAAAAGCGTTTGATACCGCCGGAATCGAAACGGCTCACATTTTCACGATTGCCCAAAACGGAACGGCCCAGAGCATTTCCACTCCAGAAATTCATTCCCGAAAGGATGTGAATATATTCGTCCGGGCTGTCTTCGGCCATTCCGATTTCCTGCAGGATTACCGTGCGTTCGTTTTCGACTTCTCTTTCATCAAAAAGAGAGTTTAAGAAGATATCCGACAAAATATCGACCATGGTTTCCATATGGGCGTCCATCACTTTTGCGTGATAGCAGGTGTTTTCGGTGCTGGTAAACGCATTGGTCTGGCCGCCGACGGCGTCGAACTCTTTGGCGATCTGGAAGGCCGTTCTTTTTTGGGTTCCTTTAAAAATCATGTGCTCGATAAAATGGGACATACCGCTTTCGGAAAAAGATTCGTCCCGACCCCCGACATTCACCCAGAGCCCCATGGATACGGATCGAAGGTGCGGCATTGTTTTGGTGATGACCTTGATGCCGTTTGAAAGGACGGATTTGGAAACATCATGACCCATGGGTTATCCTTCCTCTTCCAGAGCAGCCTTGTAACTGAGTCGGATTTTACCGTCTTTTCCGATCTCGAGGACCTTGACCTTGATGTGATCTCCCTCTTTTACGATATCCGATACCCGGTGGACGCGATGTGCGGCCAGTTGGGAGATATGCACCAGGCCGTCGACATTGGGAAGTATCTGGACGAATGCGCCGAAGTCCATGATTTTGACGACCGTGCCGTCATAAATTTTTCCAACTTCGGGTTCGACAACGATTTCTTTGACCATATTCAGCGCCGCATCGCCTTCTTTTTGAGAAAACGCCGCGATTTTAACCATACCGGAATCGTCGATCTCAATTTTTGTGTCGGTTTCGTTTTGGATGGCCCTGATGGTTTTTCCGCCGGGACCGATGATTTCCCGGATTCTGTCGGGATTGATTTTAAAGGTGATGATTTTCGGGGCAAACGGCGAAATTTCCTTGCGGGGTTCCCGTATGGCTTCGGTGATTTTATCCAGGATATAAATTCGTCCCTTTCGGGCCTGCTCCAGCGCCTTTTCCATGATGTCTTTGGACAGCTCATGAATTTTAATATCCATCTGAAGCGCGGTGATGCCGTCCTTTGTGCCGGCCACCTTGAAGTCCATGTCGCCGGTATGATCTTCGTCTCCCAGGATGTCGGAAAGAATGACGACATCGTCTCCTTCCTTGACCAGTCCCATGGCAATCCCCGATACCGGCGCCTGGATGGGAACACCCCCGTCCATCAGCGCCAGTGTCCCGGCGCAGACGGTGCCCATGGATGACGAACCGTTGGATTCAAGAACTTCCGAAACGATCCGGATAGTATAATCGAATTCTTCTCTTGGAGGGAGAATTTTTTCGATCGCCCGTGTGGAAAGCCCGCCATGGCCGATATCTCTCCGGCTCGGTCCGCCGATGCGCCGTACTTCTCCCACCGAATACGGCGGGAAATTGTAATGGAGCATAAACGGCCGGAGCTCGTCGCCGATCAAGGTTTCCACGCGCTGTTCATCCTGGCCCGACCCAAGGGTCAGTATGGCAAGCACCTGGGTTTCTCCCCGTGTAAACAGCGCACTGCCGTGGGGCCTGGGCAATATGCCGACATCACAGGTAATCGGCCGGATTTCATCGAATTTTCTGTTGTCGATGCGTCGCCTTTCTTTCAGGATGATATCCCGGCTGATTCTTTTCAGCAGGTCTTTAAATATCGCATTGATGTCATCCTGCCGGTCCGGATAGGTTTCTTGCAGCGCTTCGAGCATCTCTGTTTTTACCTGAAAAAGCGCCGCATTTCGATTGGTTTTCTCAGGAACACACAAGGCGGAGTAAATTTTTGAAGCGGCCTTGCTCTCGATGATTTGAACCAGCGCCGCATCTCTTTCGGGCGGCGTGAAGGATCGTTTGGCGATACCGTTGATTTCTTTGAGTTTCAATTGCATGTCGATAATCGGCTGCATGGCCTTATGACCGAAAAAAATGGCTTCCAACATATCCGATTCATTGACGATATTGCCTCCGCCTTCGACCATCACGACGCCGGTCCTTGATCCGGCGACAATAATATTGATGTCGGAGGATTCATATTCATTGAGGATCGGATTGATCTTGAGTTGGCCGTCGATTCGGGCGACACGAACACATGCAATGGGCCCTTCAAAAGGAATGTCCGATATTTCAAGGGCCGCGGATGCGCCGATCATGGCCAGGATGTCGGGGTCGTTTTCCTGATCCATGGAAAGAACAGTGGCGATGACTTGCGTTTCACATCGATATTCTTTGGGAAAGAGCGGCCGGATGGGTCGGTCGATGATGCGGGCGGTCAGGGTTTCCTTTTCGCTGGGACGGCCGATTTCCCGCCGGAAATAATTTCCGGGGATGCGGCCCGCCGCATATCCTTTTTCCTGGTATTCAACGGTCAGCGGTAGAAAATCCGACGGGCGTTCTTCATGGGACGATACGACCGCCACCAACACAATGGTGTCTCCGTAACGAACCTCAACCGCGCCGGATGCCTGCTTGGCGAGCTTGCCGCTTTCGATGCTCAGAGTTCTACCTCCGATTTCTGTTTTGAGTAAAGTTTCCATAAATTTCTCCTACACATCAAACGGCTTCTGACCTGTGATCGTGAACCACCAGCCTGAAAGTTCTCTTTTGGGGAACAGACGATAGCGCATCAGGCGATACAGGCATCTATTCGTTTGAATTGTTTGGTCAAACGTTTAGGTTTTTGAGCAACGATTCATTTCAAAAATCAAAACGGCTGCTTGCTATCTTCTCAGTCCTAAGGTTTCGATGATTTCCCGGTACCGCTTCACGTCTTTGTTTTTGACATAGTTCAAAAGCCTGCGCCGCCTGCCTACAAGAATCAGAAGTCCTCTTCTGGAATGATGATCTTTCTTATGAACTTTCAAATGTTCCGTTAAATAGGTGATACGGTGCGTTAGAAGGCCCACCTGTACTTCGGGCGATCCGGTATCGTTTTCATGCAGCTTGAACTGATCGATCAATTTCTTTTTTTCATTTGATGTTAAGACCAATTTTGTTTGCCTCCTTTTGTAAATAAATACCTCATATCACATTTCCACGGGCTCTTTAGAAGCCGTCTCAAAATTAGGATTTTCGGTCGAGATCAAGGCGAGGCCGAGGATCAGCCCGCAGGCATACTTAAGTATGTCGAGGACTTGAGACGAGGGCTCAACGCCGATATCGGACGAAAAGACTTTTTTGAGATGGCTTCTAATTGTTGAGCACACATACATAATCGTATTTGTCCCTGTCCCCGGCATGCTTCAGGACGGCGATGAGTTGTTTTTCGGCATCGACGATCTTCATAAATCCTCCCGACGGGTTTACCGTTTCAGATACAATATCATTTTTTGTCAGAATTTGACCATGTTTTATTTTTTGTTCCAGCATATGATCGGCGGTATGCTCGGGAAAATGCTTCAGTGCATCCGACATGCCGATGATCCTGCCGGAGGATTGATTTGTCCGTGCAAGATCTTCGAGTTCTTCCAATGTTATCGCTTGCTTTATCGTAAATCCGCTGCTTTCGATTCGTCGGAGTGTTTTCAAATGACCGCCGCATCCCAGGGCTGCGCCGATGTCGGCGCAGAGGGTTCTGATATAGGTGCCCGCCGAGCAAGAAACCTCGAAACGGATGGTCGGCAGTTGAATGTCACGTATTTCCAGGTCGATGACGGAAATTTTTCTTGCCGGCTTCTGAACAGGCTCGTCCCTGCGGGCCAGCTTGTAGAGCGGAATCCCCTTATATTTCAAAGCCGAGTAGACCGGCGGAACTTGCGTCAGGGTTCCCTCATACCGTTTAAATACGGATTTTATCGTTTCTTCCGAAAATTTTCCGGGATTGCATACGCGCGTTATATTTCCCGTCGGATCCTGGGTGTCGGTCTCAATCCCCAAACGAAGAACCGCTTCATATTTTTTATTGCCCCGTAAGAAAAAACGGGCAAGCTTTGTTGCGCGATTGATACAGCACACCAGCACGCCGGTTGCAAAGGGATCCAGTGTCCCGGTATGCCCCACTTTTTTTGCTTTGAGCAGTGCTTTTACCCGCGCCACCACCTTGGCGGAACTTATGCCTGCGGGTTTATCAACAATCAAAAGTCCGCTGATGCTGTTGTGCATGATTTACATCACATGGTGTTCGCCAGGTTTAAAATTATCGTTTTTATTTCCGATAGCGTCGACTCGATATTGAATCCCGCGGCGCTGGAGTGACCGCCGCCGCCGAACGTGGATGCGATGGTCGCCACATCGACCGACCCGTCGGAGCGGAGACTCACATGATACATGCTATGATCTTCCGATGGTCCGTTGCCGTTATGATGCTCCTGGATCAACGCGGCAACCTTGATATCTTGAATTCGCTTTGCATAATTGATCAGACCGTCTCCATCTTCGGGCTGCGTGTGTGTTTCAACAAACATGTCTTTGGTCAACGTCATGATCGACACTTTTCCGTTATTGGAAATTTCGATGGAATCCAGGGCAAGGTTCAACAGTTTTATCCTTCCCAGAGAGTATGTACCGTAAACATGCTGTGAAATATCATAAGGATCGACGCCCAAATCCAGCATTTCCCGGCAAATGGCAAAAGCAGCCTTGTTCGTATTTGAAAAACGAAATGACCCCGTATCCGTCAAAATGCCGGTATATATTGCCGTGGCAATGAATTTATCCAGGGGGATGTTCATTTTTTTGATCAGCCAGTACACGATTTCCGATGTGGCGCACGCGGAGGTGTCGATCAGTTGAATATGCCCGAAGTGCGTATTTGTAATATGATGGTCGATGTTGACGATCAAAGGTATCCGGTTTACGACAGAGACAGCCGTTCCGATACGCTCCAGGTTGCTGCAGTCCAGAACGATCGCCAGATCATAATCGGTTTTGTCGAGCTTCCGAACGACCTGATGCACTTTGGGCAGGAAACGATATACCGCCGGTATGGGGCTTTCATTGTATAAGGTTGTTTTTTTATTCAGCGCTTTGAGGGAGAGTCCCGTGGCGATCAGAGATCCGATGGCATCCCCGTCAGGATTGGTGTGGCTGATCACCACAATACGGTGACTGTTTTTTATTTGACTTATGATGGAGTCCATTATTCCATTATTTCAACATTCCAAGATGCGGCATAAAATTATAGTTTTTTCAATCACTCACAGCATCAAAGGGTTATCGTATTTTCGGGACGTTTAGTTGTCTTCGGAATTTGTCGATGACGGCGCATTATCCCGGTCTTGCCTGTCCTCATCATGAATGCGGCTTAAAATGGTGTCGATGTGAATGCCGTATTCAAACGATTCATCATAAAAAAATCTAAGCTCCGGCATATACCGCAACCCCAATTCTGAGGCAAGTTTATATTTGACATATCCCAGGGCGCTTTTGAATCCGTCAATGGTTTTATCGACGGTATTTTGGTTGTCGGATGTAATAAAATAAACGCGTGCGATTCTCAGGTCCCGGGACATTTTTACGCCCGTAATCGAAGCCGATTTCAAGCGCGGATCTTTCACCCGTTTAAGGAGTATGTCCGACAATATCTTTTGTATCTGGCAGCCGACCCGGTCGGAACGTGCAAAGGGTTTCATATATTGATAATCTCCATTTCACTGCCGATGATTTCGGCCAGATTGAGTTCTTCGACAAGGTTAAAGATTTTATCTATCTTGGAGTTTATCACCGCACGGTCATTGCCCACCATGGCAAAACCGATCATGGCGCGCTGATATATATCGTTGGAACCGACTTCAGCAACCGAGACATTAAAATGGCTGCGCAACTGGCCGATAATCGATTTTACAATTTTTCTCTTGGCCTTTAGAGAGCGACACTCATGCAGCCTGAATGTGACAATGCCTAAACCGGCCACCATGATTCCCTCACTCGATTCGAGAACGCTCGATACCTTAACCACATTGCTTCAGCTATTCGACTTCCGGCTTGATTTCTTCCACATAGAAACATTCGATGACGTCGCCGAGTTTGATATCGTTGTAATTTTTAATGACGATGCCGCATTCATAACCGCTTTGAACGTCTTTTACATCGTCTTTGAAATGACGCAGGGATGCAATCCTGCCTTCATAAGTGACAACCCAGTCCCTGAGTATGCGGGCCATCTGTCCGCGCTCGATTTTACCTTCCGTGACATAACAGCCGGCGACGGCCCCGACTTTGGGAACATGGAACACTTCTCTCACTTCGGCTTTACCCAGAATACGTTCTTCAAAGGTAGAGGCCATCATGCCGACAATGGCATTCTTGATATCTTTGATGACATTATAAATAATGTTGTAGAACCGGATATCCACATTTTCCTCGTTGGCAAAGGCCTGAATCTTGGAGCTGGGGCGGATATTGAAGCCGATAATGATCGCGTCCGATACGGTTGCAAGGGAAATGTCCGATTCGTTCAAGGCGCCCGTGGCCGAATGAATCACATTGATCTTGACTTCCTCGTTGGAAAGCTTGGTCAGCGCATCCGAAAGGGCTTCGATGGAACCATGCACATCGGCCTTAATGATGAGATTCAGATCCTTAACCTCATTTTCCTGCATTTTTTCGTAAAGCTTTTCAAGGCTCAGCCTGCTGGTCTTGGCAAGCTCCCTGGATCGCTGCTTCTGGGTCCGATGCATACTGACCTGTTTTGCATCTTTTTCGTCCGACAGCGCCACCAGCTCGTCTCCTGAGCTGGGGACACCCGAAAGACCGATGATTTCAACGGGAATCGACGGTCCTGCAGAGGAGACCTGGCGTCCCATGTCGTTCAAGAGAGCGCGTACTTTGCCGTAATGTACACCGCAGACCACAGCGTCGTGGACCTTTAACGTTCCTTCCTTGACCAGAACCGTGGCCACAGGGCCTCTCCCTGCATCCAGCTTGGCCTCGACAACATGTCCGACGGCAAGTTTTTCAGGATTGGCCTTGAGTTCCAGAATTTCCGCCTGCAGCAGCACCATTTCGAGCAGATCGTCTATTCCGCGATTTTCCTTGGCGGAAACCTCCACAAAAATGGTGTCTCCGCCCCAGTCCTCGGGCACGACACCGACCTCGGCCAGTTCTCTTTTGACCCGTTCGGGATTTGCATTGGCCTTGTCGATTTTATTGACCGCTACGATAATCGGAACTTCTGCGGCCTTGGAATGGTTGATGGCTTCTATGGTCTGCGGCATGACGCCGTCATCGGCGGCAACCACAAGAATGACCAGATCGGTAACCTTTGCCCCGCGGGAGCGCATCTCGGTAAACGCTTCATGGCCCGGGGTATCCAGAAAAACGATTTGGCCTTTATCCGTATCGACATTGTAAGCGCCGATATGTTGCGTGATTCCGCCGGCTTCATTCTCCGTAATTTTGGTTTTACGAATGACGTCAAGAAGAGATGTTTTGCCGTGATCCACGTGACCCATGATGGTGACCACAGGGGGCCTGGAGATGAGCTTGTCGGGATCATCCGTTTCGACCTTCAAGACGGACTGTTCTTCAAAAGAGGCTTTTTCAAGCTCATAGTCGAATTCAGAAGCCACCAGCGCGGCGGTGTCAAAATCGATCATCTGATTCACCGTCACCATAACGCCGAGGTCCATCAACTTTTTGATCATTTCACCGGCTTTTATACCCATACGTTTCGCCAGGTCCGACAGGGCGATGGCGTCGTCGATTTTGATTCGGCGTTTAATGGCCTTGGGTACCGTAATCTGAGGTTTTAGTATGGGGGTTGCTGCTTTTCCCTTAACGGACTTTCGAGCCTTTCTGCCCCGATGGCCTTTGCTATAAAGATCTTCTCCTTCCACGACCTCTTTTTTACGAAAGGAAATCTTTTTCTTGAAGAACTTCCTGTCCGTCACGGTTTCGTCAGGTTTTTTACCCCATTTTTTCTTTTGTTTTTTCTTGTCTTTCGCAGACTCTTCCGTGACGGATGTTTCGGCAACAGGCGATTTTTCAACTTCCTTTTCAGGTTCGACGACAGAATCTTTTTGGATCTCAAGGGCCTTTTTCTTCGGAGGCGGCGAAACCGGCATCTTTATGATTTTTGCCGGTGTGTCTTTTTTACGTTTTTTGACGGCTTTTTTGGGTGTTAATTTTTTAACGGCGACCGGTTCTTCGGGGGTTTTTGAAACCGGTTTTTCAGCTTCGGGTTCCGCCTTTGCAGCATCGGATGGCGGAACGATTGCATCCGAAACCTCGGCGGTTTTCACTGCTTCTGGTTCTTCTTTGTCTTCGGGTTCCGGGGCGGCTTTTGTCTCCGGCGCCGGGGTTTCTTTTTCAAGGGCGGGTTCCTTGGCTTTACCAGCCTTCTCAGACGGCGGCTCGGCAGCTTCTGCTTCTTCGGCGGGTGATTCCGGTTCCGCGGCGGTCTTTGCTTCAACCGGCTCCGGACGCACGGGTTTTCTCCGTCTTCTGATCAGTGTCGGCTTTATGCGCGTTTCTTCGATCTCCTTTGCCGGCGACCCCCGAAGATTTCGTTTAATCGTGTCCACTGTGTCGTCATCCAGAGAACTCATATGGCTTCTTGCTTCAATATCCATATCCTGTAACTTGTCGAGCAACATTTTATTCGTCATGTTAAGATCTCTGGCAAGCTCATATATTCTGATCTTTGCCATTAAACCCCCTGTTGTGTTTATTGGTAGCCTGTTTTGTACGCAAATCCTATGCAAAACATCTCATAAGGCAAATAATTATTCATCCGTTGCCTGAACGATGATCATGTTTGCATTATTCTTTGGCGGGATCCGCCTCATCCCGGTCCTCCGACAGTATCGTTTGCTCAGGCAGGTCTTCCTGCCGGTCTGTCGCGTCGTCCGGGACGGTTTGCGAATCCGGGACGTCCGCAGCAGCAGCCAACTCCTTTTCTTCTTCTTCTTCTTCCGATATCACATCTTCTTTTGAAGTTTCATCGCTGTGTTCCACATTCGGTATATAATTTTTGGCAGCTTCAATGAGCTGCAAGGCTTTTTCTTCGGAAATATCTCTGATCTGAAGCAGATCCTCTACAGAGGCTTTGCCGAGTTCATCTGCGGAAAAAAAGCCCTTTTCATAGAGTGCATCCGCCAAACTGATGCCGACATCCGGAAGGGATATCAAAGAATCATAACCGTATTGCATGGCTTCGCTGTATCGTGTCTCGCTGATGACATCGAGGTGCCATTTGGTCAATTTTGAAGCGAGCCGGACATTTTGCCCTTTTTTCCCGATGGCAATGGAAAGAAATTCATCCGGGACGATAACTTCCATGGAGTTGTTTTCCTCATCAATGATCACCCTGGAGATTTCCGCCGGTGCAAGGGCGTTGCACACAAATTTAGCCGGATCGATATGGTACGGGATGATATCTATTTTTTCCCCTTTAAGTTCCTGAACCACATTTTGTACCCGGCTGCCTTTCATCCCGACACAGGCGCCCACAGGGTCTATATCGGAATCGTTTGAGGTCACCGCAATTTTTGCCCGGATACCGGGTTCGCGGGTGGCGCCGATAATGGTAACGATCCCCTCATTGATTTCAGGGACTTCTGTTTTAAAAAGGGCGATCAGAAAGTCCGGATGCGTCCTGGATAGGACAATTTGCGGACCCCGCGTATCATACAGGACATCGATGATGTACGCCCTGATGCGATCCCCCCGTCGGTAAGATTCCTTGGGAATCTGTTCACGGGAAGGCAGGATCCCTTCTGTGTGTCCGAGATTGACAATGATATCGTTTCGGTCAAAACGCTGTACGATTCCGTTGATGATTTCACCTTTTCGGTCGATAAAACTCGAGTAGACGGCATCTCTTTCCGCATCTTTCATTTTTTGAATAATGACTTGCTTGGCGGACTGAGCAGCGATACGACCAAAGGTGGAGGTATCCATTTTGGTTCCGAGACTGTCGCCGACTTCACATTCCGGATCGAGCTTTCGCGCCTCTTCGAGGCTGATTTGCAAATCCGGCTCCGTAACGGTTTCGGCAACATCCTTGAACTGAAAAACCTCTATTTCACCGGTTGATTCATTGTATTGAACTTCAATGTCGACATTGGCACCGAATTTTTTTCTCGCGGCAGATCCCAGTGCTTCCTCAAGGGCTTTAATCAGAATTTCACGATTAATGCCCTTATCTCGACTGACTTGTTCAACAACACGTTTGATATCTGTGATAAGCATCCATCTTCTCCACTATTGTTTATTTGCAATCATAATCCGGTTGCGCCATCGTCAATGAGAACCGTCCGAGAGACGCGCTGACATGATCTCCTGATACGGAATCGCCACGGTTCGTTCTCCAATTGAAACGCTGACCATATCTTCGGATATACCCAGCAAAATCCCGCTGATTTTCTTTTTGCCGTTGACAGGGGAAGCGACTTTGATAGTGATCCGGCTTCCTTTGAATCGATCAAAGTCGCGTTTTTTCCCCAACGGCCGATTCTGTCCCGGTGAGGATACCTCCAGATTATAGGGCCCTGCGTCTTCCAGATAAACATCCAGCAAATCACTGGACTGGCGACTGATGTTGGTGCAATCGTCCAAGGTCACGCCGCCGGGCTTGTCGATATAAAGACGGAGTATCCTTCCGCCGGCCTCGCGCTGGCACTCGATATGGACCAGTTCTATTCCCTCTGCCGTAAAGAGCGGATCCAGGACGTCTTTTGTCCGGGCGATCATTTTTTTCAAATTGTCCGGCGACCAGGTATTTTGTTCCCGGTGTTCGGCTTTTAAGCTGTTGCTCTTTTTACTTTTTTTAGGTTTCAATGGTCTTTCAACGATCCAAGTTAAAAAAACAACGGGTCTAAAAAAAAACAAAAACGGGCTGTCGCCCGTTTTTTCTCATACAGGTAGATCTTATGGTAGATTGAAAAACTTTACCTGTTCATTTAATGACCCATGAGAGAAAAATTAAATCCAAATCACACCCACATACCCAGAATCTGCGCTCAGCAACGAGACCTTAAACTTGAACAAAAATAAGCATTCTTTAAGCGTCCCGCAACCTATTAAAGGCGACCTTCCATGGAGCGGGCAACGAGATTTGAACTCGCGACTCCAAGCTTGGGAAGCTTGTACTCTACCACTGAGTTATGCCCGCTCTTCAAGGAACGTAACCTATTACAAATGATTTGCATTGTCAATAATTTTCAATAATATTTGATGAATTCAAAAAAAGAAGCTACGCTAACATATCTTTGATTTTTTGAAGTTCTGCAGCAATTTCTTGAAGGATGTCGGCGGAAGGAGCTTCCTTTTCCGACGGAGACTGCGTTTTTAAATATTGTTTGGCGCCTTGAATGGTAAATTTTTTTTCATATAAAAGATGTTTGATCCACAAAATCAGTTCCACATCTTTTTTCCGGTACAATCTCTGTCCCGAAGGGGTTCGTTTGGGATTTATTTTCTTGAATTCGGACTCCCAGAATCTTAATACATACGCCGGAACGTCGACAATTGAACTGACTTCTCCGACCTTGAAATATAGCTTATCCGGCAATTCTATTTGACAGGACGGTTTGTTTTGCATTTTTATGCGTCAACAACGGTTATATGGCCGGCAAGGTTGCATCGAAGGTCTTCATGAGCCGGGCCGTGATGTTTTTATGTATATCATTGACTCGGTTATCTTCCAAGGTTTCTTTCGAAGATCTATAGGTCACTCTCAATGAAACACTCTTTTTCCCCTTTGGAATCGGATCGCTTTCAAAGACGTCAAACAGATGCAGATTTTCTACCAGTTCCTCTTGGAATGATTCAACGCTGTAGATAATTTTATATGTTTCAATGTCATTGTCAATAATAAGCGTGATATCTCTCGATGTCGCAGGGAATTTCGGAATGGGACGGGCGGATTTCGTGTCCGGAATGGATTGAACCAGCCGGCCGAGGTTGAGTTCAAATATAAACGCCGTCTGCTTCAAGTCGTAATTGCGAATGACCTTGGGGGCAACCTCCCCAACCAGGCCCACGGGTTCATTTTCAAAGATAACCTGCGCCGTGTGTCCGGGTTTTGTATAAAAACAGGAATTTGCCGGCATTCGGGTAAATGCGGCATTTGCGATGCCGATGTTTTTTAACAGCTCTTCCACAATGCCTTTCATATCAAAAAAGTCACACGCAACCTCTTTTGAATACCAGGTCGCATCGATTCTATTCCCGGTCCAAAGCCCGGTGAGCATCTCGACTTCATCCGGCTGGCGGTCTGTTTTACCGGTGTCAAAGAAGGCATGGCCGATTTCATAAATTTTGAGATTCTTGTTTTGCTGCGACAGATTGTATTTCATGGTTTGAAGAAGCCCAGGAATCAAGGAGGTTCGCATCACGGACTGGTCTTCTGAAATGGGATTGAGAATCTGGACCAGCTTTCTTTTGGGATCGTCTTCCGGGAGCTCGAGATAATCGCAGGATTGCTGGCTGATAAAACTGTAATTGATGGCTTCGCTGAACCCCAGCCCGGCCATGATCGTTTTTATCCGGTATGTGGACTCGATTTTTTTATCCGGGTGCCGGGCATCGGCCGGAATCAGCGGAAACGTCGTTTCGATGTTATTGTAACCGAACAGACGGGCGATTTCTTCCGTAATATCTTCAAATCTTGAGATATCGACCCTGAAGGAAGGCGGCGTCACCCGGAACGTGACGGAATCTATTTTTTCGACGTCGAACTCGATGGCATCCAAATAATTTTCGATGGCCTTGTCGTCCAGCCGGGTGCCCAGATGCCGATTCAGGCGCTGAATATTCACCTCGACGGTCTTTCCGGGAACAGGGGACGGGTATTCATCGATGATGCCTTGAATACATTTGCTGTCGGCAATATCGACAATCAGCTGCAAGGCCCGTTTGAGTGCCGTAACGGTGCCGCCGGGATCCACACCGCGTTCGAAACGGTGAGAAGCATCCGTGCTCAACCCTGTTTTTTTGGAAGTTTTTCGAGTGCAGACCGGATCGAAATAGGCGCTTTCAAGGAGGATGTTGGTTGTGGCGTTTTCAATTTCCGAATTGAGCCCGCCCATGACCCCCGCAAGGGCCACCGGTTTTTCCCCGTCGCAAATCATCAGCATTTCCGGATCGAGACGGCGTTCTTTTCCGTCCAAAGTGACGAATGTTTCGTTTTCCCGGGCCGTCCGGACGACGATTCGATTTTCGGCAAGGCGATCGAAGTCAAAGGCATGCAGGGGCTGACCGGTCTCCATCATGACGAAGTTGGTTATATCCACAATGTTGTTGATCGGTTTTAGGCCCACCGACATCAACCGGTCCTGAAGCCAGAAAGGAGAAGGCTTAACGGCGATATTGAAAACTAGGCCGGCAGCATATCTAGGGCAGAGGTCGACGTCCAGCAGGGTTACGGAAGTGCGTTTGGCGATGTCGTCGGTCGATTTCGGCAGAGAAATTTCAGGATATGTCACTTTTTCGCCGGAAAGCGCCGCCACTTCACGGGCGATCCCAATGATGCTGAGGCAGTCCGGCCGGTTGGGCGTCAGGTCGATTTCCAACACCGAGTCTGAGAGTCCCAGGGCTTTATTCAGCGAATTGCCTTCGGACAGGCGACTGTCCAGTTCCATAATCCCGCGTCCGTTTTCCCCGAGCCCCAACTCGTGCTCGCTGCAGAGCATTCCTTCCGAGGTTTTTCCGCGAATGGTGCTTTTTTCAAGAACGATGCCCCTGGGGAACACTGTGCCCGGAAGGGCGCACGGTGCAAGCATGTCTGTTTTGACATTCGGCGCGCCGCAAACCACGGAAATGGTACTGCCCCCGATATTTACATCGCAAAGTTTTAATGTATCGGCGTTGGGGTGGGGGGTCACATTGACGATCCGGCCCACGCGAACGGTGTTTAAATATTCGTACCGATCCGTGACGGCTTCGACTTCAAGACCGGCCATGGTAAGGGCCTCCGCCAATTCATCGACCTTCAGATTCACGTCCACATATGCCTGCAACCAGCTTAAACTGACCTTCATATTAAAACTGCCTTAGAAATCTTAGATCGTTTTCAAAATACTTTCGGATGTCGTCAATCCCGTATTTCAGCATGGCAATTCGTTCCACGCCCATTCCGAAAGCAAATCCGGAATATCGGGTTGTATCGTATCCGACATTTTCAAAGACGGCGGGGTGAACCATCCCCGAACCCAGCACTTCCAACCAGCCGGTGTTTGAACATACCCTGCAACCGGATCCTTTGCAGATCACGCAACGGATATCGACTTCGGCACTCGGTTCGGTAAAAGGGAAATAACTGGGCCGGAACCTTAAACCGGTTTCAGGATCGAACATCTGATGGACAAAGGTGGTCAATATGCCTTTTAAATCACCGAAGGATATATTCCTGTCAACCAGAAGCCCTTCCACCTGATGGAACATGGGGGTGTGCGTCAGGTCGGAGTCGCATCGATAGACCTTGCCGGGCGCAACAATTCTCACCGGCGGACGCTGCTTCTCCATAATTCGGGGTTGGGTCGGCGAGGTATGGGTTCTTAAAACAATGGCATTTGAAATATAAAACGTATCCTGCATATCCCGCGCAGGATGGTTTTGGGGGATATTCAGCGCTTCGAAATTATAGTAATCGGTTTCAACCTCCGGCCCTTCGGCAACGTCAAAGCCCAGCCGAATAAAAATGTCGCAGATTTTTTGGTTGATCTGGGTGATCGGATGCAAAGATCCTCTCGGCGTTACTCTTCCGGGGAGAGACACATCGATCCGATCGTCGGTTTCCCGGGATGATGACTCAAGATGCATCAGGGTTTTTTTAAATAATGCATCCAAATCTTTTTTGGTTTCATTTGCCTTTTTACCCGCTTCCGGTCTGATTTGGGCGGGCAGGTTGGAAACATTTCTTAAAAATTGTGTGACGGCTCCCTTTCGACCCAGGTATTTGATAGAAATGCTTTTGACGTCTTCTGCATCGCGGGCGGATTCGATCTCTTCCAGCGCTTCCCGATGGATCTGTTCTATTGTTTTTTCCAATTTGGGGTCTATGTATTTTTGCGTTATAATTGTTCCGATGCCAGATGGGCGATTTGACGAAAACCCGACGGGTCGGATATCGCCAATTCAGCCAAAACCTTTCGGTCCAGCTCAACACCGGCCAGCTTCAATCCGTGAATGAATTTGCTGTAGGACAGATCATTCATGCGTGCCCCGGCATTAATTCTGGCAATCCAGAGTTTTCTGTAATCGCGCTTGCGCGTCCTGCGATCCCGATATGCATACATGAGTGCCTTATCGACAGCATCCGCAGCCGTACGAAACAACTTGCTTCGTCCCCCACGATATCCTTTGGCGAGTTTTAAAACTTTTTTCCTGCGCCGTCTTGCTTTGTAACCTCTTTTGATTCGCATACCAATTCTCCTATGCTTACAGAAGCTATCTCAAAAAATCCTAATTTTAAGACAGCTTCCATCAAGTACCGTCATCCATTCGGAAGCAGCAGCTTAAGCTCTTTGACGTTGGTTTTATCGATAATATGACTTTTTCTTAACGTGCGTTTTCGCTTTGTGGTTTTTTTGGTCAAAATATGGTTTGCATGTGATTTTGAAAAAACATACTTACCGGTACCCGTTTTCTTAAATCGCTTTGCAGCGGCTCTATTTGTTTTGATTTTCGGCATTTTCAGTCCTTTCTATCGTTTCAAACATCGATGGCGTGATTAGCTCACGCCATTTTTGCAAAGGGCTCATCGCAATAATAGTTAACCATCGATCATCTGCCAAATAATAAAAAAACAGTGTCCTGCGAATTCGTCAACCCATCGCCGGCCATTGTTTTATATGAATTAAATAACGGGGTATCAGGGCGTCATTATTTTGATAATGGTTTCGGTGCCAGGACCATCACCATTGTCCGACCCTCAAATTTGGGAGGCTGTTCGACCAGCGCAATCTCTTCGGTTTCTTGAATAATCTTTTCCAGCAGCTCCTTGCCCAGATCCGTGAGCGTAATTTCTCGTCCCCTGAACATGACGGTGACTTTGACTTTGTCTTTTCTGGTGATGAACTTGTTAATGTGGCTGATCTTTGTTTTTAAATCGTGCTCGCCGGTCTTTGGTCGAACCTTGATTTCTTTGAGTTGAAACGTGGTTTGTTTCTTTTTGGCCTCCTGTTTCTTCTTGGTTCGTTCATACTTGAACCGGCCGTAATCCATTATTTTGCAAACAGGAGGGCTTGCATTCGGCGAAATTTCCACCAAGTCAAGGCCAAAATCATTTGCAACGGCAATGGCTTTATAGGTTGGGATGATGCCGATCTGGTTTCCTTCGGGGTCGATCACCCTGACCTCTTTTGCCCTTATATTTCGATTGATATTTATTTTGTCTGATCTGCTTGCCCGATCTGTACGTTTCGAATTAGCTATACTTTCACCTCCTGAGTTAAAGATTTTTCTCGATCACGATATGCGCAACACACCTACCGTCGATTCAGCGACGTGATATTCTTTGTCGAAGTGAGACTAGTCAAATATATAACAACATTAATAAATGCAAGAAAAAAATGCAAGAAAATAAAACCGCTTTACTGTTGGAGGGTATATCGGGCCAAAAGACTATTTTGCCAGTACGAATTTTCGGGGTTGTTGAAAAACGTCTTAAAGAGTGCCAGACTTTCTTGGCGCAAAATATACGGCACAATGGTTATGCCGTTGTTCTTATACAGGGGCGTCATTTTTGACAAATCACAGCGTGTCCCGCCGCCCATGACGTCTTCGTAGGCATATACCACTTTACGGATGCCGCTGAGCATCATCGCCCCCAGACACATCAAGCAGGGTTCCATGGTAGTATAAAGATCGATTCCCATGGTGGTTGCGGCGATTCCCATATCTGCAAGCTGTCTCAACGCCATCATTTCAGCATGTTCGATTTCATTGGGATATTGTCCGGCCGTGCCTTTCCTGGACCCTGTCGCCAGAACCCGGTTTTGATGGACCAAGACGCATCCCACAGGAAATTCTCCGGCATCCAACGCATTTTGGGCCTGTTCCAGGGCCTTTTTCATGAAATGTTCGTGATCCATATCTAAGTAATTAAAATGATATCGTTTTCTATCGATTCCTTGAGTGATGGATTATCGACATCTATTTATAGTCTACATATGGTGTCGTCGCAGGGGCAGCTGTCATCGACTTCAAAGGCATAAAGGATTCTCGCTTCCATTTCGAGTTGCTTGTCCGACAGGCGACCAAAGGGAGCGCTTCGGGCAATTTCCATAAGGTCGGCCCTGGCGGGTATCGATTCGAGGCCGCACCCGATGATGTCGCCGGTTGCACCGTCAATGATATCCGCATCCCGCCCATTGGTCACCACGACAACCGGCACCGAGTACGACGCCAAAAGTCTCGACGCTGCCAAGGCCGGCCGGTGCCGGGTAGTGAGCGATCCGGGGCCGTATTTCACGATCATGCAAATTTGATCGAAAAGAGAGATCGTGTAGTCGATGGTGATCATCGCTGATTTATCGGCGGCTTTAAAAAAGAGTTCGCGGCGGGCGCCGATGTCTTTTTTAGGATATCCCTTTTGTTCCACCAGCAGACGGGCGAGCGATTGTCTGTATCTTTCGTCATGGGTGTCACAAATCGTGCTGCCGGTGATAAAGTCGACGCACTGCCCGAGAATGAGATGATGTCCTTTTTTTTCTTCCAACATGGTACGCTTGAACCTATCTTAAAATTGCTTAAACTTTAGCACGGTCGTATAATAAAGAATAAAATATGGTTTTCGGATTGTAAAGTATCAAATATTCCTTTACAATACCAATTTCTTGTGAATAGGTTTGATGCCATGAGTATCCGTGAAGATTTTGAACAACGTGAAAAAAGCTTTATCTCTCCTTTTGGGTGCCGGAGCGCCGAATCCCGCGGCCGCATGAGAGAAGAACCCCCCTGTCCCATCCGAACGGCATTTCAGGTGGACAAGGATAGGATCGTCTATAGTAATGCTTTCAGGCGGTTAAAGTATAAAACCCAGGTGTTTCTCTCCCCGTTGGGCGACGAGTACCGGACCCGTTTGACCCATACCCTTGAAGTATCTGAAATCGCAAGAACCATTGCTCGGGCCATGCGTCTTAACGAGGACCTGGTTGAAGCCATTTCACTGGGTCATGACCTGGGCCATACACCCTTCGGACACGGGGGTGAGACGATTCTCAAAGAGATATATTCCCAGGACTTTTCCCATAAGGCACAGAGCCTTCGCGTGGTGGACATCCTGGAAAACAACGGCAAGGGTTTGAACCTGACCTATGAAGTTCGCGACGGGATTCTGAAGCACTCCAAGGGATATGGAAAGATCCTTCCCGATGATCCAGAGGAACAGGCATATACCGTTGAAGGAAATATTGTCCGCATTGCCGATATTATGGCCTATTTGAATCATGACCTGGATGATGCCATCCGAAGCGGTGTAATCGGCGCCCATCAGGTGCCGGATTCGTGCATCAAGATTCTTGGGAAGACACACTCCGAACGCGCCAATACCATGATCAAAGATCTTGTATTTTCGTCCCATGTCGAAAACGGCAAGCTGGTTTTGCAAATGAGCGATGAAGTGTACGCCAGCATGACCGTGCTCAGGGAGTTCCTGTATGAGATGGTCTATCGCTCACCCCGGGTGCACAAGGAGTTTATAAAAGCAAAAAAAATTTTGTCCGAACTTTATTCCTGTTTTATAGAAAATGATGATTTGCTGCAAAAAGGGCTTAAAGATCTGAGGATGTCGGGATGCAATCACAACAACCAATCCCACGAAAGAATCGTTTGTGATTTCGTTGCCAGCATGACGGATCGGTATGCGCTGACCCTTTATGAAAAAATCTTTTTCCCCTCGCCGCAGTTTTGACACTAACATTAGAGTTCATAATCCTTTGGATCGTATCAGAGATAGCTATCCCTGATTTGGAATTAATCATCGAAAAAAATACAAATTCCAAGCACCAAATTCCAAGTAAATCTCAAATTTCAATATACAATGACCAAAACTCTTCAGGATAAAACATGTTTGAGTTTTCGAATTTCGGTCATTGGAATTTCAACGAGTCAATGAACTTTCAACAAAGCAAATCCTCTTCGGGGCGAAACCAGAGACTGCGCGGTTGGGCCGAAATGGATCCTGACGACAACACTCCTTTATTAGATCGTTTGGATACCCTTTATAAGGCCATGGATCGAAAGTACCAGGAGGCGGCGGATCATTACGGGTTCCAATGCAACGGTTGTGACGACAATTGTTGTTATACTCGCTTTTACCATTACACCCTCTTGGAATACCTGTATATCCGGAAAGGATACCATTTGCTCGAAAGGGAAAGACAGACCCAAATCACGCGCAGCGCCCTGGATGTTTGCCGGAAAACAGAGGTGGCCGATAAAAAGGGAAGGGCGGTCAGACTGATGTGCCCTGTCAACGTTGCCGGCCTGTGCGTGCTCTATGCGTATCGGCCGATGATCTGCCGCTTGCATGGCATTCCTCACGAGTTGACCATTCCCGGCCGGGGGGTATCGAAGGCGTCGGGGTGCGGCGATTTTATTCGGATATGTTCTGGAAAACCGTATTACAAATTCGATCGAACGCCCTTTTACGCACGAATGGCAGCGCTGGAAAAAGAGCTGAGAAAGAAGGTGCGCGGGATGCACAAGATTAAAATGACGGTTGCGGAGATGATAGCATCTTTTGCCGCTCATAAATGACGTTTCACGAAAGTGCCTAAAGTTTGAAGTGATCTAAAGTGAGTCCCGCCTATGGCGGGATTAAGGTAACGTTGACGCGCTGACATTAAAATTAATTAGTTGAGGAGCCTCGTTTTCCGAACAGCCACTCCATGGATAAACTTTTTTTTAAACCGCATGAACTCGCGGCAAGGGATCGTAAGGAAAGAACAGGATGTTATCTTCAAGATATCAATCGGTTAGATTCATCATTTTAAGTTCTTTTAGAGACTCAATTTCTGGAAATCAATGATATGAAATACATAGACCTTAATGAAATCGACCAACTGCCTGGCAGAAGACTTGAAAAAAACGACACCTTCAATTTCCGGTGTTATCCGGAGATTGCCTGCTTTAACCGATGCTGTCGCAATTTAAATCTTTTTCTGTATCCCTACGACATTGTGCGCCTGAAGAATAAGTTGAATGTGACGTCCGATGCGTTTTTGGAAAAATATGTGGATATTGTCTTGAGGCCTTCCAATTTTTTCCCGGAAGTTCTTTTGAGCATGGGCGACAACCCCGAGAAAACCTGTCCTTTTTTACGGCATTCCGGCTGTTCGGTGTATCCGGATCGTCCGGATGCGTGCCGCACCTTTCCCGTGGAGCAGGGCGTGCTGTATGATGTTCAGCAGGATAAGCCGGAAACCATTCATTTTTTCAGACCCCCTGATTTTTGCCTGGGGCAACACGAAGACACCGTGTGGACATCCCGTACGTGGTCGGATGATCAGGACGCGACGGTGTATCATGAAATGACGGCCCGCTGGTCGGAACTCAAGCGGCTGTTTCAAACAGACCCCTGGGGCTGCCAGGGCGCGGACGGGCCCAAGGCGAAGATGGCCTTCATGGCCACATACAACATGGATCAATTCCGGGAATTTTTGTTTAAAAGCACCTTTTTAAAACGGTACAGGGTAAAACCCAAAGTGTTAAAACGGATTCGATCAAGCGATACTGAATTGATGAAGTTCGGTTTCCAGTGGGTCAAATTTTACGTCTGGGGGATTCCATCCAAAGACTTCAGGCTCAAATAAAGTCCCCCTTTTGGCTGGCACAAGCGCAACTTTTGCGTTGCTGACGGTGCGGAAGGCCGCTATAGACTGATTACAGCACTTTCACAAGCCATGGAGATCAATTGATCCCCTGTGGCCATTTTGGCGCCTTCTATCAGATCATCAGCCGAAATACCTCTGGATACGGCACAAGGGGTACATACAAGGATTGGCACACCGAATTCCTGCAGGTATGCCATATGATCGTCAGCCTTATCCCCGGTGGCTGCCTGCACATTTTCGATGATTCCCTTTTTTGCAAGATATACACCTTCATCCAGCAGAAATACTGCTGTGTTCTTTCCTTCTTTTTTGGCAACCATGGCAAAAAACAGCGCCCGCGTGGCGCGATTCGGATTATCGGTGCCGCAGGACAGTACAACCAATACATTGTTCGTCATTTTTCCCTCCTTTTGTTTAGTATGTATTGTTAAATTTTTTTTGAATACTCCGGATAGCAATCACTTCAGCACCCCTTTGGGCATGGGCACCATCTTCTCGCCTCCCAACACATAGCCGCCGTCGAGCCTTATGACGCTACCGGTCATAAAGGGCGCATCCTTAATTATAAAGAGAACGGCCTTCACGACATCCGGTATGGACCCTGAACGGCCCAGAAGCGTATGGTCGGCGATGGCCGTTTTCTGCTCATCGGTCAGCAATCCCCATCCACGAGTATTTTCCCCGTGACGGGTGTCAAAAAATCCGAGCATGATTTCATTGACGCGGACTTCAGGTGCTGCCAGACGGGCCCAGGTTTCGGTCAGCAGCGAGATGCCGCGATTAGCCGATGCATATCCTTCATTGAATACGACGGCGGCAGGCCCCGACCGTCCCACAATTCCTGCGATGGATGACAGATTGATTACAATGCCGTCTTTGGACGCTTTAAGATGCGGCAGGGCGGATTCGAACACCCATTGTTTGGCGCGCAGGGTGGTGGCCATTTCCAGGTCCCACTGCTGCTGATCATAGGATCCGTGAACCACCGGCCAACCGCCTCGCTCGATATTGTTGATCACAATATCGAGACGGCCGAAACGGTCGATGACGGTTTTGATCATGGCCGGAATTTCGCCGGTATCGAGCAGGTCTGTATTGAGGATGAGGTGATCCTCACCGATCCGGGCAAAGTCCATTTTAAGATTCGGCAGTTCCTCTTTCCAATCGAAGTAATTTAACGCAACGCTGGCCCCTTCCTGTGCCAGGGCAAGCCCGATGCCTTTGCCGATGCCCTTTACGGCCCCGAGTACCAAGGCGACTTTGTTTCTAATTTCCATTGTCATTCCCGTTCAAGTTGCCGAAAAGCATGTTTTTGATCCATTGATGACCTAGTTTCAACAGCGCGACATCATCCATTTTCACGGTATCCAGCGTTTCTGCGTCAAGATGCCATGGATCAAGGATATTGTTTTCAAATATGTTCGATCTGAATGCATCGATGTCATAAAGGGCCATTCGAAAGCAGCGTCTGGATTTGACATCCAAAGAACCGGACATGTTCTGATTTTTCAAAGAGATGATTTCCAGGAGCAGGTCATTCATCTCGTTATAAAAAGAGACCTCTTGATTTTCAATCCATTCATGGATGATCCAGGTTCGGCCCTGCTTAAAACCCAGACAATGGGGCTCTTTCAGGAGCAAGAACCGCTCGGTGATCTTGCCGGTTTCTCTGGATCGGGACGCAAGGCGCACCAGCGGATAGGTTCGGCACGATGACGGGCGGTCTTCGTACACACTGCATCCCGACGGCGTCACAAACGGACATTTCAATTCTTTGGCGAATTGGGTTTTCAAGCTGACGATGGGAAGACCTGTTTCAGGACCGGTTTGTTGAAAGCCATATCGCTCAAGAAAGCGGCTCGATGATAAACCGAGACGGTTTTTCAAACGCAGGATATCGTAAGGGGTAAGAAACTGATTCAGGTCTCGACAGCATGCATTGAAACACGGCACCTTTTGCGAGCATGAAAACATGAAGGTATCGGTTTGGGAAAGTGGGATGATGTTGTTTTCCATAAAAGTTATCCCTTGATAAAATAATCACGCATGCTTTGAATAGGGTGCGCAATTTGAATCATCAATGACCAATTCTGCGGCAGATGTCAATCCCCAAAAACAATATTTGAGGAAAATGGGCTTTGACGTTCTGTAATCATTCAAAATGACGCGTTAAGCCCCCGATTTGTGAAAAAATACTGTATGAAATTCATATCCTGAATGGTTTATACAACATGAACCCCATTAAGCACTATATATAGTGTATTTTGAATGAAGATAACCCAAATAAAGGTCCGGGCTGATTTGTCGAACCGGTGCTCAAAAATTTATAATTTTGTTTTCCCAAAAGTACTTGACAAGAATAATGTTAATTGTTATCTAATTCCTTTGATTTTCAAATCTTTTCTATCTCATTGATTTTATAAGGAATCACTCTTCCGGCCAACTTGAATTTTTAAATCACTTGTTTAAGTGATTTTATTGATAAGAATAAATTATTTCAAGTTTATCAAAACAAATGACGGCCATTATGGGTCAAGATAATGAAGGGAGGTGCAAAAAGTTTACCGACTGTACCGAAAGTTATTTGGAAGAGGATAAAATAACGCGTTTTTAAAACAAAATTAGGAGGTAATTAAATGCCAAGTTTCGTAATTGCTGAAAAATGCGATGGCTGCAAAGGCGGCGATAAGACCGCCTGCATGTACATTTGCCCCAATGACCTGATGGTTTTGGACCCCAATGCAATGAAGGCTTACAACCAGGAGCCGGATCAATGCTGGGAATGTTTTTCATGCGTAAAAATCTGCCCCACCCAGGCGATCGAGGTGAGAGGTTATGCCGACTTTGTGCCGCTGGGAAGCAGCATTATGCCCATGCTGGGGACCGAGGATGTCATGTGGACCTGTAAATTCAGAAACGGTACCATCAAACGCTTTAAGTTCCCCATCCGGACCACTCCGGAAGGCGGTGCCAATGCGTATCCGGATCTTAAGGGAAATGATCTCGACAGCGAATTGCTGTCCACCGAAGAGGCGGACGGCAGACAGCTACTGAAACCGGTCGCGACGGTTTAACACGAATCCCGGTTTTCAAAGATCCAGTACATCGATAACAGATTATGACAACATATATTTAAGGAGGATGTAATATGGCATTACCGAATAAACCTTTGGGAGAAATCAAGGCCGTCAGGGATCCTGAAGTTGAAGAGCGCGAGGTTGACATCCTGATCGTAGGCGGCGGTATGGCTGCCTGCGGGGCTGCGTTTGAGATCAAAAAATGGTCAGGCGACAAAAAGGTTCTTCTGGTCGATAAAGCGGCTCTGGAAAGAAGCGGTGCGGTTGCGCAGGGCCTCTCGGCAATCAATACCTATATCGGCGAAAACACACCGGATGACTATGTTCGTATGGTCCGAAACGACCTGATGGGAATTGTCCGCGAAGACCTGATCTTTGATCTGGGCTGTCACGTTGACGACTCTGTTTTCCTGTTTGAGGAATGGGGTCTTCCCATTTGGAAAATGTCCGACGAAGGCAAAAAGCTCGACGGGAAAAAAGGCCAAAAAATGGGGACCTTAAAGGGCGGTGCCCAGCCGGTGCGTACCGGTAAATGGCAGATCATGATCAACGGTGAATCTTATAAAAGAATCGTTGCCGAAGCCGCCAAACTGGCTTTGGGTGAAGACAACATTCTCGAGCGTGTCTTTATCGTCAAGCTGCTGTTGGACGCCAACGAAGAAAACCGGATTGCCGGTGCGGTCGGTTTTTCGGTTCGTGAGAACAAAATCTACATTATCAAATGCAACACTATGATGGTGGCTTGTGGCGGTGCGGTCAACATTTATCAGCCCAGGAGCGTGGGTGAAGGCAAAGGACGGGCATGGTATCCGATTTGGAATGCGGGCTCCACCTACACCATGTGCATGGAAGTGGGCGCAGAGCTTTCAATGATGGAGAACCGTTTCACCCCGTCCCGCTACAAAGACGGTTACGGACCGGTTGGCGCATGGTTCCTCCTGTTCAAGGCCAAGACCGTCAACGGTCTCGGAGAAGGCTATGTGGGCAGCGAAGCAGCCCAAAAAGAACTTCAAAAGTATGCGCCGTACGGCACCGCAGCCATTACACCGACCTGCCTGCGTAACCATTTGATGCTCTTTGAGATGAAAGAAGGCCGCGGTCCCGTCCTGATGGATACCCCCTCGGCATTGGCGGAAATGGGCGGAAAACTCGACAAAAAAGAGTTCAAGGCCCTCGAAGCAGAGGCTTGGGAAAACTTCCTCGACATGACCTGCGGACAGGCCAACCTCTGGTGCGGCACCAACACCGAGCCCGACAAGAAGATGTCCGAGATTATGCCCACTGAACCGTACTTGCTCGGATCGCACTCCGGATGCTGCGGGCTCTGGACCTCCGGTCCGGATTTCGACTGGGTCCCCGATGCGTACAAGATCAAATACAAAGACAAGGTATACAACCGGATGACCACGGTGAACGGCCTGTTCACCTCCGGCGACGGTGTCGGCTGCTCAGGCCACAAGTTCTCCTCCGGATCCCATGCCGAAGGACGAATCGCCGCCAAGGCAATGGCAAGATTTGTACGGGACAATGCCGATTTTAAACCGGCGATCAAAGAATCGGCAGAGGAACTTGTCGATCTGGTTTATAAACCGGTGAGGACCTTCCTGGATCATTGTGAATACACGACGGCCATCGATATCAACCCCAATTATCTCAAACCGGCTGGTATGACATATCGTCTCATGAAAGCCACCCATGAATATGGGGCGGGTACGGCCACTTATTACATGACCAGCAGCAAGAACCTGGAAATCGTCATGGAAATGCTTCAGCTGATGCGTGAAGACTGCGAAAAGCTGGCTGCCGGCGATCTCCACGAATTGATGCGCTGCTGGGAAATCTATCATCGTATCTGGACGGTGGAATCTCACCTGCGTCACATTCAGTTCCGCAAAGAGACCCGCTATCCCGGCTTTTATTATCAGGCCGACTATCCGGGACAGGATGATGAAAACTGGTTCTGCTTTGTCAACTCCAAGTATGATCCCAAAGCCGGAACCTGGGATATTTTCAAGAAAGAATACATCAAGATTATCCCGGATTAATGATGGATATGCATTCGCATAAATAAATATGCCTCCAGGCGCCTTGTTCTTAGGTGCCTGGAGGTTTTTATTAATTTGAAATCGTTTTTTAAAACCCCTGAACTTCAGAACTTCTGACACCGGAACAGACGATACATCGGCATTTACGAGGTTTTTCGCATTGTTAAGCTTTGGGTATTGGCATAATGGCCGATTTCGCCAAATCAGTCTTTACGGCTCGGCCTTCGCAGCCGCGTCGGCGGAGCAGGCTGGATACGACGGCTGAACAGAATTCCGGTTCGTTTTGTTTTGCCGTTGTGCCCTCACACCAGCAGGAATTTGTCGTCCATTCATTCCAATTAAATGTGTGAACCCTTGCGATGCTTAACGAAGCGTCAGGATTTCTGAATCTTATTGTCTACGGAGGGATAGCATGACAGAAAGCAAAGCAGCCCCTTCAAATGGGAGCATTTTGGTTGTTGGAGGAGGGATAAGCGGGTTGACAACGGCCCTCGAGGCTGCCGAAGTAGGGTACGAAGTGTTTATAGTGGAAAAAAATCCTTACCTTGGCGGAAGAGTGGCGCAGTTGAATAAATATTTCCCCAAGCTATGCCCTCCAAGCTGCGGATTGGAAATCAATTTTCGACGCATTAAAGACAACCCGAAAATAAAAGTGTTGACCCTGGCAGAGGTGGATAAGGTCGAGGGCGCACCGGGCAGCTATAATGTCACCGTTAAACTGAATCCGAGATATGTCAACGAGAACTGCACCTGTTGCGGTGATTGTGAGGCGGCCTGTGAAACGGAAATCTCCAGCGATTTCGATTTCGGAATGAAAAAAATAAAGGGCGCTTATCTGCCCTTTGAAATGGCGTTCCCCGCCCGTTATGTGATTTCACCTCAAATTATCGGAACCGAGGATGCCGAGCGGTGTAAGTCAGCGTGTCAATATGATGCCGTCGATTTGGACATGGCGGAAAAGACCATGGACCTTTCCGTGGGCGCCATTGTCTGGGCCACCGGCTGGGAACCCTATGATGCCTCAAAAATAGATAATCTGGGGTTCGGTCAGTATCCGAATATTATTACCAACATGATGATGGAACGTCTGGCCTCCCCCAACGGGCCGACCAAAGGAAAAATCACGCGTCCGTCGGACGGCAAGGAACCGGAAAGCATTGCTTTTGTCCAGTGCGCCGGGTCAAGGGATGAAAACTATCTTCCCTATTGTTCCTATATTTGCTGTATGGCGTCATTGAAACAAACCACCTACATCAGAGAACAGTATCCCGACTCGAAAGTCTATATTTTTTATATTGATGTTCGCGCACCGGGTCAGCGTTATGAGAAGTTTTACCAAAAAATTAAAGAAGACGAGAATGTCTCTTTGATCAAGGGCAAGGTTGCCGAAGTAGCGGAAGACCCGGAAACCGGAAATATCACCGTTACGGCAGAGAATGCCGTTACCGGGGAGAAGGTCAGACAGACGGTTGAGATGGTTGTTCTGGCCACCGGGATGCAGCCGACGACCGCAGCAGCCAAACCGCCGGCTGACCTGAAATATAACGAAGACGGCTTTATCATCAATGATTTTGAAAAAGGCGGGATGTTTGCGGCAGGATGCGCCAACAAACCGGCGGATGTGGTTTCCTCGAACCAGAATGCGACCGGTATGGCCCTTAAAGCGATTCAAACCCTGGTGAAGAGGTAGGAGGTTATCCATGGATAAAAAATATGGTGTATATATTTGCACAGGTTGCGGCATCGGGGATGCCCTAAATATTAAGGCGCTGTGCGAAGTCCCTGAAGAAGAAGGCCTTCCGGTTCAAACGCATCCTTTTCTGTGCGGAAAGGATGGGGTTGAACTCATCAAAAAAGATATCGCCGATAAGGGCATCAACACAATGGTGATCGCCGCCTGTTCGCGTCGCGTAAACTTCGATATATTTAAGTTTGACGGCTGCATTGTAGACCGGGTAAATTTGAGGGAACAAGTAGTATGGTCCCATCCCCGATCGGAATTCCCGGCGCTGACCGAGGATCAGATCGATGACGGCGTCCATTTCGACCGGCTTCAAATGCTGGCCGAAGATTATCTGAAAATGGGGATGGCGAAGGTTGAGAAGATCAAGCTGCCGGAACCTTACCAGGTGGAAACCTTTAGCAACAAAATTCTGGTCATCGGCGGCGGTATCACCGGCATTTCGGCCGCCCTCGATGCCGCCAAAGCCGGCTATAACGTCACCATCGTCGAAAAAGAAGCCTCACTCGGCGGATATGCGGCCAAGGTCCGCAAACAGTTGCCGGATCAAGATCCCTATGACACCCTCGCATTGCCGGCGGTGGAAAGTAAAATCAGGGAAATAGAGAGCTACGACAATATCACCGTTCGAACGGGCACCCTGGTTGCCCGTCTGGCCGGCGAGCCCGGCAATTTTACCGTAACGCTGAAAAAACCCGGAGAAAAGATCGAATTTGATGTTCCGTACCCGCTGCCGGAAGAGATGAAATTTGACGAAAACGGCAAGGAACTGGATGTTGAAGCGCAGCATAAACGCTTTCTGGAGTATAATAAGGGCAAGGTCGATATTCTGAAGTTCGATCCCAGCGGCGAAAAATTCGGCGCCGTGGTCCTTGCCGCGGGCTGGCGGCCCTATAAACCCAAGGACGATGAATTTTCACATCTGGGATACGGTGAACTGCCGGATGTCGTCACCAACCATCAGTTTGAAGAAATGGCGGCCAAAGGAAAAATCATCACCTCGGACGGCAGAGAAGCTAAATCCGTTGTTTTTATCCAATCTCCGGGCAAGGGCGAAGACGATGCCGATTTCAATTATTGCGGTTCGGTGACCAGCATGGTGGCGCTCAAGCAGGCCAAATACGTGCGGGAAGATTATACCGACGGCAAGGCGTATATCTTCTACCAGCATATGCGGACTCCCGGTCTCTTGGAAAATTTTTATAAAAGCATCCAGCAGGATGAGGGGATTTTTCTGACCAAAGGCGAGGTCATCGGCGTCTCTAAACACGGCAGCGGCATGATTGTCGAAGCCGACAACACCCTGCTGGGAGAAAAGATGAAGGTCAAAGCCGATATGGTGGTGCTCGCTACCGGTATGGTCCCGGTTACCGTGGATGACCCGGTGGTAAATATGGCGTACCGTCAAGGACCGGCGTTTCGGGACATCGGTCTTTTCGAAGGATACTGCGATTCCAATTATATCTGCTTCCCCTATGAAACCCAGAGGACCGGTATCTATGCGGCCGGCGCGGTTCGACGCAGCATGACCATGGAAGAATCAGTGGAAGATGCCACCGGCGCCGCTTTAAAGGCCATCCAGTGCATCGAGTCGGTCAACCGGGGCGTTTCCGTGCATCCGCGTTCCGGTGATATGACATACCCGGATTTCTTTTTTCAAAGATGCACCCAGTGCAAGCGATGTACCGAAGAATGCCCGTTCGGCGCCCTCGATGACGATGAAAAGGGAACGCCCAAACCGAATCCGGCGCGATGCCGGCGGTGCGGCACCTGCATGGGCGCCTGTCCCGAGCGCATTATCGGTTTCGCCGATTACAATATCGACAGCGTCGGTTCCATGGTCAAGGCCATCAATGTTCCTTCCGAAGATGATTACGAAGAGCCGCCCATGCGGATTATCGGGTTCGTATGTGAAAACGATGCATACCCGGCCATCGATATTGCCGGCTTGAATCGACTGTCTTATTCAGCAGATGTTCGGTTTATTCCGGTTCGATGCCTGGGTTCGATGAACGTCATCTGGATAAAAGACGCCCTTGCACAAGGCATGGACGGTGCGTTTCTGCTGGGTTGCAAGTATGGTGACGACTACCAGTGCCACTTTATCAAAGGGAGTGAGCTTGCGGATATCAGAATGAAAAAAATCGGTGATGCCCTCTCAAGTCTGGCGTTGGAAGATGAACGGGTGGCCCAGTTCGAAGTGGCCATTGATGAATATGACAAGCTGCCGAAAATGATTAATGATTTTGTGGAAAACGTAGAAGAACTTGGCCCGAACCCGTTTAAAGGATTTTAAGGATTGATAATGGATGATCGGCGATTGAAAATTGCAAATTGATGTTGCGGGATATCGATCCGTCATAAATCGCAGACATCCAATATAAGAGGAGGTATTCATATGACAGACAAATACCTGGTGGAGCCTGATGTAAACTTCATCAAAGAGATCATCGGGCTTGGGGGCGACACCTTGAAAAAGTGCTTTCAGTGTGCAACCTGCTCGGTGGCCTGCCCCATTTCTCCGGACACAAAGCCTTTTCCCCGAAAGGAAATGGTCGCCGCATCATGGGGGTTAAAAGATAAGCTGGTGGGCAATCCCGACATCTGGCTGTGCCACAATTGCGGAGACTGCACAACCAGGTGCCCCCGGGGCGCAGCGCCGGGGGATGTTTTGGGAGCTGTTCGTTCTTATGCCGTTACGGAGTATGCCGTCCCCAAAGCCGTGGGGAAGGCTGTCAAGGATCCGAAAAAACTGCCCATTCTTTTGGCCGTACCGGTAGTGATTTTTCTGGCGGTGGGTCTGATCCTTAAGCTTTTCGGTGTCAATTGGCTCAATTTTTCACCACACGGCGGGGAAATCTGGCAGGATCATTTTATTTCCAATTACCTGGTGGATTCCATAATGGTTCCCACATTTTTTGGGGCGATTGCTGTCTTTGCCCTGGGCCTCAAACGCTTCTTGGCGGATATACATGCCAATGCCCTTGCCGAAGGAAAAACCGATAAAGAGAAGATCGCCCCGGCCGGATTTATAAAGGCCCTGTTGCGTGTTGTACCGACAATTCTAAGACATCAAAAGTTTAATGAATGTTCCGAAAACAGCGAACGAACCACTCCCCACATGATGGTGTTACTCAGTTTTATCGGTCTTTTTGTTGTCACCACCTGTTTTTTTCTGGCGGAGTGGGTCTTTCTCATCGATGGACCGTATTCCCAGCTCAATCCGATTAAATGGCTTGCCAATGTCAGTGGCATCGCTTTGATCATCGGCGGCTTTTTGTTGATAAAAAACCGTGCTGCGAAAAAAGATCAGGTTTCGACTTACTGGGACTGGGCACTGGTCTGGCTGGTGCTTCTTTTGGGATTGACCGGACTGCTGACTGAAACAGCCAGACTGGGAGGTATTGCCTGGCTGTCATATTCTCTTTATGCGATTCACCTTGTGCTGGTATGGTCTCTATTTGCCTACACCCCGTTTTCAAAGCTGGCCCATCTCGTTTATCGAACCGTTGCCCTGACTTATAACGAGTATTCAGGGAGGCAATAGATTCGAATCAGCAATTCAGGTGACCTAAAAAAGGGGAGACAAAATGTCTCCCCTTTTTCGTTAAACACTGTCGACAAGCGCCGAAAAGCGCGCCAATCTATCGTTTTTTATTTTTTGTTATCGCCGGTGGCCGCCCCGTGCAGCTTGACTTCCACCTTCTCCGTCAATCCTTCATAGTATTCTCTCAGGATCTCAACCACTTCATCACGACCGAAATGATCCGGCAGCTCCCCGCCTTCCGACAGGAGCTTTCGCAGCATGGTTCCGGAAAGCAGCACCCGGTCCGCCTTGTCATGGGGGCAGGTTCTCAGGGATGCCATGCCGTCACATTTGTAACAGTAGAAGGTCCAGTCGATTTTCAACGGTGTACAAAGCAGGGCTTTGCCGGATTCGCTGGGTTGGGGAATTTTGTCGAAAATGGTCTGCGCTTCGAACATGCCGTAGAAATCACCCACCCCGGCGTGGTCACGGCCGATGATCATGCGGGAGCATCCGTAATTCTGTCGGAAGGTGGCATGCAAAAGGCCCTCTCTGGGACCGGCATAGCGCATGTCCAGCGGATAGCCGCCCTGGACCACATTTTGATCCACGAAATAGTTCTTGACGAGGGCATCGATGCATTTGACGCGCACTTCGGCCGGGATGTCGCCGGGTTTCAGATTTCCCACCAACGAATGAATGTAGACGCCGTCACACACTTCCACGGCGATTTTGCAAAGATATTCGTGGGATCTGTGCATGGGATTTCTGAGCTGCAGCGCAGCGATTTCGCTCCATCCTTTTTCTTCGAAAATTTTGCGGGATTCTTCAGGTCTCATGTAGACACCGGCATATTTGGTGGGGAATTCGCCTTCACTGAGCACCTTGACCGGTCCGGCAAGGTTGACATCTTTTTGATTCATCACCATTTGCACGCCGGGGTGATCGTCTTTGGCGATTTTCCAGAATTCTTCCGGGGTCGGGGTCCCTTCACCCATATAAACTTTTTCACATTCGAATTTTTTGTCGGCGTCGGTCAGTTCATATTTTTCCGCGATCTTCATGGTGCCCATGATCTCGCCGCTGTCCGGATCGCAGAGGGCGATTTCATCACCGTTGTTGAGGCCGTCAGCATCGGCTTTGTCCACGGAAAGGGTTACCGGGATAGGCCAGAAGGTTCCGTCGGCCAGCAAGAAATTTTCACAAACACCTTTCCAGTCCGCTTTGGTCATGAAGCCCGTCAGGGGGCTAAATCCGCCGATACCCATCATAATCAAATCGCCAACTTCTCGATGGGACATGGTGATCTTTTTCAAGCCCTGGGCCCTTTTCTTTTCTGCCTCAAGCTCGGCGCCTTCGAGCAGGCAGCAGGTCAAACCTTTGCCGCCATGGGGTGGAATTAGTTTTGACATTGGTTACCGTCTCCTTTCTCTTTTTTTTATGATAATAAATGGCTTTTTCAATACCATATCAATTTTCACAAAGGCGAATTATTAGTAGGGATTAAGGCGTTTGTCAAGGAGAATCACTGAGGCCTTTGAAAAACACTTCCTTTTGCCCGATCCGCCGGAGGCGGACAAGTCTCAGCGCCTGCCCCGTGAAATGCGAAGACTATTTCTCTGGGGTCAGACTCAAATTTTAATCCTCGAAATACCAACTGTATTCCTGTGGTTAAAATTTTCCTCTTCCTTGATATCGAAAAAATTAAACATTTTTCAAAGGCCTCATTCATTTACTAAAGCCCTCAAAGAATGCCTATGATGGTGACCTCTATGGTTCGTTTTCTCGGGCGGTTGTCGTGATTGACGGCAACCACCTGCTGCCAGGTTCCCAGTCCGAGCCTTCCGTTTCGAACCGGCAGGGCAATGGACGGACCGAGCAGCGCTGCCTGGACATGGCTGTGTCCGTTGCCGTCGTGCCAGGCTTTTTCATGGGCATATTCCAGACCCGGCGGTGTCAGGGTTCTGATGGCCCTTTTCAGGTCCTCGATAACACCGGGTTCGTATTCTATGGTGGTGATCGATCCGGTGGATCCCACGACCGTCGCAGAGAGAGTGCCGGTCTGGATCTCCGATTCATGGATCAGGTTTTCAAGGGCCGGGCTAATATCGCACATATCCGGCCCGACGTTTAATTCGGCCTCAACGGATGCACAGAATATGGATACGGGTTTCATTGTCATCCTCCGATTGGAAGTTTAAAGTGCCTAAAGTTAATTATCTGCTGATATCGAAGCAAAATATCCTAACATATCACACCACACGGGCTCCAAACTTAAATATTAGAGAAGTCCTACCTCCCAGTTCCATAGCCCGGGTCTTTTTTTCAGTGACACATTTTTTGGGATCGGTTCCATAAGATTTACAAACAGACGGTAACCTTGTTTTTCGAGGGTTTTTCTATGGGCGTTTAAATCAAGCCGCCAGTTGGGGTACACCCAATAATCGGATTCGATTTTTGTGGCCCAGGCTGCTTCGCCTTTGGGGCTGGTAAAAAGCATTCCGGTTTCCAGTCGGTCGGACAATACGCGGGAAACACACAAGGGCCAACTGCCGTAAAGAATAACTCCCAGAGGCAAAGGGCTCTGCCCGGGGAGCATTAAATAATCTTTTTGCCCGAGCTCGGGAGTGACGATAGCCCCTTTGAAACCCATAGATACCAGAATCCTGATGGCCGAAGCATTGGCGATATTGCAAAAGGGGCCGGCCCACAGGATAATTTTTTTAACATCCTTAAAAAGTGCATGCTGCCATGGCGCATTCAGCACGAAGTGTCTGGCGCCTGTATTTTGCAGCAGATCGATGATTTCTGTAAATTCTTTTTCGTTTTCCGGCCAGATCACCGGGGGCAGCCACCACCATATCCGGGACCGGAGTTTTTTGGGAAGCTTTGCTGCCGATTGCTTGGAAAGCCAAAGTCCTGTCGTATCGTAAGGTTTAATGTTACCCGGTTGACGAAAAACGATAAGGTTGGTAATTTTCTTTTTCTTTTCAAATCTTTTGGAATGTTGCTCGGTGAAAACCGACCGGGAGGGCGGCAATACCGGTGTTTGGATCAGGTTTTTTTCGAGACTCGTTATCTTGTCCATAAGGTCTTTTTCCCGGCGGTCGATCAAAAATACCGGGATATTTTTGGCGCCGTTCTTTTTCCATAGGGGCTTTAATACAAGACGGCCCCCTTTTGGAATATACCGGGCCATTCTGACAGTTCTGTGCCACTTTTCGTCCTCATATCCGATGCGAATAAGATCGCCCGGCAACAGCATTTCTTTTGGGTTTAAAAACGGTTGTTGGGCAGTTCCTTTAACGGTTCCAACGAAAAGTCCGGATCCGGTTCGACTATCAAGATGGATCGGATTTTGAGGTCTTTGCGGCAAAAAATGATAATGGGTACCGGATCTTCCCAATGTATATGACAACAGTTCGAGCGCCTCTTTTTTTACTTTGGGATCGGCGCCGTGGTCTCTTAGCATTCGATAGGCTTTGATCGTATAAAAAACCGTGTGCGGACCTTTTTTACGGCCTTCGATTTTCCACGTGCGGATTTGCGGAATCTTCATGAGGACTTTTACGAGCACATCCAGGCTGAGATCCCAACAGGAAAAGAATCTGTTATTTCGATCTTTTTGACGGTACACCCGGCGACAGGGCTGGACGCACCGTCCACGGAGACCGCTTTTTCCGCCAAGATAACTGCTCCAGTAGCATCTTCCGGAAACACCATAGCAAAGCGCGCCGTGTATGAATATTTCCAGGTCCAGCCCTTTGGGACAGGCCATGGCCATGGCTTTGACTTCGTCGATATTCAGTTCCCTGGGAAGCACGACCCGGCGAACGCCGAAGCTGTTTTGAATCTGTTCAAGGGCCGCTGGAAAACTGACATTGGACAAGGTCGAAAGATGAATTTCGCCTTTAAAGCCGATTTGGCAGGCGAGGTCGACAAAAGCCAGGTCCTGAATGATAATGCCGTCCGGTTTCACATGGCTGTTCAGTTGTTGGAGCAGTCTGGCGGCCGTATGCAGCTCATCGGGCTTCAACAGGGTGTTCAACGCCACATGGACCCCGACCCCTTTGTCATGGGCCAGCAGCGTTAAGGGGACAAGCTCCTCTATGGTGAAATTTTCAGCGGCCATCCGTGCCGAAAAATGGCGAAGTCCGCAGTAGATTTCATCGGCACCCGCGGCAAGGGCTGCCAGAAAAGCGGTCCTGTCGCCGGCCGGTGCCAGGATCAAAGGCCGGGACGGGATGGCTGGTTCGTGATTATTCATACAGTGTTCGGTGTTCAGTGTTCAGAGTTCAGAATACAAAGCTTCCGGGTTTAGGGTTTGACAGCAACAATAACCATTTCGGAAGGTATTATCAAGTTAGACGGCGAACAAATACCCTTGCCCTGGCGATATCTTGTGTTATATTCAAGATTAAAAGAAACTCAAAATTCAACAAACTCGAAAGGATATCGTTATGAAACTTGCAGTCAGCGGCAAAGGGGGCGTCGGGAAAACGACCTTTTCAGCGCTTTTGATACGGACCTTGAACGCACAGGGAAAACATGTGCTGGCCATTGATGCGGATCCGGACGCCAACCTTGCAGCGGCGCTGGGCATACCGGATGCCGACAGCATTACCCCCATTTCGGAGATGAAAGAACTCATATTCGAGAGAACCGAAGCAAGACCGGGCAGCATCGGCGGTTTTTTCAAACTCAACCCCAAAGTGGATGACCTTCCGGAAGCACTGTCGGCAAGACTGGACGGCATCAAGCTGATGCGTCTTGGGGGCGTTCAAAAAGGGGGCGGCGGCTGCATCTGTCCGGAAAGCACCCTGTTGCGGGCGCTGATCACCCATATTGTCCTGGCACGGGATGAAGTGGTGGTGATGGACATGGAAGCCGGCATCGAACATTTGGGAAGAGCCACCGCTTCGGCGGTGGATCGCTTGATCGTTGTGGTAGAACCCGGCCGGAGAAGCATGGATACCGCCGGTCATATTCGAAAGCTTGCTTTGGAAATCGGACTTAAAAACATCGTCCTCGTGGGCAATAAAATCCGGAACCCGAAAGACGAGCTGTTTTTGAAGGAGCATTTGAGCGATTTCGAGTTTCTCGGATTTATTCCTTATGACGAAGCCTTAATAGAAGCGGATCTAAATGGTATTTCGCCGTTTGATGTCAATTCGGCTGCAAAGGAAAATGTTACGGCGATGATTGCCGGAATTTAATGAGCGGTTCAACACGACACCATTATAAAGCAAAAAGAAGAAAAGGCGGATACAGCCGGCGGCGCAGACCCCCCAAGATCAGACCTGGGGCGGATGCCGGGCTCAAGCGGATTTTTGCGGGTATCGGCGTCCCTGATGAGATGCCATTTAAACCCGATCCTTTTCAGATCCGGGCATTGGCGGCGATTAAACGCTCAGATTGTCTGGTGACGGCACCAACCGGATCCGGGAAAACATGGATTGCCGAGCAAGCCATCGCCAGGATTCTGAAAAAGGGGGGACGATCGTGGTATGCCTCCCCTCTAAAAGCGTTGAGCAATACGAAATACGGTGAATTTTCGCGGCTGTTCGGTCCGGAAAATGTCGGCATTTTAACCGGCGACCGAAAAGAACATCCGGATGCACCCGTTATTGTGGGAACCACCGAAATCCTTCGGAATCAACTGTACGACGCCATGTATCAGGGCGTGACGCTCATGACCGATTTTGTTGTTCTGGACGAAGCGCATTTTTTGGGAGATGAAGACAGGGGGGTTGTATGGGAAGAAATCATGATTTACCTTCCATCACGGATACCGCTACTGTTGCTCTCGGCCACCATCGGGAATGCAAAGGACATTGCCCATTGGCTTTCCGGTATCCGTTTAAAGGAGTGCATTGTTGTCGAAGAAATCAAAAGATCCGTGCCGCTGCACCCCCTTTTTTTTCACCCTTCCGGAACCCTGTTTCCGCTGCTTTCCCGGGGAAGTCCGAAAAAAGGCAGATTGTCCAAAAAAGTGGCCTCTTATGTGAGCTCAAACCGACCGCTGCTTCTTTCGCCGCCCCATAAGTTGCCGCCTTTCGGGGATATTTTACACGTACTCAATAAATACCGGCTCCTCCCGGCGATATTTTTCCTCAAATCCAGAGCCGATTGTGACAATGCCCTCGATCTGTGCGATCAGAACTTGGGAAACAATTTGACGAGAAAAGATAGGCGAAGCCAAAGAATCGAAGAACTTGTGGCGAATAATGCCCACATTACCCGCCACCGGCAAATGTGGCACCTCGAACAATTGGCAGTGGGCGCCCACCACAGCGGACAGCTTCCGGCATGGAAACTGGTGCTGGAAACCCTGATGACCGAAGGACTTTTGGATGCCGTCTTTGCCACGTCAACCGTTGCGGCCGGTGTCAATTTTCCGGCAAGGACCATCGTCTTGTTGAACTCCGACCGGTTCAACGGCAGGGAGTTTCTGCCGCTTTCTCCGACGGAGTTTCATCAAATGACCGGCAGAGCAGGACGAAGGGGAATGGATCATATCGGCTTTGCGGTGGCGATTCCCGGCAAATTCATGGACATTCGACTGACGGCAAAGTTGATGTCTTCGCCGCCGTCGGATGTGTCCAGCCAGATCAAAATAAACTTTTCCATGGTACTCAATCTTCTTTTGTCCCATTCGCCGGATCAGATCGAAGACCTGTTGCGAAAATCCTTCGCAGCCCATCAGATGTTTCATGCGAAAAAAAAACAGCGGCGCCAACAATCCGCGGAAAATGATCCCAAACAGCTCTGGCAGGCTTTTATGCGTCATCTCGATTTCTTAAAGGAAACCGGTTATGCGGAAAAGAGCGGCCGGCTCACCGCCGACGGCGTATGGGCCTCTCAACTTCGAGTGGATCATCCATTGATGATTGCCGAAGGCTTCCGGAGAGGGGTTTTGCCGAAAAATGATCCCATGCTCTTTGCCGCGATCATGACGATATTTGTCAGCGAACGGGAATCCGACGAAAAAGTCGACAAGGCATTTATGTCTAAAGCCTTGATCGGCAGCTTTTTCAAGGTGAAAAAAGGACTGGCATCATTTTCAGCCCGGATGACCAAAAAAGGTTTTGAAACCCGACCGCTGATGTTGTCGCCGGCGGCGATGATCTATGCCTGGGCGTCCGGGTTGCCCTGGGAAAAGGTGCTGGACATCGGAAAAATGGAAGAGGGAGACCTGTGTATGCTGATTCTCAGGACGGCGGACAACCTGAGGCATGTAAGAGCCCTTAAAGACGTCTTCCCCGAGGCAGCCTTGGCCGCAAGTGAGGCAATAGACCTTATCATGAGAAATCCGGTGGTGATGGAGTATGATCTGTGATGAATCCGACAAATCGGGTGCTCTGAAAAATTGGAGTTTCAGCAACGGGGACATTACGGTTTAAATCTCGAAATGGTGGTTGCAGCATCTGGTCAGGGAAAACAGGTGGATATTCAGATCCGGGGAAAAGATAACCGACCGCATAAATAATCGGAATCGATTGCAGTGTCGGCAATACGAAGAAAGGTTATAAAATTCATGACCCGAACACAAAACGACGAAAAATTGATGGCTGAGGGATATCGGAAAGCCATGGACCTGCTGGGAGAATGCAGCCGTCCCGAGGGGTTTCTGGCCAGCCCGACAGACGATGAGAATTACCGGCGCATTTGGGGGCGGGACAGCGTTATCATCGGCCTGGCCGCCCTGTTGACCGAGGATAAAGAACTTCATGACACCTTCAAACGCAGCCTCGAAACACTGGCCCGCCACCAGGGACCCCACGGTGAGATACCCAGCAACGTAGACCCAAAAAGCCAACGGGTGAGCTTCGGCGGCATGGCCGGTCGGGTGGATGCGGACCTATGGTTCGTCATCGGCTGCGGGGAATACTGGAAAGCGACCGGTGACCGGGATTTTATTGGAAAAATGCTGCCGGTCATCGAAAAAGTACGGTTTCTGCTTGGCGCCTGGCAGTTCAACAACCGGGGACTGCTTTATATCCCGGCCACCGGAGACTGGGCCGACGAGTATCTGCACAACGGCTATGTTCTTTACGATCAACTCCTCTATCTCCAGGTGCTTCGCACCATAGGAGAAATCCGGACCCACTGGCACGACAGCCATGACCATCGGCTCGACGAACAAAAAAGCCGGCTAAAGCACCTGATCCGGGACAACTACTGGTTCACCGACGATGCCGATGTGCCGGACGATGTCTACCACGACGTCATCTACCAAAAGGGGAAAAAGATTGCCGCCGGCATTAAGAATCGCTACTGGATGTCTTTTTTCTCTCCCCATGGATATGGGTACCGGTTTGATGCCCTGGCCAACATTTTTGCCTCTCTTTTCGACGTGGCGGACGAAGGGCGCCGACGGCTCGTGGACCGCTATATCGAACAGGAACTGGCGGACGAAAAGCTCAAGCTGGTGCCGGCCTTCCATCCGGTGATCACCCCCGTGGACAAGGATTGGGAAGAGCTTCATATCATTTTCTCCTACCATTTCAAAAACCGGCCCTATGAATATCACAACGGCGGCCTCTGGCCCATGATCACCGGCTTTTATGTGGCCGACCTGAGCCGGCGCGGTTTGATGGATGCGGCCCGGGAATACCTGATCGGGATCCATCGGGCCAACCGCATGGACATGGAAGGAGAGGCCTGGGGGTTTCCCGAGTATGTCCACGGCAAGGAACACACCCCGGGCGGCACCCGTCATCAGGGCTGGAGCGCGGCCGCCGCTGTCATCGGTCATAATGTCCTAAAAGGAAAGGAGATGTTTCGTATCCATGGATGATCCAACTGAGATTCTGTTATGCAGCGACCTGGACCGCACCATTCTTCCCAACGGCGAGGCACCCGAATCACCGGGCGCCCGGGAGGTCCTGCGCCGGATCGCCCGGCGTGCGCAGATTCGCCTGGTATATGTCAGCGGTCGAAACCGAAAATTGATCCAAGACGCCATCGAGAACTATCGCCTGCCCTTGCCTGATTTCGCCATTGGCGATGTGGGTACGACGATTTACGACCTGGATAAAGGGAGCTGGAACAAGTGGTCGGCCTGGAACGATGAGATTTCCAAAGACTGGCCCGAAGGGGGCCATGACGAACTGGCCGGCATGCTGTCGGACATGGCCCAACTTCGCCCGCAGGAATCCGAGAAACAAAACCGTTTCAAGCTGAGCTATTACACCGACGCTGACGCCGACCAGCAGGTGCTCGTTCAGGAGATCCGCCAGCGGCTCAAAAGTCGCGGTGTCCGGCCCAGCGTCATCTGGAGCGTAGACGAACAGCGTGATGTCGGGCTGATCGACGTGTTGCCGGAGCGGGCCAACAAGGTCCACGCGGTCAGATTTCTGGCCAAAAGTCAGGGTATTTCAAAAAATCGGGTGGTCTACGCCGGAGACAGCGGAAACGATTTGGCGGTGATGGTCAGTGACATTCAGTCGATACTGGTTCGAAACGCCGCCGAAACGGTCCGGCGCGAAGCGCGCGAATCGGTTGAAAAAAGCGGGCTCGAGGAAACCCTATATGAGGCAAAGGGCGGATTTTTAGGTATGAACGGCAACTACACCGCCGGGGTGCTGGAGGGCCTGGCACACTTTCTGCCCGTTACCCGTGAGTGGATCGAAAAAGCACTTGTCGGGTCCAAATCCGTCGTCCCGTCAGTTCCTCGATGATTTTTACGACGCTCGGGCAGCCAGCCAATCCGATACTTATCCGGTTTTAAGAAGAATGACTTCTTGACAGTGCGATCGGCATTCGATTATCTAGATAAGAATTGTAATTATCGGCTGCTCGAACCCGAAACTACTTCATATTGCTATGTCATGTCGGGGCCCGCAACCAAAAAATTTTCACTGATTCGTATTCAATCAGGAAATTCTTATCATACACCATGTCCTTTTTGAAGGACACTGTTCAGCTAAATTTCCATTGCAACTTAAAGAAAAACCGCGAACATCTCGGATTAATGGGTCGTGTTGTTAATTATCCCGATTAAACGTGATTAACAACCAGCGCCGATGCATTGATTCTTGTGAAACGAACCGGGTGTTTTGCACCCGGATGCAAGTTCAACGTCGAAAGTACTGACATGTTTTTTAAATTTCGTTCAATGGCCGAAAATTCAAGCAACTCGCTCATCGGTCCTTTTCAGGGAACATCCCCCGCTCTTCTTGAAAAACGCATGAAGAAACTGGGCAGGCCCATCGGTGCGAAGCTGGCAAGGGGGCTTGCCGGCCAGGCAGAGCAAAATATCCGTCAGCGGCTCCAAAATGGCGGCAAAAAAATGCCGCCGTTCCGGCATCTCGATGGAAAAGAAGTCAATGCCTTATTGAGCTATCTGAAGGCGCATGTCGGGGCTCCCGAATCTCAGGGGAAACCCGTGCTGGTGATGCAGTCCGTTTCCCGGGTGGGAGAGCATCTGGTGAAGGGAACCTGCCAGATCTGTCACGATGCAACGGGTCCGGGAGTCGGGCGCATGGGGATGATGCGAGGGATTATTCCGTCGTTGGCCAGTTTCCCCTGGGAACAGTCGATGCAAAGCATCGTCTGGCAGGTGGAACTCGGATCGCGGATGATGATGATGGGCGGGCAGCGAATGCCGGCATATCCCTATATCACCGCCGAAGAATCCGCCGCGGCGTATCTGTATCTTTTGCAGTATCCGCCGTATTACTAAATAAATACGGCATCGTACAGGTTGTTGGCATGTATTTGATATTTGGGGATTTTTATTCTGTTTTCAAAAATCCGTCATTGACAATGGGGACGACGTGCCATAATTTTAAATAAGTATGGTCGCCGTAATATGGCGGCGGCTTGATCTTTGGTTTTGCGATATGTTCTTAGGCATGACACTGCCGGACACAAGTCTGCGGTAAACAAATTTAAGCTTTTCCTAATTCCGGTAAAAATACTGGTTCAAAACAGCCTCTTTTTTTTGCAGACAGAATTAGAAAGGGTCAAAATAGACCCCGCCGATGGGAAATACCCTTTTATCTCAATTCAAATACAACAAATACCCGGTTGAAATACTGTAAAGTGTGAATATACGGTCAACACCGTTTATAACAATTTTAAAAATAATGCATTTTTTGACGTCACATAGATTCGGGCAGGGCTGTAAAAAAACATTGAATATAGAAAGGTATATATCGCCATGACAGATGAAAAAAAACTTCACGAACTCAGAGAACTGTCTAAATTGATACGATATTTCATTCTGAGCGCCACGACCCATGCCGGTTCCGGACATCCGACGTCTTCACTGTCGGCAACCGAGCTGATGTGCGGCCTCTTTTTCGGAGGCGGTTTCAGGTATGATCTCGACCGGCCGGATCACCCCAACAACGACCGGTTGATTTTTTCCAAAGGCCATGCTTCTCCGCTTTATTATGCGCTGTGGGCGGCCGCCGGAAAGCTTTCAGAAGATGACCTCATGACGTATCGTCAATTCGGAAGCCCCCTGGAGGGTCATCCCACGGTCTCATTTCCCTTTACGGAAGCGGCCACCGGCTCTTTGGGCCAAGGCCTTTCCATCGGCGTGGGGATGGCGTTAAACGCAAAATATCTCGACAAACTGCCATACCGGACATATGTCCTTCTCGGCGATAGCGAAATGGCGGAAGGGTCGCAGTGGGAGGCCATGGAAATCGGCGCATATTACAAGTTGAATAATCTCATCGGTATCCTCGATGTCAACCGGCTAGGTCAGCGGGGCGAAACCATGTACGGTCATGATCTGTCGGCCTATGAACAGCGAATTTCCGCCTTCGGATGGAAAACCATCCTCATCGACGGCCATTCTTATTCCGAGGTTCTTGAAGCCTATCAAAAAGCAATCAGCGTCCAGGACCGGCCGGTGATGATCATTGCCAAAACCATTAAGGGAAAAGGCGTTTCATTTATCGAAGACAAAAATGGCTGGCACGGCATCGCGCTTTCAAAAACGGACTGTGAACGCGCCGTAAAAGAACTGGGCGCTATTGACAAATCGGTCCGTGGACGAATTTCGATGCCGGAAGACCGCCGGCCCGAAGATGTCACAGCGAACCCGGCCGAGGCCATGCACTACCCGAACGATAAGCCCGTTGCCACCCGTGATGCTTACGGCAACGCGCTGAAACGGATTTACCGGCAATTTCCGAAGATCGTGGCCGTCGATGGCGAAGTGAGCAACTCGACCCGTGCGGAAAGATTTAAAGACGCCTATCCGGACCGGTTTTTTGAAATGTATATTGCCGAACAAAATATGGCCGGTGTCGCCCTCGGGCTCGGGTGCCGGGGGAAAATTCCCTTTGCCTCCAGTTTTGCGGCTTTTTTGACGCGCGCCTTCGATCAGATACGGATGAGCCAGTATTCGGACGCGAACATAAAATTCGTAGGCTCCCACGCCGGAACATCCATCGGCCTTGACGGGCCGTCGCAAATGGGACTTGAAGACATCGCCATGTTCAGAACGATTGGCAACGGCGTGGTATTATATCCATCGGATGCCGTATCTGCGGAAAAGATGGTCGAACTGGCGGCCGAATACAATGGTATTGCATATATCCGCACCACACGGATGAAGACGCCGGTCATATATGATGCCAATGAGACTTTTGTGATCGGCGGAAGCAAAATATTAAAGAAAAACAAAAAAGACGCCGTCACCGTCGTCGGCGCCGGCGTTACACTCCATGAAGCCCTCAAGGCGTATGATGAGCTCCAAAAAGAAGGGATCTTCATCCGTGTTATCGATCTTTACAGCATCAAGCCCATCGATGAAGAAACCCTACAACAGGCCGCCAAAGAAACCTCGTGTATCATTACCGTTGAAGACCACTATCCGGAAGGCGGCCTCGGCGAGGCGGTCAGGAGCGGACTGGGTACGGTCTCGGTGCCGCTGTTTTCCCTGGCGGTGCGAAAGAAGCCCAAAAGCGGCAAACCCGCAGAACTTCTCGATTTTGAAGAGATCTCAAAGGATGCCATCATCCGAAGCGTTAAAGAAAATCTGAATTGATGGATAAACAAATCCTATGGCTCCAGGCGTCGCCGCTGGCCATGACGAAAGAAAACTGAAAGGAGAAAGGGCGATGAAGCAAAACCCGCTGCTTAAAGTACAGGAATTCGGACAGAGCATCTGGCAGGACTATATCCAAAGAAGCATCATCCTGTCCGGCGAGCTCAAACAGCTCATCGAGGAAGACGGCATCCGGGGAGTGACCTCCAACCCGAGCATCTTTGACAAGGCCATTGGCGGCAGCCGCGACTATGACGGTGACATTCGCGCCATGGCGCTGGAAGGCAAGAGCATCGAGCAGATCTACCGGTTTCTCACCGTCCGGGACGTCCGGGAAGCCGCCGACTGTTTCAGATCGCTGTATGACCGGTCTGAAGGAAAGCACGGGTTTGTCAGTCTGGAAGTCAACCCGCATCTGGCCCATGATGAAAACGGCACCCTCCGTGAGGCGCGGGAGCTGTGGAAAGCGCTGGACCGCCCGAATGTATTTATCAAAGTACCCGCCACCATAGAAGGCTTAAGCTGCATCCGCCGGCTCATCAGTGAAGGCATCAATGTCAATGTCACACTGCTGTTCGGCCTGCCGCGATACCGTGAGGTGGCCGATGCCTATATCAGCGGACTGGAAGACAGGATTGCCCAGGGCAAACCCATCGACCGGGTCGCTTCTGTGGCCAGTTTTTTCTTGAGCCGGATCGACGTTCTGGTCGATTCGTTGCTGGAAAAGATCATTAAAAATGACACGGAAAAATCCGGCCCGGCAGAGAAGTGCCGCGGCCAGGTGGCCATTTCCAGCGCCAGGCAGGCCTATCAGCAATACAAACAAATTTTTCAAGACAAGCGTTTTCAAAAGCTTGCCGGCCAGGGGGCCAGGCCCCAGCGCCTTTTGTGGGCCAGTACCAGTACCAAGAATCCGGATTACGACGATGTCAAATATGTCGAAGCCCTTATCGGACCGGACACGGTCAATACCTTGCCCCAGGAGACCATCAAGGCGTACCGGGATCACGGCGATCCCGCACCCCGGCTGGAGCAGGACCTGGTTGCGGCCGCGGACGTACTTGAAAATCTCATCACGCTGGACATCAATATCGATAAGATTACCCAGGAACTTGAGGATCAGGGCATCGAGAAGTTCAACAAGCCCTACGACAGCCTCATGGAAACGCTCGAGAAAAAAAGGATGTCGGTGCTCGAAGAACCCATTGATGTTCAGCGGATCAACCTCGGCGATTATGGCCCTGAAGTTCAAAAACAGATCGACAGCTTGGAAAAAGATGATTTTGTCCCTCGCCTGTGGCAAAAGGATGCCGCGTTATGGCGCGCAGATCCAAAGGCGCAGGCGGTGATCCGCAATGCGATGGGATGGCTTCATGTGGCTGAAAAAATGGCGGAAAACGTAAAAGAGCTGACCGATTTTGCCCAAGAGGTCAAAAATGCCGGCTTTTCACATGTCGTTCACATGGGAATGGGCGGCAGCAGCCTGGCGCCCCTTGCCTTTCAACGGACATTTGCCGAAACACAACACGGGCTCGAGTTGATCGTATTGGACACCACGGACCCGGTTACCATTGCCGATATTGAAAAACGCGTACCGTTGAAAAACACCCTTTTCATCGTTGCCAGCAAATCCGGAACCACTGCCGAACCGCTGGCGTTTATGGAATATTTTTTTGAAAAAGTCAAAGCAGTAAAAAATAACAATGCCGGAGATAATTTTGCAGTGATTACAGACCCGAATACCCCCCTTGCGGATCTGGCCCGAAAACGGAATTTCAGACGCGTATTTTTCAATTTCGAAGACATCGGCGGCCGATTTTCCGCATTGTCGTATTTCGGCCTTGTCCCGGCGGCCCTGATGGGCATCGATGTGGCGGAACATCTGGTCAGATCGTTGAAAATGAAGCACGCCTGCGAATCGAAAACATCTATCCGCGAAAATCCCGGTGTCCAACTGGGGGCGCTGCTGGGTCAACTCGCCGCTCAGGGGCGAAACAAGGTCACTTTTCTGGTCCCACCGGCGATTTCCACTTTAGGGATATGGCTGGAACAGCTTTTGGCCGAAAGCACCGGCAAGAACGGCACCGGCCTGCTTCCGGTGGCCGGTGAACCCATCGGCTATCCGGCGGTATACGGGAATGACCGGGTGTTTGTCCATATCCGAATCAAAAATGAAATCGATGAGCGGCTTGATCGCAGCGTCGAACGGCTGCGCAAGGCTGGACAGCCCGTGGTGACCATTGAAATGGCCGACCGGACGGATCTTTCACAGGAATTCTTTCGCTGGGAAATTGCTACGGCAACGGCCGGCGCGGTTTTAGGGATCAATGCATTTGATCAGCCCAATGTCCAGGAGAGCAAAGACAATACCAATCGGCTGTTGAAGCTTGTCGAAGAAAAAGGCCGACTGCCGGAGGAAAAACCGACCTTTACCGACGGGCTGCTCGGCTTGTACGGAAAAGAGGATGTAAAGCTGACCAGCATTACCGAAGGTCTGACCCGTTTTTTTCACGGACAAATATCCCCCGGTGATTATGTTGCCATCCTGGCGTATCTCACCGAAGAAACCGCGACGGACGTCATCCTTGAAAACATTCGGTTGGCGCTGCAAGCCAAAATGCACATCGCAACCACCATGGGGTACGGGCCAAGGTATCTTCATTCAACGGGACAGCTTCATAAAGGCGGTCCCAATACGGGGATCTTTTTGTTGCTGACGACAGACCCGGCGGATGACATGAATATACCCGGAAAGCCTTATACTTTCGGCGTTTTCAGGCAGGCCCAGGCCAAAGGCGATCTGGAAGCATTGCAAAAGCACGGCCGCCGGGTATTGCGGATCCACCTGTTGGAAGACCAGGGCCGGGCGCTGCTGCAATTACAAGAATCGATGGATACCGCG
>Ga0316575_10000012_pt1 | contig 50884 bp, 47 predicted proteins | sample J5NA_FD_203072 | JGI IMG/M metagenome (GOLD analysis project Ga0316575, IMG submission 203072) | Rhizosphere microbial communities from salt marsh grasses in Alabama, United States - J5-7_050615r2r3 | ecosystem: Host-associated > Plants > Roots > Rhizosphere | place: USA: Alabama | collected...
ATCCGGCGCTTGTCGACCGTCGCGCGCTCGGCGATCGCGTCGGCGATGACCGCCGGAGTGATCGCACCGAACAACCGGCCCGCCTGCCCGGCTCGCGCCTTGACCACCACGGGGTTCGCCTGCAGGGAGTCGCGCACCGCGTGCGCCTCCTCCACGCTCGCGATCTCCTTGGCCCGGCGCGCGCGCCTGAGGGTAGCGATCTGCTTCTCGGCGCCGGCCGACCACGCCGTGCCGAGACCGCGCGGGATCAGGTAGTTGCGCGCGTAACCGTCCTTCACCTCGACGACGTCGCCCGCGATGCCGAGTCCCGACACCTCGTGCGTGAGGATGAGCTTCGCCATCGCTAGCCCCTCCCCGCGCCCGCGTACGGCAGGAGCGCCATCTCGCGCGCCACCTTGATGGCCCGCGCGATCTGGCGCTGCTCCTGAACCGTCACGCCGGTCACGCGGCGCGAGCGGATCTTGCCGCGGTCGGACACGAACTTGCGCAGCAGCGCGGTGTCCTTGTAGTCGACCCGCTCGACCTTCGCGGCCTTGAGCGGGTTGGTCTTCCTGCGGGGCTTCCGCAGATCAGTCTTCGCCATGATTACTCCCCAAGAATCGTGTACCTACTAGAACGGCGGCTCGTCGGACGCCGGGGCCGAGGCCCACGGGTCGTTGTCGGAGCCGCCTGCCGGTGCGCCGGAGGACCCGGAACCGCCGCCGCTGCCGCCGGAACGCTGCGTGCGCGTCACCTTCGCGGTCGCGTAGCGGAGGGAGGGTCCCACCTCGTCCACCTGAATCTCGTTGACCGTTCGCTTCTCGCCGTTCGACTCGAACGAACGCGACACCAGGCGGCCGGAAACGATCACGCGCATGCCCTTCGTCAGCGACTCCGCGACGTTCTCCGCCGCCTCCCGCCACAGCGAGCAGCGCAGGAACAGGGTCTCCCCGTCCTTCCACTCATTCGTGTTGCGGTCGAAGCTGCGGGGCGTCGACGCCACCGTGAAGTTCACGACGGCCGCACCCGACTGGATGAAGCGCAGTTCCGGGTCGGCGGTGAGGTTGCCGACGATCGTGATTGCCGTGTCTCCTGCCATGGTTCGTCCTCGTTCGTGTTGTCGTGTCTAGTGCGCGTCGGGGCGGAGAAGCTTGGTCCGCAGCACCGTCTCGTTGAGGCCGAGCTGGCGCTCGAGCTCCTTGGCGGTCGCGGACGTCGCGGTGAAGTACACGACGGCGTAGATGCCGTCCGTGCGCTTCTTGATCGGATAGGCGAGTCGGCGGCGACCCCAGACGTCGAGCTTGTCGACCGTTCCGGAATCGTCCTTGATCACCGAGAGGTACTGGTCGAGCGACGGCTCCACCGTGCGCTCGTCAACCTCGGGGTCGAGAATGACCATCATCTCGTACTTGCGCATACTGCTACCCACCTCCTCTGGACTGAACGGCCACGGGCTTTCCGTGGCAGGAGGGTTGCGCGGGGTCCCCGCAGGGGGCGGAAACCACCGGACAAGGGTACAGCGCGGCGCCGACGTTGGGAAACGTCGCCTAGAGCCCGTCGAGGATCGCGTCGACGACGCCGGTCGAACTCGGCGTCGGCGTCGGGGTCGGGGTGGGTACCGGTGTCGAGGACGGGCTGGGCGAGGGGCTCGGGGACGGGCTCGGCGTCACCTCCGGCACGATCGCCGTGCCGACGTGCGAGCGCGCGGGGAAATTCTCCACCGGCATGGTCTGGAACACCTCGCCCATCATCGCCGTCCAGATGCGGCACGGCACCGACCCGCCGGTGATCTGGCGGAAGCCGCCGAACGGCGTGATCGCCTCGACCGAGCCATCCTCGCCCACCTGGTACACGGCGACCGCGCCGACGATCTGCGGCGTGAACCCCACGAACCACGCCGACTTGTTGTCGGTCGACGTGCCGGTCTTGCCCGCGATCGGGCGGTTCAGACGCGACGCGTACCCGCCGGAGCCGTGGAGCACCACTTGTTGCAGGGCGTAGGTCGTGTCCGCCATGACCGCCGTGGAGAACACGCGTTCCTCCGAGACCTCGTGCTGGTAGACCACGTCCCCCGTGCGGTCGGTCACCGATGCCACGAGGAACGGGTCGCGGTGGACGCCCTGGGCGGCGAACGTCGCGTACGCGGATGCCATGTCGAGCGGGTGCGGCGACGCGGTGCCCAACACGTTCGCCGGGTTCGCCTCGAGGCCCGCCGTGTCCTCCGGGAGCCCGGCGCGCACGGCGACGTCCACCACCTTGTCGGGGCCCACGTCGCGCGCGAGCTGCGCGTAGACCGTGTTGACCGAGTGCTCGGTCGCCGTGATGAGGGTGATGTTGCCGAAGTTCTCGTTGCCGAAGTTGCGGACCGGCTTCTTGAAGCCCTCGACGGGCTGCGGCGACCTCCCGCTATACACGCTCTCGAGCGCGATCCCGTGCTCGAGCGCGGCAACGAGCGCGAACGGCTTGAACGTCGACCCGGCCTGGGCGATGTCCTGGGTGACCGCGTTGCGCGGGATCTCCACGTAATCGGCACCGCCGTACATCGACGTGATGCCGCCCGTCGTCGGATCGATCGTGACGATCGCGAGGCGGAGGTTCGGGGAGTGCCCGTCGGGAAGCGTCGCCGCCGCGTCCTCCGCCGCCTTCTGCGTGTCCCAGTCGACCGACGTGACGATCGTGTACCCGCCCGTCTCGACGTCGTCCTGCGACAGTCCGGTTCTCTCCGCGACCTCGACGATCGCCTGGCGCAGCAGGTAGCCCTGCGGGCCTCCGAACACGTTGTCCCGCGCATACTCGATCGTCTCCGGGAAGTCGAGGCGCAGTCGGTCCGAGGGGGTGAGCCACTCGAGGTCGACCATCCCGTCGAGCACGTAGTTCCATCGGGCCTCGGCCTTGACGGGGTCGACGCGCGGGTCCCACGCGCTCGGCGCGGGGATGATGCCGGCGAGCAGCGCCGCCTGCGAGAGGGTGAGCGTGTCCGCGTCGACTCCGAAATACTCGCGGGCGGCCGCCTGGATGCCGTACGCCCCGCGCCCGAAGTAGATGGTGTTCATGTAGTTCTCGAGGATGCGGTCCTTGTCTTGCTGCTGGTCGATCTTCAGCGCGAGGAGCGCCTCCTTCGTCTTGCCGAACAGGTCCGTCGTCGTCTTGCCCACGTAGTACCGCTCGACGTACTGCTGCGTGATGCTCGAGCCGCCCTGCCGGTGTCCGAGCACGACGGTCTTGAACAGGGCGCGCGCCGTCCCCGCGAAGTCGATGCCCGGGTTGGAGTAGAAGGTGCGGTCCTCGGCGGCGACGACGGCGTGGGGGACGTAGTCCGGCAGATCGGCGATCGACACGGACTCGCGGTTCGCGATGCCGATGCGCCCCATCTCGTGGGTGCCGTCGGCGTAGTAGAACTTCGACGACTGCGCCTCGGCGAACTCGTTCGGACCCGGAATCTCGATGCGCGCGTAGTAGATGGACATGCCGACGGTCGCGATGGTCGCGAGGACGAGGCCGACCGTGAGCGTCCAGGCGCCGATGCGTCGGAGAATGCGTACCCAGCGGGGGCGCTTCTTGCGTCGCTTACGAGTCGACGCGGCGCCCGTGCGTTGCGTGCCCGTGCGTTGCGTGCCCGTGCGGGACTCCGGCTTGGCGAGGCGGTTCGACGTGGGGACCGGCCGCGCGCGCGAATTGGAGTTCGGGCGCGAGAGGCGATTCGACGAGCCGGTCGTGCGCCCGCTCCCCGAGCGCGCGCCGGTGGGTCGACGCTCGGGGGGCTTGCGCGAATCGGTCACGTCACGAGTGTAGGCGGCGCTCGGGCCCTCGACGCGGGCGCGCCGCGTCACCGACCGCGAAGCGTCGCCTCGGCACCCTGACGTCCCGCTGGATCGCTTCGATGTATCGCGGCGATACAACTTCCTGCTATGGTCGTTACGCGCGCCGCACCCGGCGGCGTGTTCGACACCGTGGAAGGAGGGGCAAATGGCCAAGACCGACGTGCTAACGCTCGCGATCCTGGGCATTCTCGAAGAGACCCCTCTCCATGGGTACCAGATCCGCAAGCGGCTCGGAGGCGAGCTCGGCCCCTTCCGGGCACTGAGCTACGGCTCGCTCTACCCCGCGCTCAAGCGCATGGTGCAGGAGGGCCTCATTGGCGGCGAAGCCAGCGAGGACCTCGCGCGGGGATCGCGCCGCTCCAAGATCTCGTACCACCTGACGGATGCCGGCAAGGCCCGACTCCGCGAGGAGTTGGCGGACGCGGGCACGTCCTCCTGGGAGGACGACGCGTTCGACGTGCGGTTCTCGATGTTCGACCGCACGGACTCGGCCACCCGCCTTCGAATCCTCGAAGGCCGCCGGACCCGGCTCGCGCAACGCCTCGAGGAGGCGGGAACGACCCTTCGCAGGGTTCGCGAGCGTCACGACAGCTATACGTCAGAGCTTCACCGCCACGGCCTGGAAACGGTCGAGCGAGAGGTCGAATGGCTCGACCGATTGATTGACGAAGAACGATCCGCCCTTGGCGGGAACAACTCATCCGCGGACGCGGATTCTAGGTAAGGGGTAAATATGGCCAGCCTGCGCGTTGCCATCATCGGCGTCGGAAACTGCGCGACGTCGCTCATCCAGGGCGTGGAGTTCTACAAGAACGCCAAGCCCGAGGACAAGGTGCCGGGCCTCATGCACGTCCAGTTCGGCGACTACCACGTCAGCGACATCGAGTTCGTCGCCGCGTTCGACGTGGACGCCAAGAAGGTCGGCAAGGAACTCGTCGAGGCCACGAAGGCGTCGGAAAACAACACCATCAAGATCTGCGACGTGCCCGCCACCGGCATCACGGTGCAGCGCGGTCACACGCACGACGGCCTCGGCAAGTACTACCGCGAGACCATCGAGGAGTCCGACGCGGAGCCGGTCGACATGGTTCAGGTCCTCAAGGACACGAAGGCCGACGTGCTCGTCTCGTACCTCCCGGTCGGTTCCGAGGAGGCGGACAAGTACTACGCCCAGTGCGCGATCGACGCGGGCGTGGCGTTCGTCAACGCCCTCCCCGTCTTCATCGCGTCGGACCCGGTGTGGGCGAAGAAGTTCGAGGACGCCGGCGTCCCGATCGTCGGCGACGACATCAAGTCCCAGGTCGGCGCGACCATCACGCACCGCGTGATCGCCCGCCTCTTCGAGGACCGCGGCGTCATCCTTGACCGCACGTACCAGCTGAACGTCGGCGGGAACATGGACTTCAAGAACATGCTCGAGCGCGAGCGCCTGGAGTCCAAGAAGATCTCGAAGACGCAGTCGGTCACGTCGAACCTCACCGACGGCCCGCTCGCGGGCAAGAAGGAGGACCGCAACGTCCACATCGGCCCGTCCGACTACGTGGCGTGGCTCGACGACCGCAAGTGGGCATACGTCCGCCTCGAGGGCCGCGCGTTCGGCGAGGTGCCCCTCAACATGGAGTACAAGCTCGAGGTGTGGGACTCCCCGAACTCGGCGGGCATCATCATCGACGCGATCCGCGCGGCGAAGATCGCCAAGGACCGCGGTATCGGCGGCCCGATCATCTCGGCGTCGACGTACTTCATGAAGTCGCCGCCGGTGCAGATGGAGGACAACGCCGGACGCGCCCGCGTCGAGGCCTTCATCAAGGGCGAGGTCGATCGCTAAGCGCCCACCACAACGCGCAGAAGACGGCCGGGTCCCGCAGGGGACCCGGCCGTCGGTGTTCCGGTCGCACGCCGCACGTCCCGGCGCTAGGGTGACTCCACGAGTACCCGGAGGCGCGCGTGACCGATCCATTCCTCAACACCGGGCGCGGGTCGCGCGCCAAGAACCAGAGCCCGGAACCCTTCGTGTCCCCGTCGACACCCGCATCCGTAGCCGCTCCGCCCGGCGACTCGTTCCCCCCGACGTCCGTATCGTCCGGACGCGGCCCGCTCATCGCGGTCGTCGCCTTTCTCGTCTTGGGCGTCATCGGCGTCCTCGTCGCGGTCGTGATGCGCTCCGGGGTTTCCGACGACGGACCGGGCCCGAAGACGGGGTTCACCCCCACCAGCCAGGCGTCGCTTCCCGCCCCGCCCCCGCCCGTCGCCCCCGGCGAGGTCACGCGGGACGACCGGTTGCCCGCCGCGCTGCCGCTTCCCGAGGGCGCACTCGCCGCCGCGGACGAGTCCTGGCTGCTCGGGGTGTACACGCTCGTCAGCGACGTCGAGGTCGATGGATCCACCGTTCCCGAGGTCGGCCCGAACGTCGTATATCTGTCGAGCCCGGAGGGCGACCTGTTCCAGGTGCTCGAGCTTTCCCGCGAATTCCACTGGCGGCTCAACTACTGGGACGCGTCGTCGAACGAGGCGTTGTTCGGCAAGTGGGATCCCGACCACACGCTATTCGGCGACGACCCGCGACCGCCCGACTACGTGTGGATCGACCTTACGACGGGTACCGAGCGGCCGGCGGACCTCGGCGAGGTCAACGCCGAGTACCTCAACTACCTCGGCACGGCTACCGATGGCAGGCTCATCTGGCTTCGCTCGCCGCAGCAGCCGGGAGAGCCCCCGACGAACGGCCCCCAGCAGGTGGTCGTCGACAACGGCGACGGCACGGCGGACGTGCTGATCGAGTACGACGTGGGCCGGTACCCGGCGAACTTCGCGCTCAGCCCCGACCATACGCGAATCGCGGTGGGGAGCTTCTCGGGACAGGACACGAACGTGATCACCATCGCGACGGGCGAGACCGCGACGTTCGCGGCCGACGACGGCAGCGCGTGCGCCGACGGCGACTGGTACGACGACGCGACGCTGGTGTCCGTGTGTTTCGACGGGGTGAACGGGTCGACGTTCTCCGTCGCGCAGCGCGACTCCTCGACCGGGGTCCGATCGGATCCGTTGGCGACCGGCTTGAGGAACAAGCTCTCGCCGCTGCCGCTCGGGTATTCGACCGGAGCGGGATTCGTCATGGAATCGACGCAGCAGGACTTCGACGGCGACGCCTGCGGCGTGCCGGAGTTCCTCACTCCGGACGGACTCTCCCCGGTGGTGGTGCCCGCGTCGCTTCAAGCGGCCGGAATCGGATACAGCCCCATCGGCGGCACCGGCGAGATGGTCTTCCTCATCGGGTCGGCCTGCGCCGACTCGCGCACGGACACGAGCCTGGTGGCGGTCGACATGGCGGACGGCGCGGCCGTCACGCGGTTTCCGGTCGCCGTCGACACGGCCGACGCACACGTGACGCTCGGCTTCACGTCGTTGTCCCGGGCGCGCCACGCCTACTGACGCCGGACTGCAGTGGGCGTGCGTGCGTCGAGGCCTCACCAGGGGCGGGGTTGAACGCTGAGCGCCGACGATGACGCCTAGCCGAAGTTCGCGCGGTCGGCGACGCGATGTGCGATGCTCAAGCGGTGTGGCGGCGCGACAGGCTACGGGAATTCGGACGCCGTCTCGCGGCGATCCCGATCGGGCTCGCGTTCTTACCGTTGGCGATTCGCGTCATCGACTATCTCGAACGTCACCCCGACGAGCACGTAGCCATCGGTTTCGCCATCGGGTCCGTGTGGATCGTCGCGGCGCTCGTCGGCATTGCGGGGCTGGCCCTCGGGTACTGGGGATGGGCTCGACATCGCCGTAAGTCCGTATTCGGCACGAAGCGACCGACCGGCGCGGCCCGAGCATGGTCCGGCCGCTTGGCGACAGCCTTCGGCGTCACGCTCGCCCTGGGCCTTATTGGAAACACCATTCTCTACGGACGACGGGGACGGCGCGGCATCGCAGCGATGTTTCCCGCTCTCGGGGAAGGTCAGACGCTCGCATTCATGATCGCGGTCGCGCTGATGGCTGTCGTCGTCATCATCGCGCCGTGGATTCACGCCTGGGCGAACTACGTCTACCTGAGGCTTCGGCCCTCTCTCGTCACCGCTCTCGCCGGAACCGACGACGGGCCCGAGTCCTTGCGCGTGCTCTACCGTCCGTCGTTCGGTTTCAACGGGGAGATGACCGTTCGCGTCGACGGGAAGAAGAGGGGCGTGCTCAGCTCAGGAGGAGCGCTCGGCCTCTATCTCGCTTCGGGGGATCATCGCGTGACAACGCGTTTCGCCGGCGCGTTCGGGGACGTTGATCGCGATGCGCACCTGCGCACGTCGCCCGGCGCATCGATCGATATCGTCGCGTCATCTGGACTCGTGTGGGCAATCGGAAAAGCGCGGTACAAGGCCGAACGGGAGTTCCGGCTTCAGCGACCGGATCTCTCGTCGTTCCTCGCTATCCCGGACCTGTTCGCCGGGAAGCGGCGCCGCCCGCCCGCCGAGCTATCCGAATGACCGTCATGCCTTGACGCGCCCGGCGGTGTCGCGAAACTCACAACGCACGGAGCGGATGCCTCGGATACCATCGGAAATGGCTAGAGGAGGCGGCATGACTCGGTGCGAGAGTTGCGGCATGCCGCTCAACGACGACACGCGCGGGACCGAAGCCGGGGGCGAGCCGAGCGAGAAGTACTGCTCGGCCTGCTACGCGAAAGGGGCGTTCACCCTCCCCGACGGGCCGATCGAAAAGGTCCAGGAGAAGGCCATCGACGCGATCGTCAAACAGGGCGTCCCGCCGCTCGCGGCCCGCAAGCTCACGGAGAAGATCGCGGAGCTGCCTCGCTGGAAGTAGCGCGGCGCGCGACGGCCGCGGAGGTCAGTCCGGCAGCCGCGACGACGAGCGCGAAAGAGACCGCCGCCGTCATCGGCACGCCGGCGATGTCGACCGAGTAGAGGGTCGTGATCCCGCGGAATCCCACCACCGCGTACCCGAGCATTCCGACGATCGCGCACACCACCCCCGCTGCGGCGGCGAGCGTCCGCCATACCGACGGCCCGACCACCTCCTCGCGCGCCGGCGGCCGATCGAAGCGCCGGAACGCGGCGACCAGCCCCGCGACGAGGGCGAGGAAGACGACCAGCTGCGGGACGCGCAGAAGCCACCAGCCCGCCGTCATCGGCTCGCGCATCGGGGAGAAGAGCAGGTGCCACCCCACGTACATCGCGATGAGCGCCGAGAAATGCCAGAGGAACGCCGTCATCGCCACGGCACCGCCCGCGATCACCGCGCGCCACACCCGCGGCCGCTCGAGCCACCGCCGCACCGGCGCTCGCACCGCGAGCAACGCCCCCGCCTGAGCCACGCCGAACGCGAGGAGCACCACCGTCGGCGGGGCGAGGTTCGACAGCTTCTCCCCGTCGTACGACACCATTGCCGTGCCGTAGGGCCCGAGCCACATCAACGCCGCCGCGGCGCCGCTTCCAACCCCGAGCATCGCGAGCCCGAGGCGTCTCGGCCCCACCCGGTCCGCCACGCCGTCGGCGTAGAAGAAGCCCAACTGGTGGATCGCGAGCCAGACCAGGGCGAAGTTCAGCCACTTCACGGCGTCGACGCCCGCGCCGAGTCGCAGTCCGTCCACGAGCGCCACCGAGGCGACGAGGGCGGCGAGCGCCCACGCTCCGAACCGCTCGTGCAGGCGGAGCATCGCCGGCGCGAGCCCGGCGGCGATGAGGTAGATCCCGATGAACCACAGGAGCTGGCCTGCGATCTGGAGCACCGCCGAGTACTTGGTGTCCGGACCGAGGATCGCCTCGACCACGAGGCCGACGACCATGCCCACCCCGATGAACACCAGCGCCGGCCACACGAGCCGCGCGACGCGGGCCCGCGCGAAATCCGCGTACCCGCCTCCTCGGCGCCGGAGCGAGCGCCACGACGTCGCGTGCGCGAACCCTCCGACGACGAAGAAGACCGGCATCACCTGCAGCAGCCACGTCGCCGGACGGGTCCACGCCGCGAGCGCGAGCACGTTTGTGAACACGAACGAATGCCCGCCCGTGACGGCGGGCCGGTCGTCGACCACCGCCATGAGGAAGTGCCCGAGGATCACCCCGCCGAGCGACGCGACCCGGAGGAAGTCGACGTAGCGGTCACGGGACGCCGGCGTGGCGGCGGCCATCGCCGCGACGTCGCTCACGCGGCGGGCCCTACGCCGTCGGCGGAGGCGGCGGCGCGGTCGGCGGCGCCGTCGGCGGCACCGCGCGCTGGCCCCACCCGACGCGCTCTCCCGCCTTGGGGTCGGGACCCCACCGGTTCTCGAACGCCTGGCCGTCCATGATGCACATGATCAGCGGGACGATGCCGAAGCCGACGAGGGTGAGCCACAACCAGTGCCCCGACTGGCCCATGTCGTGGAGGCGCCGCGCCATGGCGGCGAGGTTCGGGAGGAGGAAGACGAGCGCGGGAAGCAGTATCACGAGCCAGCCGATGACGAGCGGCGACCAGTTCACCGCCCCCCAGTCGGGATCGCTATTGCCGTCTCCGACGACATCCATGAAGGACGCGAGCCAGATCATGTAGAACACCGTGAACACGATCGAGAACGGAAGCTGGATGAGGAACTGCACAAGGTAGAACCACCAGTACTCCGATCGCCGCGCGCGCCCCGTGAAGTCCGCGTACTTGCGCATGCACGTCGCGAACGCCTCTCCCATTCCCATGACGACCACCCCTTTCGCGGCACACCTTGCCGCCCACGCCAGCCTAGGGCGTCCGCGCGCGACGCGCACCGCCCGTAGCCTGGTCCCATGTCGGCGATCGGCGAGCTCCGCCACCTGATGCGAGGTTCCGGTTTCCGGCGCCTCGCCGCCGCCCGCCTCGTCTCCCAGGCGGGCGACGGGATGTTCCAGGCGGGTCTCGCCTCGATGCTGTTCTTCGACCCCACCCGACAGTCGACCGCGGGCGCGATCGCCCTCGGCTTCCTCGTCCTGCTTGGGCCCTTCACGATCGTCGGCCCGTTCGTCGGCCCCCTCATCGACCGGTGGCAGCGGCAGCGCATCATCCTCTGGGGCAACCTCGTGCGGCTCGGCCTCGCCGTCGTGCTCGGCGTATTGATGGCGACGGGCGGGCCCTCGTGGGTGCTCTACGCCGCCGCGCTCGTCACGCTCTCGCTCAACCGATTCCTTCTGGCGGCGATGACCGCGGCTATCCCGCGGGTCGTCGCGAAGGAGGACCTGCTGACGGCGAATTCGATCCTCCCGACCCTCGGCACCCTGGCCGCGGCCCTCGGCGGCGCCGTCGGCGTGGTCGTGTCCTTCTTCGCGCCCGGCATCGCCGACGACCAACGCGCCATGGCGGCGCTCGTCGCCTCCGGCGTCGTGTTCGGGCTCAGCTCGTGGGTGACGACCGCCATCAAGCGGCGCGAACTCGGCCCCGTTCACCCGCTCGACGCGTCGCACATGCGCGAAGACTTCGCGGACCTGGTGCGGGGACTTCGGGACGGGGCGCGTTACCTCGCCAAACGGCGCACGCCGGGCGACGCGCTCATCGTCATGGCCGTCCAGCGGTTGCTGTACGGGATGATGTTCGTCGCCGCGATCCTCATCGCCCGCAACCTGCTGGCCAAGCCCGGCGACGACGGGCTCGGTGAGTTCGGCGTCGTCCTCGTCTTCGCCGGGATCGGCTTCGCGGCCGCGGCGATCTTCACGCCGGTATTCGGCGAGCGCGTGCCCCGTCACCGGTGGATCGTCCTCTGCCTCGTCGTCGGCGCCGCCGGACAGGCACTACTCGCCGTATCCGCCGAGCGGTGGGCCCTCTACGGCGCCGCGGTCGTCGTGAGCTTCGCCGTGCAGGGCGGGAAGATCGCCGTCGACACGATCGTCCAGCGCGATACGGAGGACGAGGTGCGCGGGCGCGCGTTCTCGCTATACGACATGGCGTACAACGTCGCGTTCGTGAGCTCCGCCGGAATCGCGGCGCTCGTACTGCCCGACACCGGGTACTCGCGGGTGGCGATGGCCTCGCTCGTCGGTGTGTATCTCGCGGCCGCCGCCCTGTACTCCCTAGCGCCTCGTACTCCCCGTCCGCTCTGACCACCAGGCGAGCAGGCGCTCGCGCGCGACGTCCTCGCCGAGCGGGCCCTCCTCCATCCTGAGCTCGAGCAGGAACCGGTACGCCTCCCCGACGTCGCGACCCGGGGGAATCCCGAGGATCGCCATGATCTGTTCGCCGTCGAGGTCGGGGCGAATCGCCTGGAGTTCCTCTTGCTCGCGGAGCTCCGCGATCCGCTTCTCGAGGTCGTCGTACGCGAAGGACAGCCGCTCGGCCTTGCGCTGGTTCCGGGTCGTGCAGTCCGCGCGGGTAACGCGGTGGAGGCGTTCCAGTTGCTCGCCCGCGTCCGTGACGTAGCGACGTACGGCCGAGTCCGTCCACGTCGCCTCGCCGTATCCGTGAAAGCGCAGGTGGAGCTCGACAAGGCGGGCGACCGCCCGGACCGTCGCCTTGTCGAAACGGAGCGCCTTGAGGCGCCGTGCCGTCATCTTCGCCCCGACAACTTCGTGGTGGTGGAAGCTCACCGCCCCGCCGGGCTCGAAGCGGCGCGTCGCGGGCTTTCCGATGTCGTGGAACAGCGCCGCGAGACGGAGCACGAGGTCCGGCCGCGGCACGGGGCCGTCCGGCCCGGTTTCGAGGTCGATTGCCTGGTCGACGACGGTGAGCGTGTGCTCGTACACGTCCTTGTGGTGGTGGTGCTCGTCCGCCTCGAGGCGCAGCGCCGGCACCTCGGGGATGACGTGCTCCGCGAGGCCCGAATCGACGAGGATCTCGATGCCTCGGCGCGGCTCGGCCCCGAGCATCAACTTGGTGAGTTCATCGCGCACGCGCTCCGCGGACACGATCGCGATGCGCTCCGCCATCGTCTCGATCGCCCCCGCCGTCGTCGCCTCGACCGTCGCGCCCAACTGGGATGCGAAGCGCGCCGCGCGCATCATCCGGAGAGGGTCGTCGCCGAACGACACCTCCGGCTCGATCGGGGTGCGCAGGCGCCCCTTCGCGAGGTCGTCGAGCCCGCCGAACGGGTCGACGAACTCCAGCGACGGCAGCCGGACCGCCATCGCGTTCACCGTGAAGTCGCGGCGCGCCAGGTCCCCCTCGAGCGAGTCGCCAAACGCCACGACCGGCTTGCGAGAGCCCTCCTCGTACGCGTCGGACCGGTACGTCGTCACCTCGACCGTGACGTCCCCCTTAAGCCCGGCGACGGTGCCGAACTCCCGCCCCAGGTCCCACGTCGTGCCGCCCCAGGCGCGAATCGCCGCCTCCGACTCGTCCGGCGTCGCCGACGTCGCGAAATCCAGGTCCGCGCTCGAGCGACCGAGGAACGCGTCGCGCACCGGACCGCCGACGAGCGCGATCTCGTGCCCGCCGTCGGTGAACGCGGCGGCGAGCTCGATGACGTCCGCCGGAAGGGCGCTCCACAAGCCCTGCGCACGCTGGGCGAGCACATCGCGGGCGGGGAAAGGCGTCGTCACAACCACCAAGCATTCCAGAGCGCGGGTCACGTCTCCGACCGGCGCGCCCGCTGGTTAGAGTGAGGCATGGCTTCGTCGCGGCAGTCTCCCACCCCCGCGAAGCCCAAGCCGCCCGTGCCGGAGAGCGGCAGGGCCGCGCGACACCCCCTCAAGGGCAAGGGGCGCCTCCTCCCGGTGTCCAACGAAACCTCCGCGGGCGGCATCGCGATCTACGTCGTCGAGGGCCTCGCGTACGCGGCCGTCATCGGCCGGCGCAATCGCAACGGCCGGCTCGAATGGTGCCTTCCCAAGGGCCACGTCGAGTCCGGCGAGACCCCGGAAGAGGCGGCGATCCGGGAGGTAGAGGAAGAGGCCGGCGTCCAGGCCGAGATCATCCTCGCTCTCGGGGTGATCGACTACTGGTTCACGGGTGACCGTCGCCGCATCCACAAGGTGGTGCACCACTTCCTCCTCGAGACGGTTAGCGACGCGATCACCACGGAGAACGACCCCGACCACGAGGCGGAGATCGCCGAGTGGGTGCCGCTCAAGGACCTTCCCTCGCGACTGTCCTACCCGAACGAGCGACACATGGCGGAGGTGGCCGTCGACCTTCTCTCCCTCGAGCCTGAGGAATGACGGGCCGCCCCGCAGCGTCGGCCGCGCGAGGGATCGCCGCGGCTCTCGTCGCCGCGTCGTCGCTCGTCTGGGCCGCATCGGCGCAGGCGGACGAGGACGTCTCCGCCGCGGACCTCCGCGTCGACATCACGTCCTACGGGCCGATGTACCTCGAGCCGGGCTCGTCGCTCTTCGCCTCGGTTTCCGTCGACAACGGGGCGCTCGTCGACGCCCGCGACGTGGTCGTCACCCTGAGCCTCACCGACGCGCCGCTGACGGAGCGGGACGACCTCGCGGCGTGGCAGTCCGGCGACTTCGCCGCCCCGGTCCACGAGGTCGCGAGTCGGCCCGTGCTCGGCACCGGCGTCGTGGAGGCGGGATCGAGCGCGACGACGACGGCAATCGCCGGCCCCGCCGACCTCCGCCTCGGCGCTGACCCGTGGGCGGTCTACGGCGTCATCGTCCGCGTCGACTACGCGGGGGAGACGCTCAAGGAGTACCGGACGTACACGACGTACCTGGCGAAGACGCCGTCGGTGACGCCGCTCGCGGTGGTGGCGACGGCCGCGGGATCCGCGGAACGCGTCTCCGCCATCCTCACCGCAGCGTCCGATCCCCGGGTCACTCTCCTGGTCGATCCGACCGCGGTCGCGAAGTCGACCGACGCCCCGCCGGTGTCCGCCCTCCGCTCCGTGTACGCCCTTCCCGGAGGCCACATCGACGTCGCTTCCCTGGTGCGATCCGGCGACACGGTAATCCTCGACGCCGGACTCGCCGCGAGCAGGGGTGTCGACGCCGCGGGTTCGGACCGACCGTGGATCGCCGTGGTCCCCTCGCTCGACGAGGCCACCGCCGCCGCGGCCGCGGAGCGCGAGGCCGCCGCGCTTCTGCTCCAGCCGGGACCGGCCTCGGTCGCGCCCGACGTCGACAATCCCGCCGGGGGACTCGCGCCCTCGATTCTCCGGGGTGGCCCGGCAGACCCGCCGATCATCGTTCCCGATGTCGGCCTCAGCGTCGCGCTCGCCGGGACGCGCGCCCCGTCCGCGCTGCGTACGGCGAGCGTCGTCGCGGAGTCGGCCCTCATCGCGAAAGCCAACGCCGACGGGCGTCTCGTCGTCGCCTCGCCCGGCACGTCGTGGATGCTTGGTTCCGAGACGCACCGCTCCGCCGCGCTCGACGCGATGGCCGACCTCCCGTGGGTGTGGCTCGTCCCTCTCCCTCAGACGCTCGTGCCCGCCGACGACGCGATCGTGGACGTTCCCTCGGAGGTGCACGACGTCGCCGACATCCCCGTGAACGACGTCTCCCGGGCATCGTCGCGTCTCCAGACGCTCAACTACCTCGCCGCGGCGAGCGCGGACCCGACCACCTTCGTCCCGACGGTGTCGCCTCCCGTGTTCTCGGCGCTGTCCTTCGAGAATCGGGCCGACCCGGAGGCGCGCACGGCCGCGCTCGACAAGGCGCTCGATTCCGTCCAGCAGGTCCTCGACGGCGTCAGCTTGCCGACCGGAAGCGCCCTCAACCTCATCTCGACCTCAGGCAACGTGCCGATCACGGTGAGCAACGACCTCGAGACCGAGGTGACGGTCACGGTGGTATTCGAGACGCGCTCCGCGAACCTCATCGTGAAAGGCCGCCCCGAGGTCACGCTCGCGCCCGGGGACACGCAGCAGGTCGCCATTCCCGTCGACGCGATCTCTAGCGCGAACGTCGAAGCGTCCGTCCACCTCACCGACGCGGAGGGCCACCGCCTCACGGCGAACACCCCCGTGCAGGTACGCGTGCGCGCCGATTGGGGGACGGCGTTCACCGCCATCGTCGGAGGCGCCGCCGTGCTCCTGCTCCTCGGCGGCGTCTGGCGTACCGCCCGCCGCGGGCGACGCGACACCCGTGCGACGCCGACGACGATCCCCGACATTCCCGAGGACGACCTCCGATGACCGCCGAGGAGGTCGTCCCGCCCGTCTCACTGCGACGGAGCACCGCGATCATGGCCGCGGGCACGGCCACGTCGCGCGCGCTCGGACTCGTCCGCACCGCCCTGCTCGCGGGCGCCATCGGCGTCAACGCGGGGGCCGCCGGTGCCTTCGACGTCGCGAACAAGCTCCCCGGCGTTCTGCTCACACTGCTCGCGTCCGGCGTCCTCAACGCCGTCTTGGTGCCCCAGGTCGTCCGCGCCATGGCCAGGCCCGACGGCAAACGGACCGTCGACCGCATCGTCACCCTCGGCACCGTCGCCATGCTCGGGGTCACCGCATTGCTGACCGCCGCCGCGCCGCTGTTCATCCTCGCGTACACCTCGAAGTTCACGCCGGAGCTCACCGCGCTCACCGTCGCGTTCGCGCTGTGGACCATCCCCCAGCTGTTCTTCTACGGCCTGTACACGCTGCTCGGACAGATCCTCAACGCGCGCTCGCGATTCGGTCCGTTCATGTGGGCTCCCGCCGCGAACAACGTCGTCGCGATCGCGGGGCTCGTCGCCTTCATCGTGATCTTCGGGCCGTACGCCATTCCCGCGGGCGGCGAGGACCCGACGAGCCTCATCGGCGAGTGGAGCGCCGCGAAGATCGCCTTGCTCGCCGGCGTCGCGACGCTCGGGATCGCCGTGCAGGCCCTCGTCCTCATCGTCCCGCTCGTGCGGAGCGGGTACCGGTGGCGATGGCAGTGGTCCGGTCCCAAGGGCGAACTTGCCGGGATCAAGCGCGTCGCAGGGTGGGCTCTCGCGGCCGTGGTGCTCGAACAGGTGGGAATCGCGATCGTCACGCGCGTGGCGAGCTCCGCGTACGTGGTGAGCGGCGGCGCGCCCGACGTCGCCGCGAACACGGCCCTCACCAACGCCCTGATGATCTACCTGCTGCCGCACTCGCTCGTGACCGTGTCGATCGTCACCGCGCTGTTCACGGGGATGTCGCACCTCGCCGCCGCCGGCGACCTTGCGGGATTGCGCGCCCAACTCTCGCGCGGCCTGCGCTCGATCGGCGTGTTCACCGTGTTCGCGAGCGCCGCCCTCATGGTCCTCGCCCCGCTGATCGTGCGCGTCGTCCTTCCGAGCCCGCCCGATGTCGTCGTCGCCTCCGTCGCGCACGTGGTCGTCGCGCTCGCGGCGGGGCTCGCCCCGCTCGGCGCGATGATTCTCGTCAAGCAGGCGTACCTCGCGCTCGAGGACGCCCGCTCGCTGTTCTGGATCCAGATCCCGATGACCGTCACGCTCATCACGGTCACGCTCGCGGCCCAGGCGTTCCTCGGGGTGGCGTGGTGGGTCGTGGGGGCCGGCGCGGGGATGGCGATCTCGTACGCCGTGTCGACCGCGCTCCGCCTCGCCGGGCTCCGGCGGCGCCTCAACGGCCTCGACGGACGACGTGTCGTGTCCACCCACGTGCGCGCGATCCTCGCCGTCCTTCCGGCCGCCGCCGCCGGATGGGCCCTGCTCCGCGTCATCCCCGATCCCCGCGATCTGGCACGCACCGCGGAGGTCGTCGCGTCCGCCGGATGGGCCGTGGCGATCGGCCTCGCGATGGCGTTGGTGTACGCCGGCGGGCTCACGCTGCTGCGCGTCGACGAGTGGCGGAGCGTGGCGTCGAGCCTGCTCCGGCGGCTCTCCTTCCGCGTACGATAGCGATCAACATCTCTGAGGGTCACAAAGGGGGATTGCCGACGTGCTTTCGGGCATGATCATCGCGAATCGCTTCACGCTTCGGTCGCCCGGCGCGTGGACCGTCGACGGAGCCGAATCCTGGACCGCTCACGACGCGCGCCTCGACGCACCCGTCACGCTGCTCGTCTCCACCGATCGCGACCCTGACGACGTCGCCGCCGCCCTCACCGGCGTCCGCGCCGCCCGCGACCCGCGCCTCGCCCGGATCGTCGCTGTCGGAGTCGCGGACGTTCCGGTCGATACGGACGACGCCGACAGCGACCCCGCGGCCTCGACGGAAAGGCGGGCGTTCGCGGCCGTCGCGCTCCCCGCCGACCTCACCGCCGCGGACTTCCTAGGTTCGCGCGTCCTGCCCGCCCCCCTCGCGCGCCTGTTGATCCAGCGCGTCGCGGACACGCTCGAGGCGGCCGCGTCGATCGGCCTCGCCCACGGCGCCCTCCACCCGTCGCAGGTGGGCGTCACCGCGCGCGGTCGCGTCGTCGTCGCGGGCGCGGGACTCGCGGGCGCCTTCGCCTCCACGGGAGCCGATGCGGCCGCGACGTCGGCTTCGGACGCGCGACGCCTTGCCGCGATGTTCGCTGCGGCCGTCACCGCCCTCGACGTCCCGCTCGACGAGGAATACGCCGACCTCATCGAGGACCTGCCGCTCACCGACGCTCTCACCGGGCGCGAGCGCCGCCTCGTGGACTCCGCGCTCCGCGATCGCTATCCGGGGGCCGTGACCAACGTCGTCTCCGTACTCGGGTCGACCGTCGACGCCACGCTGTCCGCACTCCGCACCCAGCTCGTTCGCTTCCCCCGCGTACTCGAATACCCGCCGGAGCTCGAACCCGAGCCCGAGCTCGAACCCGAAGCCCTACCGGGGGTCCTCCCCGCCGAGGGCGAAGAGGTCGACCAGTGGGAGCTGGAGCGTCTGCTCGAAGAGCGGGAGATCAGCGAGATCCCGACGATCGCCGAGGCGTTCTTCGACCTCCTGCACCGCCGCTTCCCCGCCTCGGCACGCATCACCGCGGCGCTCGAACGCGCCCACGCGCGCGCGACCGGGGGACCGCGGGTCAACGGCGCCCGCTGGACCATGATCGCCCTGTTCGTGTTCGTGGCCGTTCTCGCCGTCGTCGCCGTCGGCAGGTTCCGCGCTCCATTCAACCCGGGGTACGACCTCAACAACCCGCCCCCGCAGTCTTACCCGGCGTTCACGTTCTCGCCCTCGCCTTCGCCGTCTGACTCGCCGTCAGCCCCGTAGCGCCGCCCCTGCGGGGGAACAGAACGGCACTAGCATCTGTTACGGACGAGTGCGGCGACCGCTGCGCCGCGAGCGACGCGAACGCGAGGAGTTCATCGTGGGCGAGACCAGGAATCTCATCATCGTCGGGTCCGGCCCGGCCGGCTATACCGCCGCGATCTACGCCGCGCGCGCCGGGCTTCAACCGCTCGTCGTCGCCGGCTCGGTGACGGCGGGAGGCGCGCTGATGAACACGACGGAGGTGGAGAACTTCCCCGGGTTCGTCGAGGGCATCCAGGGACCCGAGCTCATGGAGACGCTCCAGGCCCAGGCGGAGCGCTTCGGCGCCGAGGTGCTGTTCGACGACGCCACGGCGCTGGCGCTCGAGGGCCCGGTCAAGACGGTGACGACGGGCATGGGCGCCACGTACGAGGCGCCCGCGGTCATCCTGTCCATGGGCTCCGCCTACCGCGAGATCGGCATCGACGACGAGAAGCGCCTGTCCGGCAAGGGCGTGTCGTGGTGCGCGACGTGTGACGGATTCTTCTTCCGCGACCAGGACGTCGTGGTCGTCGGCGGCGGCGACAGCGCGATGGAGGAGGCGACCTTCCTCACGCGTTTCGCGAAGACCGTGACGATCGTGCACCGCCGCGACGAACTGCGCGCCTCGAAGATCATGGCCGACCGCGCGAAGGCGGACCCCAAGATCGCGTTCCACTGGAACGCCGAGGTCGTCGGCCTCGACGGCGACGACAAACTCGCGGGCGTTCGCGTGCGCGACACCGAGAGCGGCGCCGAGTCGACGCTCCCTGCCACGGGCATGTTTGTCGCGATCGGTCACGACCCGCGCTCGGAACTCGTCCGAGGCGTCGTGGACACCGACGACGCGGGGTACGTCCTCGTGAAGGGGCGGACGACGGCGACGAACATCGACGGGGTCTTCGCGTGCGGCGACCTCGTCGACAACCGCTACCGGCAGGCGATCACCGCCGCGGGCTCCGGCTGCGCGGCGGCGCTCGACGCCCAGCACTTCCTCGACGAGGCGGCGGAGCGCGCGAGCGCCGCGGCCACGGCCTAGCACCGCAAGGAGAATCGATGAGTACACCCATCGCCGTCACGGACGACACCTTCGAGCAGGAGGTCCTGAAGTCCGACATTCCCGTTGTTGTGGACTTCTGGGCGACGTGGTGCGCCCCGTGCCGCGCCGTCGCCCCCATCCTCGACGAGCTCGCGGGCGTCTACGACGGCCGCATCAAGGTCGCCAAGCTCGACGCGGACGCCAACCCGGACTCCGTGCGCGCCTACAGCGTCGTCCAGATCCCGACCATGAACTTCTACAAGGGCGGCGAGCTCGTGAAGTCCGTCGTCGGGGCGCGACCGAAGCCCGCGCTCACCGCGCTGTTCGACGAGGTTCTGGGTTAGGGCGATCCCCCCGGGAACGCCGCCCGACCCTCGCGCGTTCGCTCCGCGAGACGTGGGAGACTGGCGCGCATGAGCGGCGAACCGGAAGGCACGCGACTCGACCCGTGGCTCGAGTCGTACGCCTCGCGCGCGCTCGCGATGCGCGCCTCCGAGATCCGCGCCCTCTTCGCCGTCGCCAACCGCCCCGAGGTGGTCTCGCTCGCGGGCGGCATGCCGTACATCTCCGGGCTTCCGCTCGAGGAAATCGGCGAGACGCTCAAACGCCTCGTCGTCGAACGCGGCGCGACCGCGCTGCAGTACGGCTCCGGGCAGGGCGACGAGGAGCTCCGCGAGCACATCACCGAGGTGATGAAGCTCGAGGGCATCCACGCCCACCCGGACGACGTGGTGGTCACCACGGGCTCGCAGCAGGCGCTCGACCTGGTCACCAAGATCTTCATCAACACCGGCGACGTGGTCGTCGCGGAGGCGCCGTCGTACGTCGGCTCGCTCGGTATCTTCCGCGCGCACGAGGCGGACGTCGTGCACACCGCGATGGACGAGCACGGCCTCGTCCCCGCCGCTCTCGACGAGACCATCACGCGCCTCAAGGCCGACGGCAAGACCGTCAAGTTCCTCTACACCGTCCCGAATTACCACAACCCCGCGGGCGTGACTCTGTCGATGGAGCGTCGTCCGCAGATCGTCGAGATCGCCCAGCGACACGGCGTGCTCATCCTCGAGGACAACCCGTACGGCCTGTTGGGCTTCGACAACGAGCCGCTGCCTGCGCTCAGGTCGCTGAGCGAGGACGGCGTCATCTACCTCGGCTCGTTCTCGAAGACCTTCGCGCCCGGCTTCCGCGTCGGGTGGGCCGTCGCGCCGCACGCGGTCCGAGAGAAGCTCGTGCTCGCGTCGGAGGCGGCGATCCTCTGCCCGTCGAACTTCTCGCAGATGGCGATCGCGAGCTACCTCGATCACCACGACTGGCTCGGCCAGATCAAGAACTTCCGCGAGCAGTACCGCGAGCGGCGCGACGCGATCATCGAGGCGCTCGAGGAGCACCTCCCCGACGCGACGTGGACGGTCCCCGACGGCGGCTTCTACACGTGGGTCAAGCTCCCCGAGGGGCTCGACGCGCGGTCGATGCTCCCCCGGGCGGTCACCGCGCGCGTCGCCTACGTCCCGGGCACGGCGTTCTACTACGACGGCCGGGGCGCGGACCACATGCGGCTCAGCTACTGCTACCCGACGCCGGAGCGCATCAAAGAGGGCGTGCGGCGCCTCGCCGGCGTCGTGAACGCGGAGGCCGAGCTCGTCCGCATCTTCGGGACGGGGGCGGGCTCCGGGGGCCCCGACACCGTCTCCTTCCCCTCACCCGATGTCGCCTAATAGCCTGAGCCCCAAGGAGGAACCATGGACGTCCTGATCCTCGCCGGCGGGCTGTCGCACGAACGCGACGTGTCGATTCGCTCGGGCCGACGCGTCGCGGAGGCGCTGAGGGACGCTGGCGTGAAGACCGACGTCCGCGATGTTGACTCGGACTTGATTCCGGCTTTACTTAAACTTGGCGAGACGACGGTGTGGCCGCTCCTTCACGGCGCGTCCGGCGAGGACGGCTCGCTCCAGGACGTCCTCGAGATGTGCGGCGTGAGATACGTCGGCTCCGACGCTCGCTCCGCGCGCGTCGCCTGGTCGAAGCCCGTCGCCAAGACAGTCGCGCACCGTGCGGGCGTCGCGACCCCCGACTACGTCACCCTGCCCCAGAGCCTCTTCCGTGAGCTCGGAGCGGACCACGTCATGGGCGCCGTGATCGGCAAACTCGGCCTTCCGCTCGTCGTCAAGCCCGCCCGGGGGGGCTCGGCCCTGGGTGTCACCACCGTCGCCGACCGTTCCGAGCTCCCGAAGGCGATGGTCGACTGCTTCGCGTACGGCGACGTGGCGCTGATCGAGAAGGCCGTCGCCGGGACCGAGGTCGCCGTGAGCGTCGTCGGGGACGGGGACGACGCGTACGCCCTCCCGCCCGTGGAGATCGTCACGGAGGGCAACTACGACTACGACGCGCGGTACAACGCTGGCCGCGTCGAATACTTCGCGCCCGCTCGGCTCGACGACGCCCAGACGGCCGCGGTCGCCGACGCCGCGCTGGCCGTGCACCGCGTACTCGGCCTCCGCCACCTCTCGCGCACCGACCTCATCCTCGACGCGGACGGGGCTCAGTTCCTCGACGTGAATGTCGCGCCGGGGATGACCGAGACGTCGCTGTTCCCGCAGGCCGTCGAGGCCGCGGACCGCGAGCTCGGCGACGTGTACCGGGAGATCGTCGCGCTCGCCTAGGAGCCGGAGTCGCGGCTAGCGACGTCCGCGCGGGTCGATGACGTCGACGATGCGCGCGAGGTCCTCCGGGGATGCGAACTCGACGGTGACCTTGCCCTTGCCCCGCCCCCCGGTGATCGTGACGCGGGTGTCGAGACGGTCGCCCAGTCGCTCCGCGATCTCGTCGTAGGCTCCGCCCTTGCGCGGGGTCGAGGTCCGGCGCCGTGCCGGCGCCTTCACGCCGAGCGCCACCGCCTCCTCCGTCGCGCGGACCGACAGCCCTTCGTTGACGATCCTCTGCGCGAGCGCCTCCATGGCGCGGACGTCGTCGAGCCCCAGCAGCGCCCGCGCGTGCCCCGCGCTGAGCACCCCGGCCGCGACGCGCTTCTGCACCACCGGCGGGAGCTTGAGCAGGCGCAGGGTGTTGGAGATCTGGGGCCGCGACCGGGAGAGCCGATCCGCGAGCTGCTCGTGGGTGATGCCGAAGTCGTCGAGCAGCTGCTGGTACGCGGCCGCCTCCTCGAGCGGGTTCAGCTGCGACCTGTGGAGGTTCTCCACGAGGGCGTCGCGCAGCATGTCCGCGTCGTCCGTCGTGCGGACGATCGCGGGGATCGCGTCGAGGCCGGCCTCGCGCGCCGCCCGAAGGCGCCGCTCGCCCATGATGAGCTCGTAGCCCGCTCCCGCCGGATTCGGTCGGACGACGACGGGTTGGAGGATACCGATCTCCTTGACGGACCCGACGAGCTCGGCGAGCGCGTCCTCGTCGAAGTTCGTGCGGGGCTGGCGCGGGTTGGGAACGATGTCCGCGGGGGGAATCTGCGCGAACCGCGCCCCCGGGACGGGAAGGAGGTCGGTCGCCGCGTCTCGCGCGCCGCTCGGCGTGAAGAACGCGTCGCTCGGACGCTCCGTGTCCTCCTCGGTCGGGATGAGGGCTCCCAGGCCGCGCCCGAGGCCCCGCCGCGGCGCGCTCACGCGCCCGCTCCGCGTACGGCGATCTCGCGGGCGATGCCGAGGTACGCGACCGCACCGGAGGAGTGCGGGTCGTGGGTGATGACGGTCTGGCCGAAGCTCGGGGCCTCGGAGACACGCACGGATCGGGGCACGGTGATCTCCAGCGTCTGGTCGGGGAAGTGGCCGCGCACCTCGTCCGCGACGTCGCGCGCGAGGTTCGTCCGGCCGTCGTACATCGTCAGGACGATCGTCGAGACGTGGATGGCGGGGTTCAGGTGCTTCTTCACCATCTCGATGGTGCGAATGAGCTGGGTGAGCCCCTCGAGCGCGTAGTACTCGCACTGGATGGGGATGAGCACCTCCTCGGCCACGACCATCGCGTTGAGGGTGAGGAGGCCGAGGCTCGGGGGGCAGTCGATGACGACGTAGTGGAACTCGCTCCCGTGCTCGGCGAGGAACGCCTTCACGGCGTCGGCGAGGCGGAACTCGCGGCGCATGACGTTCACGAGCTCGATGTCCGCGCCTGCGAGGTCGATCGTCGCCGGCACGCAATAGAGCGAGGGGAGCTCGGGGCACGGGACCATGACGTCCGCGATCGTCCGCCCGTCGAGGATGACCTCGTAGATCGAGGGGGTGCCGCTCGTGTGCGGCACGCCGATCGCCGTCGAGGCGTTGCCCTGGGGGTCGGAGTCGATCACGAGGACCTTCGCTCCGCGCTTCGCGAGGGCTGCCGCGACGTTGACGCTCGTCGTCGTCTTGCCGACGCCGCCCTTCTGGTTCGCGACGGTGATGACCCGCGTCCGCGGCGGCAGCGGGAAGTCGGCCTCCTCGAGCTCGCGGAGGGTGCGTTCCGTGGCGATCATGTCGCGCGCGAGCGGGCTGTCGTCGTCGGCGTAGACGCCGGCGAACGCGTCGCCGCGCGCCGGGACGCCAGGACGGTTGTCGTTCACTCGTTCTCCTTGTCGCGGCGCGGGCCGCCTCCTGGCGAGGTACCGCCAATGTTTCACGTGAAACGTCGCGCCCGCAATCGGCCGTGGCGGCCGCGAACGGGGCCGGGGTACGACTCTAGTCGCCGACGCCGGATGCGCCTAGTCGAGCGCTCGTCGAGAGACGCGCACGACACGGGTGGGCTCCAGGCCGTCCAGCGTCGTCGCCTCGAGCACCTCCGCTTCGAGGCGGAGCGAGCGGAGCGCGGACGCCGCGGACGCGACCTCCTCCGCGGCCGTACGCCCCTTGAGTAGGAGCATCGCGCCGCCCGGCGCGAGCAGGGGCTCGCACCACCGCGCGAGCTTCGGCAGGGGCGCGACCGCTCGCGCCGTGACGGCCGCGGCGGTCTCCGTGCCGTGCAGGGTCTCGGCGCGTGCCCGGATCACCCGGACGCGGGCGAGGTCGAGGCGCTCCGCCGCCTCCGCGAGCCATTGGGCGCGACGCTCCATGGTCTCGACGAGCACGACCTCCCGTTCCGGGAGCATCGCGGCGATGACGAGGCCGGGAAGACCCGCCCCCGATCCGACGTCGATAACGTCTCCCGCGGGAAGGAACGGGACGACGGCGGCGGAGTTGAGCAGGTGGCGTTCCCAGAGCCGCGCCCCCTCGCGGGGTCCGATGAGCCCGCGTCGCTCGCCCTCGGCGAGCAGGAGGTCCCGGAAGGCGCGGACGGCCGGGTATCGGTCGCCGAAGCGTTCGGCGACACGGGGGTCGCCTTCGAGCGGGTCGATGCCCGGGGAATCGTCGCCCGACGGCGTCGCCGAGGGCGTGGTCTCGCTCACGGCCGCGGATGTTTCACGTGAAACGTCACGCGGGGCGGATCACCACGTAGCGGTGGGGATCCTCGCCCTCGGACTCGCTGACCAGGCCGGCAGCGAGCGCGACGTCGTGGACGACCTTGCGCTCGAAGGCGTTCATCGGCTCGAGCTCGACCGGCTCGCCGGTCTCCTTGACCTTCGCCGCGGCCTCGCGCCCGATCTCCGCCAGGCGCTCCTTGCGCCCGGCCCGGAAGCCCGCGACGTCGAGCATGAGGCGGCTCATGTCGCCGGTCTCGACCTGGACCGCGAGCCGCGCGAGGTCCTGCAGCGCCTCGAGCACCTCGCCGTCGGGCCCGACGAGGCGCTTGAGGTCCGCGCTCGGACCGTCCGGGGAGACGATCGCCACGGTGGCGCGTCCGGCCTCGACGGCGATGTCGATGTCGCCGTCCATGTCGAGGATGTCGAGGAACTCCTCGAGGAAGTCGGCCGCGACGTCGCCCTCGTGGTCCAGCTTCTTGGTGCTCGATGTGTCGCCCATGAGAGCTTCCTTCCTACAACGGTTCGGCCGGCACGCGCCGGGGAGGTCTAGCGTCGCTTGCGCGGCTTGCGCTTCGGCTGGACGCGCTGATTGGAGACGGGTTTCTGCGGCTCGTCGGGTTCCGCCGACTCGATGAGTCCCGGCGTCTCTCCCTTGTGCTTGGCCGCTTGCTTGGCCTGGTACGTCTTGTACGCCTCGGAGCCCGGTGTCGGGCTGCGCTTGATGACGTAGAACTGCTGGCCCATCGACCAGATGTTCGTGGTCGTCCAGTAGATCAGCACGCCGATGGGGAACCACGGGCCCGTGAAGACGAAGATGAACGGCATCGCGTACATGAGCAACTTCTGCTGCTGAGCCATCGGTCCCTCGAGCGCGGACGCCGGCATGTTCTTGCGCGTGAGCTGGCGCTGGGTCAGGAACGTGGTCGAGACCATCGCGACGATGAGGCCACCCGCGACGAGCCGAACCGCCGAGGTCTCCGCCTGGTTGAACGACTGCGCGATGCTCGCGCCGAAGATCGTCGACTCGTGCGCCTTCTGGGCAAGCGACGCTGTGATGGCCCCGAACGGGTGGAAGACGCCGTCCGCGTCGGGCTTGAGGTGCGTCGCGAGCACGCGGTACAGGGCGAGGAAGATCGGCGACTGGATGAGCAGCGGGAGGCACGAGGCGAAGGGGTTCGTCTTGTGCTCCTGGTAGAGGGCCATGGTCTCGCGGCTCATCGCCTCGCGCGACGCCTGGTCCTTCTTCCCCTTGTACTTCGCCTGGATCTTCTTGAGATCGGGGGCGAGCAACTGCATCGCGCGCTGCGAGCGGATCTGCTTGACGAACAGCGGGATGAGGATGACGCGGATCGTGATGACGAGTCCGACGATGGACAACGCCCACGTCCATCCCGACGCCCCGTCGAGGCCGAGGAACGTCAACGCGCGGTACCACCCGACGAGGACGTAAGAAACGGGAATTTCGATAATGCGCAGGATGTCGGTTATCACGGATCCCCCTGGATCAGATCATCACGGAGCCGCGCGGCTCCTGGGCGCGGGACGCCCGACGGCGGAAGAGAGGTTCGCCCACGGCGGGAACGTCGTCGACGCCGCCGTAACTGAACGGGTTGCAGCGCAGGATGCGCCAACCCGCGAGGACCGAACCTTTGACGAGACCGTGGCGCTCGACGGCGGTGTAGCCGTAGTGCGAGCACGACGGGTAGTACTTGCAGCGCGGCCCGAGCAGCGGCGAGACGACGAGCTGGTACGCGCGAATGAGCCCCAGCCCCGCGTAGCGGGGGAGGCGGAGTATGCGGCGCGTGAACGCCCCGGCGGTCATGCCGCGCTCCGCGCGACGAGCTGGGCGAGACAGGCGCGGGTGTCCGCGGCGAGTTCCGCGTAGGTGGCCGACGCGGCGGCCGGCAGGGCGCGGACGACGACGGCCGAGCCGTCGGGAAGGGAGGCGAGCTGATCGGCGACGATGGCGCGAAGTCGCCGTTTCACTTGGTTGCGAACCACGGCACCTCCAACGGCCTTCGACACGGCGAACCCCGCCACTCGTTCGCGAGACGGCGTTCGCATCAGGTAGACCACCACCGTAGTCCGTCCGCTCTTGAGCCCTCGGCGCAGGACGGACGCGAAGTCCGACGCGGCCCGCATCCTCGAGGCGGCGGGCAGCACCCTACGCCGAAAGCTCCGAGCGTCCGCGGCGGCGGCGGGTGGCCAGGATGGCGCGGCCGGCGCGCGTACGCATGCGCGTGCGGAAGCCGTGCGTCTTGGCGCGCCGACGGTTGTTCGGCTGGAACGTGCGCTTGCTCACGGTGTTCTCCACGGGGGGCTAGGGTCGGTCAAATCAGCGGACCAACGCTACGGGATGGCCGGGGGGTCGTCAAATTACGCGCTTGGCGTTGGTCTCGCGGCCCGAACAGGATAGGCTCCACCATCATCGCGAGTTGCGCTGGGATCGACACGCGGAAGAGTAGGTAACGAATCGGTGACGGCGAGTCTACGGGTGTGAAGAAACCTGTGGAGAGCGCCGACGGAAGGCGGGGAGTGGTGGCGGACATCGCAGCGACCGACTCCATCGACGCCATCTGGTCGAAGACGCTCGACGCCCTTCGCGCGAGCCCGAACCTCACCGCCCAGAACCGTTCGTTCATTCGCCTCGTCAAACCGCTCGCGCTCGTCGACGACAACGTGTTCCTCGCGGTCGCCGAGGACTTCACCAAGAACTACCTCGAGACTCAACTGCGCAACGTCATCACCGAGGCCCTCGTCGGCGTGCTCGGCCGGGACGTCCGCTTCGCCGTGACCGTCGACGCGAGCGTCGTCCCGCCCGAGATGGTGGAGGTCGACGACGAGCCCGAGCCCAAGAAATCGTCCAAGTCGAAGGCGAAGAGCTCGAGTTCGGACGACCCGCACCTCAATCCGCGCTACACCTTCGACACGTTCGTCATCGGCGCGTCGAACCGGTTCGCCCACGCGGCCGCGCTGGCCGTCGCCGAGGCTCCGGGCAAGACGTACAACCCGCTGTTCATCTACGGCGACTCGGGTCTCGGCAAAACGCACTTGCTCCACGCGATCGGCCACTACACGCGACACCTCAAGCCCCAAACGCGCGTACGTTATGTCAACTCCGAGGAGTTCACGAACGACTTCATCAACGCGATCCGCGACGACCGCAAGCTCGCGTTCAAGCGGTACTACCGCGACGTCGACATCCTGCTCATCGACGACATCCAGTTCCTCCAGGGCAAGGAACAAACGCTCGAGGAGTTCTTCCACACGTTCAACGCCCTGCACAACGCCGGCAAGCACGTCGTCATCACCTCCGACGTCAGCCCGCGCAACCTCGCCGGCATCGAGGAGCGCATGCGCACCCGATTCGAGTGGGGACTGATGACGGACGTCCAGCCGCCTGACCTCGAGACGCGTATCGCGATCCTCCGCAAGAAGGCGGCGGTCGACGACGTCCAAGCTCCAGACGACGTGCTCGGGTATATCGGCTCGAACATCACGACGAACATCCGCGAGCTCGAAGGCGCCCTCATTCGCGTCACCGCGTTCGCTGCCCTCAACAAGCAGCCGGTCGACCTCGGCCTCGCCCAGGCGGTGCTCAAAGATCTCATTAGCGAAGACGACTCCGAGGTCACCGCGTCGACGATCATCGGCAAGACGGCCGAGTACTTCGGCATCACCATGGACGAACTCACCGGGACGTCGCGCTCGCGCGTGTACGTCACCGCGCGTCAGATCGCGATGTACCTCTGCCGCCAGCTCACGGATCTCTCTCTCCCGAAGATCGGCGAACACTTCGGCGGCAAGGACCACACGACGGTGATGTACGCGGTCAAGAAGGTCGAGGATCAGATCGCCCAACGACGCCAGATGTACAACCAGGTGACCGAGATCCACGCGCGAATCAAGCAACAATCCCGCTCGTAATCGATTTCCTCGAAAAACATTGACGTGACGGACGTCACGCGGTATTTGCACACCTGTGCACAACCCTGTGAATTCCCGTGGATGACTCCCCCCGAATTCGGGACAAGATGTGAGCAACCATCCCGACGTGCGCGAGTCATCCACCGCTCCTCCCGTCCTCACCCTCACCCGTCGGATCTTCACCGGAGTTATCCCCACGCTCGATCACCCCTTTACCAGGGCGAAGCGTCGTTATCCCCGGTTTCCACCGCCCCTACTACTGCGACTCCCTTCTCTTCTTCCTCTCCATTTCCATCCCCGCATCAGCCCGAATGCCGTGTTTCACGCCTTCCCGCGGTACGAGCATCGCCCGTGCCCTTTGGCGTAGTCTGTGGCACAGCGAACCGAGGAGTGACCGATGAAGTTTTCCGTTGACCGGGACGTTCTCGCGGACGCCGTCGCGTGGACGGGACGCGCGGTTCCGTCCCGACCGCCGACGCCGGTTCTTGCCGGGGTAAGGATCGAGGCGGAGCGAGGCGGAATCGTCCGACTAGCGAGCTTCGACTACGAGGTATCGGCGAAAGCGGAGATCGCCGCCGACGTCGAGACCGAGGGAGTCGCCCTCGTCTCCGGTCGGCTCCTGCGCGAAATCGCGAACGCCCTGCCGCACAAACCCGTCGTGTTCTCGCTCGAGGGAACCAAGGTGTCCGTCACGTGCGGCGCCAGCCGTTTCACCCTCGCGACCATGCCGGTCGATCAGTACCCCAAGCTCCCCGACCTTCCCGAGCAATCGGGAACCGTGAGCGGCGAGGAATTCGAGGACGCGGTCGTTCAGGTCTCCTCGGCCGCCTCGCGCGACGAGACGCTTCCGATCCTCACTGGCGTGCGCGTCGAGATCGAGGGATCGAACATCTCACTTCTTGCGACCGACCGGTATCGTCTCGCGATGCGCGAGCTCAAATGGAAGCCGTCCGCCGCGAACATCTCCGCCGTCGCACTCGTCCGGGCGCGCACGCTCGTCGAGACCGCCAAAGCCCTCGGACGCGGAGACGTGACCGTCGCGCTGTCCGCGGGCGGAGACGTCGACCTCGTCGGGTTCGCCGCCGGGGGGCTTCAGACCACATCGCTCCTCATGGACGGTGACTACCCTCAGGTCCGGAGGCTCTTCCCCGACGCATCGCCGATCACCGCGGTCGTCAACACCCAGGAGCTGATGGATGCGACGCGTCGCGTGGCGCTGGTCGCCGAGCGCAACAGTTCCGTCCGCCTATCGTTCGCGCAGGGAGAGGTGACGCTCGACGCCGGCCAGACGGAGGACGCCCAGGCATCCGAGGCGCTCGAGGCGACGCTCGAAGGCAGCGACATCACGGTCGCCTTCAACCCGCAGTACCTTCTCGACGGGCTGGGAGCGATCGCGACGGACTACGTGAGGTTCGGATTCACCCAGGAGACCAAGCCCGTCGAGTTCGTCGGGATCACCAAGCCGGGTGGCGACCTCGCCTCGGAGTTCCGGTACCTCCTGGTCCCCATTCGCATCTCGTCCTAACGCATGCGTGTCACCCGGCTGTCGCTGACCGACTTCCGGTCCTACGGCTCGCTCGACCTGGAGTTGGGTCCCGGGGTCTCGACGTTCGTCGGGAGCAATGGGACCGGGAAGACGAACATCGTCGAGGCGCTCCGATACCTCTCGATCCTCGGAAGCCACCGGGTCGCCACCGATCAGCCGCTCATCCGGCTCGGCGCCACGTCGGCGAACGTCCGCGCGAAGGTCGAAAAGGCCGGGCGCGCGATCGTGCTCGAGGCGACCATCGCCCCGGGTCGCGCCAAGGCGTACCGGCTGGGCGGCTCGCCCGCGAAGCCGCGCGACCTTGTCGGGATTCTCCGTACCGTCGTCTTTTCGCCCGAAGACCTCGACCTCGTCAAGGGTGACCCGTCCGGCAGGCGTCGCTTCCTCGACGAGGTATGCGTGGCCCTCGCGCCGGGGATCGCGGGAGATCTCGCCGACTACGATCGCGTCGTTCGCCAACGCACCGCGCTCCTTAAGAGCGCGCGCAGCGCACGGGGAGAGCTGTCGACGCTCGACGTCTGGGATGAACGTCAGGCGGCGCTCGGCGCGCGCATCGTCCGGTCTCGCAGGACGACGACGGCCGCGCTCGCGCCGTACGTCGCCCGCGCGTACGCGGAGCTCGCGGCGGGCGACGACGCGGCAATCGCCTACGAGTGCGCGAGCCTCGGGCCGGAAGAGGGCGGGACCGACGACGAGGTCGCGGCGGCGCTGCTCCAGGCGATCGCCGCGGCGCGGCCGAAGGAGATCGACCGGGGCGTGTGCTTGGTCGGGCCGCATCGGGACGACCTCGCCGTGACCGTCGGACCGCTGCCGGCACGCGGATACGCGAGCCACGGGGAATCGTGGTCGGCCGCCCTTGCCCTACGCCTCGCGACGTACGACCTGCTCACCTCGGACGCCGGCCCCGACTCGGGCGACGACGGCGAACCGGTCCTCATCCTCGACGATGTGTTTGCCGAGCTCGACGCGCCGCGCCGAACCGCGCTGGCCGCGCGGATCGCGCCGGCGCAGCAGGTGGTCGTCACCGCCGCCGTACCCGCGGACGTCCCCGAGACTCTCGCCGGGGACGTCTTCCGCGTCCGCGAAGGGAGGGTGGACCGTGTCGCGTCGTGACGACGAGTCGAGCGAGCCGAGCGCGGACGCCGCAGCCCAGGCGCGCCGCGCGATGGAGCGGGCGCGCGAGGCGGCGCGCGCGAGGGGGGCGAGCACGCGATCGGCGCGACAGAGCGCCAAGAGCCGCGCCGCGAAGAGGCGCGAATCCGGCGCGCGACACCCGTACGGCGAGGGACGCGACCCAAAACCGATCGACGCGACCATCGCGGCGATCCTCGACGAGAGCGGGTGGACGGACGACGTGGCGATCGCGGGGGTCACGGCACGCTGGCGCGAGGTCGTCGGCGACGCGATCGCCGATCACTGCGAAGAGGTGGCGTTCGCGGATGGAGTGGTGCGGGTGCGCGCGACGACGACGGCGTGGGCCACCCAGCTGGGCACGATGTCGGGCCACATTCGCCAGCTTCTCAACGAGGCGATCGGCGACGATATCGTGACGGACGTGACCGTCGTCGGGCCCACGGGACGCTCCTGGGTGAAGGGCCCGCGGACCGTCCGGGGGCGCGGGCCCCGCGACACCTACGGATAGGTCGGAAACTTCGACCCGTCGGTCAATCGAGAAATGCCTGTGAATGGCGCCCGAAGGGCCCCAGGACGAACTAGAATGCTCTTTAGTAGCGCGCGTGCCATCTTCGGCCGCGCCACTCGCTTGAAGGGCGAATTCCTTGGCCGCAGCCACTCCATCCGCCGTGCCCGAGTACGGGGCGGACTCCATCACCGTCCTTGAGGGTCTCGAGGCGGTCCGGAAGCGTCCCGGCATGTACATCGGGTCCACCGGCGAGCGGGGGCTCCACCACCTCGTGTACGAGGTGGTCGACAACGCGGTCGACGAGGCCCTCGCGGGACACTGCGACCACATCCACGTCACGCTCCTGAAGGACGGCGGGGTCCGCGTCGAGGACAACGGTCGCGGCATCCCCGTGGACACCCACCCCACGGAGGGAAAGCCGACGGTCGAGGTCGTCATGACGATGCTCCACGCGGGCGGCAAGTTCGGCGGATCCGGCTACGCCGTGTCCGGGGGCCTCCACGGCGTCGGCGTCTCCGTCGTCAACGCCCTGTCGAAGAAGGTCGAGACGGAGGTCAGCCGCCAGGGACACGTGTGGCGTCAGTCCTTCGAGAATGGCGGACACCCGGCGACCACGCTCGTCAAGGGCGAGAAGACCGACGCGACCGGGACGACGCAGACGTTCTGGGCCGACGACTCGATCTTCGAGACGACGGACTACGACTACGAGACGCTCCGCTCGCGTTTCCAGCAGATGGCGTTCCTCAATCGCGGGCTGAGCATCACGCTCGTCGACGAGCGCCCGGGGTACGAAGCCGAGGACGGCGACGACGAGAGCGGCCACCGTACGGTCACGTACCGGTACGACGGAGGGTTGGTCGACTACGTCGACCACCTCAACGACGCGAAGAAAGCCGACCGCGTCCACCCCGAGATCATCAGCTTCGAGGCCGAGGATCCGGACGCGACGATCTCCGCGGAGATCGCGATGCAGTGGACCAACGGGTACGCCGAGTCCGTCTTCACGTACGCCAACACGATCTCGACCACCGAGGGCGGAACGCACGAGGAGGGCTTCAGGGCCGCGCTCACGTCGCTCGTGAACAAGTACGCGCGCGACAAGGGCATCCTCAAGGATCGCGACGACAACCTCACCGGCGACGACGTCCGCGAAGGTCTCACCGCCGTCGTCAGCGTCAAATTGCGCGAACCGCAGTTCGAGGGCCAGACCAAGACGAAACTCGGCAACACCGAGGCCAAGACGTTCGTGCAGAAATTCGTCGGCGAGCGACTCGGAGACTGGTTCGACTCGCATCCCACCGAGGCCAAGGACATCATCCGCAAGGCGATCCAGGCGTCGGCCGCCCGCATCGCGGCGCGCAAGGCGCGCGAGGCGACCCGCCGCAAGGGCCTGCTTGAGTCCGGCGGCATGCCCGGGAAGCTCCGGGACTGCCAGAGCCGGGATCCGTCGGAATCGGAGATCTACATCGTCGAGGGCGACTCCGCTGGCGGCTCGGCCGTACGCGGGCGCAATCCGCAGACCCAGGCCATCCTCCCGATCCGCGGCAAGATCCTCAACGTCGAGCGCGCGCGCCTCGACCGCGCGCTCGGGAACAACGAGGTGCAGGCGCTCATCACGGCCTTCGGCACCGGGATCGGCGAGGACTTCGACATCACCAAGTGCCGGTATCACAAGATCGTCCTCATGGCCGACGCCGACGTCGACGGCCAGCACATTCGGACCCTGCTCCTCACCCTCCTGTTCCGCTACATGCCCGACCTCATCAAGGCCGGGTACGTCTACCTCGCGCAGCCGCCGCTGTACAAGCTGAAGTGGTCGAACGCGGAACACGAGTACGTGTTCACCGACAAGGAGCGCGACGCGCTCACCGCCGAAGGCACCAAGGCGGGCAAGAAGCTTCCGAAGGAGAACGGGGTCCAGCGCTACAAGGGCCTGGGGGAGATGGACTACTCCGAGCTGTGGGAGACGACGATGAACCCCGCCTCGCGCACGCTCCTCCAGGTGACGATGGACGACGCCGCGTCCGTCGACGAGGTGTTCTCCGTCCTCATGGGCGAGGACGTCGAGCAGCGCCGGTCCTTCATCCAGCGCAACGCGAAGGACGTGAGATTCCTTGACATCTGAGGTCACCCCCCACGACCGGATCGACCCGGTCGACATCCAGGTCGAGATGCAGCGTTCGTACCTCGACTACGCGATGTCGGTCATCGTCGGCCGCGCGTTGCCCGAGGTCCGCGACGGACTCAAGCCGGTCCACCGCCGCGTCCTCTACGCGATGTTCGACGGCGGCTACCGCCCCGACCGCGCCTACTCGAAGTGCTCCCGCGTCGTCGGCGACGTCATGGGCAAGTACCACCCGCACGGCGACAGCGCGATCTACGACACCCTTGTGCGACTCGTGCAGGACTGGTCGCTGCGCTACCCGCTCGTCGACGGCCAGGGCAACTTCGGCTCCCCGGGCAACGATCCCGCCGCGGCGCCGCGGTACACGGAATGCCGCATGGCGCCGCTCGCCATGGAGATGGTTCGGGACATCGACAAGGACACGGTCGACTTCCAGGACAACTACGACGGCCGCACCCAGGAGCCGTCGATCCTCCCCAGCCGCTTCCCGAACCTGCTCGTCAACGGCTCCGCCGGCATCGCCGTCGGCATGGCGACCAACATCCCCCCGCACAACCTCCGCGAGGTCGCGGCGGGAGCCCAGTGGTTCCTGGAGAACCCGAAGGCGACGAAGGAGGAACTCCTCGACGCCCTGATCGAGCGCATCACGGGACCCGATTTCCCGACCGGCGCGACGATCCTCGGCCGGCGAGGTATCGAGGACGCGTACCGCACCGGTCGCGGGTCCATCACCATGCGCGCGGTCGTCGAGGTCGAGGAGATCCACGGGCGCATGTGCCTCGTGGTCACCGAGCTCCCGTACCAGGTGAACCCGGACAACCTCGCGCAGAAGATCGCCGAGCTCGTCCGCGACGGCAAGATCGCCGGTATCGCGGACATCCGCGACGAGACGTCGGGCCGGACGGGGCAGCGCCTCGTCATCGTGCTCAAGCGCGACGCTGTCGCGAAGGTCGTGCTCAACAACCTGTACAAGCACACGCAGCTCCAGGACAACTTCGGCGCGAACATGCTCGCCCTCGTCGACGGCGTCCCGCGCACCCTCACCCTCGATGCGTTCATCCGCCACTGGGTCGCGCACCAGATCGAGGTCATCGTCCGCCGCACCAAGTTCCGGTTGCGCGAGGCCGAGCGCGAGATCCACATCCTCCGCGGCTACCTCAAGGCGCTCGACGCGCTCGACGAGGTCATCGCACTTATCCGCGCCGCCGCGACCGTCGATGACGCCCGCGCGGGGCTCATGAAACTCCTCGATGTCGACGAGGTCCAGGCCACCGCGATCCTCAACCTCCAGCTTCGACGCCTCGCCGCGCTCGAGCGCAAGAAGATCGAGGACGACCACGCCGCGCTCGAAGCCGAGATCGCCGACCTCAACGACATCCTCTCCTCCGAAAAGCGGCAGCGGTCCATCGTCTCGACGGAACTCGACGAGATCGTCGCGAAGTACGGCGACGAACGCCGGACGGTCATCGCGCCGCACGAGGACGAGATGGACATCGAGGACCTCATCGCGGAAGAGGAGGTCGTCGTCACCATCACCCGCTCCGGGTACGCGAAGCGCACCAAATCCTCGCTCTACCGCTCGCAGAAGCGCGGCGGCAAGGGCGTGCGGGGCGCAAGCCTTCGCGCGGACGACGTCGTCGAGCACTTCTTCGTGACGACGACGCATCACTGGCTTCTGTTCTTCACCAACCTCGGGCGCGTGTATCGGGCCAAGGCGTACGAGCTCCCGGATGGGGCGCGGGACGCGAAGGGCCAGCACGTCGCGAACATGCTCGCGTTCCAGCCCGGCGAGGAGATCGCGGAGGTCCTCGACCTCAAGTCGTACGCGGACAAGCCGTACCTGGTGCTCGCGACCAAGCGCGGCCTCGTGAAGAAGACTCGGCTCGAGGAGTACGACTCGAACCGTACGGGCGGCCTCATCGCGATCAACCTGCGTCCCCTCGACGGCGGCGATGAAGGCGCGACGGACGAGGTCATGGCCGCGCGACTCGTGGACGACGACGACGAGCTGATGCTCGTCAGCCGCAAGGGCCAGTCGATCCGCTTCTCGACCGACGCCGACTCGCTCCGCCCGATGGGCCGCGCGACGTCCGGCGTGACGGGGATGCGCTTCCGGGAGGACGACGAGCTGCTCGCGATGAACGTCGTACGCGCCAACAAGTTCAGCTTCATCGCGACGGAGGGCGGTTACGCCAAGCGCACGGACGTCGCCGAGTACCGAAGCCAGGGTCGCGGCGGGCTCGGCATCAAGGTCGCGAAGCTCGCCGAGCAGCGCGGCGACCTGGTCGGCGCGCTCATGGTCGAGGAGGCCGACGAGGTCCTCGTCGTCATGGAAAGCGGCAAGGTCATGCGCGCCGCGGCCTCCGGCGTCCCGGCCAAGGGCCGCGACACCATGGGCGTCATCTTCGTCAAGCCCGACGAGGGCGACCGCGTCATCGGCATCGCGCGCAATAGCGAGCGCGTCGTCGAGGCGGCGGACGAGGCACCCGAGGTGACCGCCGAGTAGCCTCGCGGCTAGATGAACAGCGTCGTGCCCGATTCGTGAGCCTCGCCGAGGAACGTCGCGACGCCGCCGAGTTCGACCCCGTCGACGAGGTCCGTCTCCGCGATGCCCAAGAGGTCCATCGTCATCGTGCACGCGATGAGCCGGGCTCCGTTCGCCTGAGCTGACGAGATCAACTCGGGTAGCGACGCGACCGAGTGGTCCTTCATCACCTTCTTGATCATCGCGGTGCCCGCACCCATCATGTGCATCTGCGAGAGTTTCAGGTCGTCCGCGCCCTTGGGCATCATGCCCGCGAACATCTTCTCCATCATCGCCTTCTCGGCGGGCGGCGGGTTCTTGCGACGAAGCGCGTTGAGGCCCCAGAACGTGAAGAACATCGAGACCTCCTCGCCCATCGAGACGGCACCGTTCGCGATGATGAACGCGGCGAGCAGCTTGTCGAGGTCACCGGAGAACACGACGAATGACGTCTTGTTGAGCGCGGGAGCGGAGCCCGACGGGACGGCGGACACGGCGCCGCCCTTCCGGAGGGTCGCGACGTAGCCCGGACCCTCGGGCGAGATGTTCACGAGCGCGTGGCCGTTGCGGCTCGCCCAGCTGGGCGCGTCGAGCCGGAAGCCCGGGTCGGAGACGTGGACGACGACCTCGTCGCCGGGCGCCATGCCCTTCATCGTCTCGCTCAGACGCATGATCGGGCCGGGGCACGCGAGGCCCGTGCAGTCGAGATCGACGACCGCGCCGGTCGCCGACGCCAACCCGAGGCTCTCGGCCTCCGCGTAGGACTCGAGCGGGACGGGGACGTCGTGGGCCGGAACCTCCACCTCGTGCCACGCACGGAAGGTGGTCGATCCGCCCGACAGGGTCGAAACGTCGGCGAAGCCGCGCTGGACGAGAATCCGGTGGGCGAGGTACGAGCGGAACCCGACGGCGCAGTACACGCGTAGCGGGGTCGTATGGTCCCACGTCTCGCACGCCGCGCGGAGCGTCGAGAGCGGCACGTTCTCCGCGCCGGGCACGTGCCAGACCGCGTACTCCTCGGGGGTACGGACGTCGATGATGCGCGCGCCGGCGACCGCCTCCGGGTAGTCCTGCGCATACCAGAGCGTGAGGTCGCCGCGCAGGACGTTGCTCGCGACGAACCCCGCCATGTTCACCGGGTCCTTGGCCGAACCGAACGGCGGAGCGTACGCGAGCTCCTGGTGCTCGAGGTCGTACACGGTCAGCCCGGCGCGGATCGCGACGGCGAGCACGTCGAGGCGCTTATCGATGCCGTCGAACCCGCACGCCTGAGCCCCGAGGATGCGCCCGTCGTCCGGGGAGAAGAGCACCTTGAGGTGCATCATCGCCGTTCCCGGGTAGTACCCGGCGTGACCGGACGGGTGCACGTGGACGGCGCGGTGGGCCACGCCGGCGGCGATGAGCTCGCGCTCGGTCGCCCCGGTGCCGCCCGCGACCATCTCGAAGACCTTGACGATCGACGTGCCCTGGGTCGAGACGTACTCGGTGGCGCGGCCGCAGATGTTCTCGGCGGCGACGCGGGCCTCGCGGTTGGCGGGGCCGGCGAGAGGGTTGAGGTACGAACCCGGCAGAACGGTATGGGGAGTCTCGACGGCGTCGCCAGCGGCCCAGATGCGCGGGTCGGACGTGCGCATGTGGGTGTCGACTTTGATGCCGCCATGCTCGCCGAGCTTGAGGCCCGCGGCGAGGGCGAGCTGCGTGCTCGGCCGCACGCCCGCGGCGAGGAGCACCAGGTCGGCCTCGATCGACGAGTTGTCCGTGAGCTCGACGGTGACCCCGCCGTCGCCACGTCCGACGAACGCTGCGGCGGCCGTCGACAGGTGCAACGCGATGCCGCGGCTGCGCAGATGCTGCTCGACCGGGACGGAGATTTCGTGGTCGACCGGAGGGAGGATCTGGTTGGCGACCTCGACGACCTCGACCTCGACGCCCCGGTGGTGGAGGTTCTCGGCCATTTCGAGGCCGATGTACCCGGCGCCGACGACGACGGCGCGCACCGGGCCGCGCGTTCCCTCCTTGTGCGCGGCAAGCGCGTCGTCGATCCGGGCCTTGATGCGGTCCATGTCGCCGATACGACGGAGCACCTCAACGGCGGGGTGGTCGATGCCCGGTAGCGGGGGGCGGAACGGGTCCGCGCCGGGGCACAGCGCGAGCTTGTCGTACGACTCGGTGTACTCCCGACCGGTGTCGACCTCGCGGATCGTCACGGTACGGGCCTTCCGATCGATCGCCGTGACCTCGCTCGCGATGCGCACGTCGATGTCGAGGGACTCGCGGAGGCTCTCCGGCGTCTGGAGCATGAGCCGTGACCGGTCGGCGATCACCTCGCCGACGTGGTACGGCAACCCGCAGTTGGCGAATGAAACGTGGTGTCCGCGCTCGAGAACGACGATCTCGGCGCGCTCATCGAGGCGACGGGCGCGGGCCGCGACCGACGCGCCGGCGGCGACGCCCCCTACGACGACGAGTTTCATGATGGTCCTCCCTGGACGTTCGTACGATCCCACCCTACGGTCATACCTAAGGGGGTATACGGCACCTAGGTCCCGCCCGCGCGCCCGCCCCCGTGGCTCGACAGCCGCGGCAACGATCGGGCACCCCTGGACGTTCAACCCACAGCGGGGGATGTGCGCCCAGCGTGACCATCGAAGGGCGACCGGTTAGGCTGTGCACAGGCCACGCGCTGTATGCGTACGTACCGAGGAGCGTCCATGAATGCGGAATACCCCGCCAATCCGGCTGCGCCCGGAGCTCACCCCTTCCCCGGGGTGACGCAGGCCGTCCCCCAGGGATCCGGAGGTCCCGAGGCGGCACCGGCGGCGTGGGGAGCGGTCGCGCCGCAGTCGCACTCCCCGCAGGCGCCCGGCGGCGGATCCCAGCGCCCGGCGCCCCCGGCCGCTCCCCCGGCCAACCCGTACGCGAACCCCGGAGGGCACACGGCCTCCCAGCAGACAACGGGCCGTCCGCATGCGCCGCAGCCGTCGGCGCCGCAGCCGACGACCGCTCAGCCGAACGGCGCCCAGCCGTCGTCCCCCCAGCCGACGTCGCACCCGGCGCCCGTGCGCCGCGCCTCGCTGCGCACCGGGACGCAGGAGGTCACGAAGAAGGATGCCGAGGACGAGTCGCCGAAGCGCAAGATCCCGTTCTTCGGTAAGAAGGACGACGCCGACGACAACCCGCAGTCGACGACGACGCTCCGCTCGAAAGGCGGACCGCGTAAGGTTCGCGCGATGCTCTCCGCGGTCGACCCGTGGTCGATCACGAAGATGAGTTTCCTCGTCGCGGTCGCCTCCGGCATCGCGCTCGTTGTGGCAGTGAGCGTCCTCTGGGGCATACTCGACCAAATGGGCGTGTGGGTGCAGATCCAGCAGCAGATCACCACGCTGTTCGGCGCCGACGACAAGAGCTCGATCCTGCAGTACGTCGAATACAACAAGGCGATCTCGGCCGTGACGCTCGTCGCGTCGTTCAACGTCTTGCTCATCACCGCGCTCGGTGCCATCGGCGCGCTGATCTACAACGTCATCGCGAAGCTCGTCGGCGGGGTCTACATCACCCTCAGCGACGACTAACGGCGGTTTGAGTCGCGTGACGGCGGTGGGGTATCCTCAATCGCCGTCCAAACATTCGGGCCCATAGCTCAGGCGGTTAGAGCGCTTCGCTGATAACGAAGAGGTCGGAGGTTCAAGTCCTCCTGGGCCCACGAGAGGGGTGGTGAAATCTCATGAAGAAGCTGCTCGTCATTCTCGGCGGTCTCGTCCTCGGCGCACTGTTCTACGTGTGGTGGGAGCGCAACTCCGACCGCGATCTTTGGGACGACGTCCTCGACGATCCCGCCTAGGGGCCTTAGCTCAATTGGTAGAGCGCCTGCTTTGCAAGCAGGAGGTCAGGGGTTCGATTCCCCTAGGCTCCACGGCGCCCGATACACAACGACCCCGGCCATCGGCCGGGGTCGTTCTGTTCGCCGTTTCGTACTAGTCGTCGGCCTTCTCGGACTTCGGAGCCGGCTTCTTCTTCGCCGCCGGTTTCGGCGCGCTCGACGTCTTCTTCGCCGGAGCGGCCTTCTCGTCGGCGCCCTCGTCGTCCCAGACGTCCTCGACGTCATCCATCGCGGAAACGACCTCCCCGGTCGCGCGCTTGCGCACGGTGCGAACGGTGTCGCGTACCTTCCGCGCGGCGGGACCGGCCTCGTCGCGTACCCGACGGGCGACGGGGCCCGCGGCGTCGCGCACCCGGCGTGCTTCGGTGACGGCCGTGTCGCGGACCTTGCGCGCCGCGGGGGCGGCGCCATCGCGGACCTTGCGAGCCGTCGGGGCGGCTGCCTCGGCGATCGCCGCGCCCGCGGCGGCGGCGGTGGAGACCACCACCTCGCCCGCGTGACGGAGGGCGGTCTCGGCGGAGTCGACCGTCTTGTTGATGGACGTGCGGGCGTGCGCGATACGTAGACGCTGCTCGTCCGCGAACTCCCAGTCCTCGTCCCGCTCGGGCCACGACTCCGGACCCGGGTCGCGCCGCGCCCACGACACGATCGCGGCGCCCGCCGCGACGGCGAGCGTCAGGGGAATCGCCACCGCGAGCCACGGGAAGCCGCGCTCGTCGCGCTCCCGCTCCGGTTCGCGTCCGGCGCGTTTCATCGCGCCGATGAGACCGGGGATCATCGAGCTCACGACGGCGTCGTGCACGACGTCCGCCGCGTGCTCGGCGCGCTCGCCCGCGGCTTCGACGTACGGCGTCGCGCGCCTAATGCCGAATCGGTAGGCGCGCTTGGCGCGGGGAACCGCCCAATCGCGCGCGGCCTCGTACCGGGGCTCCGCCCATTCGCGCGCCTCGTGGGCGGCCTTCTTTGCCGCGTCGGCACTGCGGCGGGCCTGTTCGGCCATCCGTTCAATGTCGAGGCGGTCCCAGGCGTGGTCATCGTTCCTGTGTCGACGAGCCATGATGTCCTCCTCGTAGGTATAACGATCTGTATCCCACCATCGTGCCACCAAGAAAGCGCAAAGGCCAGGCGCGTGCGAGAATGGCGCCCATGATCGCGACACTTCACACGAGCGCGGGCGATATCCGCGTCGAACTGCTCGAAAACCACGCGCCGGTCACCGTCGCCAACTTCACCGGCCTGGCGTCGGGAACCAAGGAGTGGAAGGATCCGGCCACTGGCGAGAAGCGCAACGACCCCTTCTACGACGGCCTGGTCTTCCACCGCGTCATCAGCGGCTTCATGATCCAGGGCGGGTGCCCGCTCGGATCGGGCACCGGCGGCCCCGGGTACACCTTCGATGACGAGATCCACCCCGAACTCCAGTTCAACGAGCCGTACCTCCTCGCCATGGCGAACGCGGGCAAGCGCCCGAACCCCGTCACCGGTCAGATGGGCGGCACCAACGGCTCGCAGTTCTTCATCACCGTCGAGCCGACGCCCCACCTGACGGGCAAGCACACGATCTTCGGGAAGGTCCTCGACGACGAGTCCAAGGCGGTCGTCGACGCGATCGCGGCGACGCCGACCGGTCCCATGGACCGGCCGCGCGAGGACGTCGTCATCACGGGCGTCACGCTGAGCTGAGGTGAGCGCCTCCCCCGACCAGACGGGCGGCGCGGAGCCGACGTGCCCGCGCCACCCGCGCGTCGTCACGTACGTGCGGTGCCAGCGTTGCGGACGTCCTACCTGTCCCGAATGCCAACGCGTAGCCCCGGTGGGCGTGCAGTGCGTCGACTGCGTCAAGGAGGCGACGACCAAGCGGCGCGCGGTCGTCTCGCAGCTCGGCATCCGCGTGAACGCGGGTCCGCCCGTCGTCACCTACGCGCTGATCGTCGTCAACATCGCGATCTTCCTCTACGGGCTCACACTGCGTCCCGGTCAGCTCTTCAGCGAATGGGGCCTCTGGCCGCACTACGACCCGACGATGGCGTACGCCGGGGCCGGCACGGAGTGGTGGCGATGGATCTCGAGCGCGTTCGTCCACGGCGGCTGGCTGCACATCGGCATGAACATGTTCGTGCTGTGGAGCTTTGGTCGAGAGGTCGAGCAGCGGCTCGGGAAGTGGCGCTTTGTGCTCGTCTACGCCGTGTCGCTTGTCGGCGGAAGCGCGCTCGTCGCATGGCTCGGCACGGCCGGGACTCGGGTGGGCGGTGCCTCGGGCGCGATCTTCGGCATCATCGCCGCGTTCGTCGTCATCGCGACCCGGATGCGTCTCAACGTCCAGTTCGTCGTTGTGCAGGCGGGGGCATGGCTCGTTCTCGGCCTGTTCCTTCCCGGCATCGCCTGGCAGGGGCACCTGGGCGGGGCGCTCGCGGGGTGGGTCGCGACGACCGCGATCCTCGATCTCGCGAAGCGCCGACGCGCGAAGCCGGCGCGGCGGGAATGACAGCCATGTAGTTATCCCCGCTTGTGGATAAGTGTGGGGATAACTGTCCGAGGCTACTTCCAGCGCGTCGTGAAGATGAAGCCGACGATGAGGAATCCGAAGCCGACGAGGATGTTGAGGTTGCCGATATCGAGCGGGTACTTCGCCCCCGACACGTAGTACACGATGACCCACAGCACGCCGAGGATGAACAGCGAAACGATCGTGGGGACGAGCCACACGGGGTTCGCGTCGTCGCGACCGGCGCGGCGCGGGGGGACGTAAGCGGCCTTCTTGCGCTTCTTCGACTCGGCCACGACACACTCCTCGGCATTCGGGCGCCCTGGGGGCGCGGTTCGGTCCCAGCGTAGCGATCTCGCGGCGAGCGCGCGACGAGGCTCGGGCAGGGGTCGTCGCGTACGCTTGTGCCGTGAATCCTCGCCCCTCGCCGCCGCCCTCGCGCCCACGCGCGGCGGCGCAGGCCGCCGGGCGTTGGGCTCGCGCGACCGGGCACACGACGGCAACGGCGACGAAACGGGCGGCGGTATCGACGGCACGGGCCTATCGACGGGTCTCGACGTCTCTGCGGTCGCGAGCGAACGGCGCCTGGGGCGCGACGCGCGCGGGAGTGAGCCGCGCGATCGCTGCCATGAGGACGCGACGAGGACGCCGAATCATCGACCGGGTACTCGGAATCACGGGCGAGTCCCTCATCACGCTCGGGGTGGTGATCGGACTCTTCGTCGCCTGGGAGCTGTGGTGGACGGACATCGGGGCGAATCACGCGCAGGCGCAGATCGTCGAGAATCTCGACTGGACGAACGCCGAACCCGTTCCTGCGATCAGCGTCGGCACCGTCACGTCTCCTGTGACGACCGCCGAACGCCGTGACGAGCCCCCCGTCATGGATCGGCCGGCGCATGCGACGACGTTCGCGACGATGTACGTCCCACGATGGGGATACGACTACGTTCGTCCGATCAGCGAGGGAACCGACAAGCGCGGCGTGCTCGACCCGCTTGGGATCGGGCACTACTCCCGCACGACGATGCCCGGAGGTTGGGGCAACTTCTCGGTCGCGGGCCACCGCACGACGTACGGCAAGCCCTTCAGCCGCATCGAGGAGATCCAGGTCGGCGACGCCGTCGTCATCCGCACGCAAGACACGTGGTACGTGTACCAGGTGACGAGCACCGAGATCGTCCGTCCAACCGCGATCAGCGTCATCGCCCCCGTCCCTGACCACCCGGGAGAAGCCGCGAACGGACGGTATCTGACCATGACGACGTGCCACCCGAAGTACTCGGCCGCGCGACGGTACATCGTCCACGGCATCCTCGACTACTGGATGCCGGCCGACGCGGGCTACCCCAAGGAGCTCATCCCGCCATCGGGCGACTCGTCCCCCACGCCAACGACGGGAGGCGGCTGATGTACGCGTGGTTGTGGCGACACCTGCCCGGTGGCCGGTGGGCACGGATCGCCATCCTTTCGGCGGTCGTCCCGATGATCCTGATCGTGCTGTTCCAGTGGGTCTTCCCGTGGGCCGAACCGCTCCTGCCGTTCGGCCGGACGACCGTGGGAAACTGATCCCATGGCGCGCATCCTGGTGATCGACAACTACGACTCGTTCGTCTACACGATCGTGGGGTATCTGCGCCAGATGGGCGCGTCCACGACGGTCGTGCGCAACGACGTCGCGTCCGCCCTCGACGAGCTTCCGGGGTTCGACGGCGTTCTCGTATCGCCGGGCCCGGGCACGCCGGCGGACGCGGGTATTTCGAAGGATGCGATCCGGGCGTGCGCCGACGCCCGTGTGCCGATGCTCGGAGTATGTCTCGGTCACCAGGCGCTCGGCGAGGTATTCGGGGCGACGGTCTCTCACGCGCCCGAGTTGATGCACGGAAAGACCAGCGAAGTACTCCACGGCGAGACGGCGCTCCTCGAGGGGCTCCCCAGCCCGTTCACCGCGACGCGCTACCACTCGCTCTCAGTCGAACCGGACACGGTCCCGGACGAGCTCGCGGTCACCGCGCACACGGCCTCGGGGATCGTCATGGGGCTGAGCCACCGCGAGTTGCCGCTCCACGGCGTCCAGTTCCACCCGGAATCCGTGCTCACGGAAGGCGGACATCGCTTGCTCGCCAATTGGCTCGCCGTCTGCGGCATGCCGGATCCGGCGGGGCGGGCCGCCGGTCTGTCGCCCCTCGTTCGACGCTAACGCGTCGCTACGACGGGCTGGGGCTCGGCAGGGGTCCGAGCGACACGACGATGTTCACCGTCTTGCCCTCGGCAAGCTGCGTGTCCTTCGCGGGATCCTGCGAGATCACCTTTCCGGCGGGGACCAGAAGGGAGTTCTGCTCCGTCACGCCGGCCTCGAAGCCCACCGATTTGATCGCGGCGATGGCCGTGTCCTTGTCCTTCCCCACCACATCGGGCACGGGGTGATACACGATCGGGACGGCGACGACGAGATTGATGCCGGTGCCCTGGTCAACCAGACCCGGTTGCGGATCCTGCGACAGTACGGTGCCCTCAGGCTTCGAATCTGTCTGCTGGTTATCGGTCTGGACCGGTAGGCCGAGCTTCGTCAGGATTTCCGTCGCGGCCTCGATCGACTTGTTGGTGACGTCGGGCAGCTGGACCTTCCCGCTCGACACGTACAGGACGATCGGCGTGTCCGGTGAGACGACGGTACCTTCCTCGGGGTCGGTCTTGGTCGCGCGGCCGCCGGGGATGGTCGGATCGGTATTGTCCTCGATGACCTCCGAGACGACGAGCCCGGCGCGTTCGATCGCGGCGGCCGCCTCGTCCTGGATTAGGCCGTTGACCTGCGGGACGACGACCTGCGTCGGTCCCGTCGATACGTAGAGGGTGACGGTGCTGCCCTTCTTCACCGTGATGTTCGCCGCAGGGTCGGATCGGATGACGTAACCGGACGGCACGTCCTCGGACGCCTCGAACTGCACATCCGCCTCGAGCTCGTATTCGCCCAGAAGGCTGACGGCGGCCTCCTGTCCGAGCTCGACCACGTTCGGCACCTTGATCGTGTCGCTCGGCGCCTCGGTCTTCGGCTTCGTCAACGACATGATTCCGAAGATGATCAAGCCGGCGACGAGGAGGGATCCCACCAGGATGGCCGTGGTCCGGATCAGGCGCTTGCGCCCCGCCGGCACCTCGATCAGTTCGTCGTCAGGGTCGATCGGCTCGCCCCCACCCGCCGCGGGCATGATCTTCGTCGCGCCCGTTCCCCCGGCTCCTGCGGCGGCGAGCACCGCCGTCGCGCCCGACCCCGCGCCTGCCGATCCGACGGGGTACTGGCCCGTCGTCGCATCGACGGGGCGGCCGTGCATCACCGCGGTGAGGTCGGCGAGGAAATCCTGGGCCGTCGAGTAGCGGGCGGCGCGGTCCTTCGCGAGCGCACGCATGACGATCTGGTCGAGTTCCGGCGGGACGTCCGGCGCGAACGACGACGGCACGGGCGCGGGTTCGCGGACGTGCTGGTAGGCGACTGAGACCGGCGAGTCGCCGATGAAAGGCGGGCGGCCGCACAGGAGCTCGAAGAGGACGCACCCCGTCGAGTACAGGTCGGAGCGGGCGTCCACGTTCTCGCCGCGCGCCTGCTCGGGCGAGAGGTACTGGGCGGTGCCGACAACCGCCTGGGTCTGCGTCATGGTCTGCCCGACATCCGCGAGGGCGCGGGCGATCCCGAAGTCCATGACCTTCACCGCGCCGGTGGGGGTGAGCATGATGTTCGCGGGCTTGATGTCGCGGTGGACCAGTCCGGCCGCATGGGCGTACTCGAGGCCGGTGAGTACGCCGGCGACGATCTCCACCGCCTCGTCGATCGGGGCGGCGGCGCCCTCCTTGAGAATGTCGCGAACGGTGTGGCCCTCGACGTACTCCATGACGATGAACGGAAGCGTTTGGCGCTCGCCGTTCGCGGTGATGATCTGCTCCTCGCCGGTGTCGTAGACGGCGACGATCGCGGGGTGGTTGAGGCCCGCGGCGGCCTGAGCCTCGCGGCGGAAACGCGTCTGGAAGGAGGGGTCGCGTGCGAGATCGGGACGGAGCACCTTGATCGCGACGGTGCGTCCGAGGCGCGTGTCGTAGCCGATGTGGACTTCGGCCATGCCGCCTCGTCCGATCAGCTCGCCCACCTGGTAGCGGTTGGCGAGAATCCTGGAAGCGTCATTCATGTGCGGATCCTCGGCCCTCGGTTCGGAGTCGTGACGACAGTAGTCGTATTCGCGCCCATTGTCGCATCAGTTCTCTCCCCTCACTGCCCCGACGGCGCGTCTGGTCGGGGGCGAGCGTTGCGCGGGGCGATGGACGGCGGCATGGGTCGTGAGGGCGCTCCGCCGCGCCGTTTGGGCCGAATGGACTCGGGCGCGGGCCGGTTCCGGTACCGCTGCTCGGCCTCCGTCGGGAGACGGAGGTTCGCGAGCGTCGTCGCGAGCTCGGACGCGGAGGCCGGTCGGCGCTTCGGGTTCTTCTCGAGGAGATCCATGATGACCGCGGCGAGGCCGGGCGGGATGGTGTCCGGCAACGGAGGCACGGGGTCGTTGACCTGGGCGATGGCGATGTCCACCGGATTGGGCGCGGTGAACGGGCGCTTGCCGACTAGAGCCTCGTACGCGATGATCCCGAGCGCGTACAGGTCCGATCGGGGGGTCGCCACCTTGCCGAGCGCCAGCTCCGGGGCGAGGTATTGCGCGGTGCCCATGACCATCCCGGTCTGCGTGAGCGTCGTCTGGTCGCCCGCGCGGCTCACGCCGAAGTCCGTGATCTTCACCGTCTCGTCGGGAAGCACCAAGAGATTGCCGGGTTTGATGTCGCGGTGGATCACGCCCGCGTCGTGCGCCGCCTGGAGGCCGCGGCACGAGTGCACGAGGATGCGCACCAGGCGCCTCGCCTCGAGCACCTGCTCGCGCTCGAGTATCGTCGCGAGCGACTCGCCCTCGACGAGTTCCATCACGATGTAGGCGTTGCCCTCGAACGTGCCGTAGTCGAGGACCTGGGCGATGTTGCGATGGCCGAGGCCGGCGGCGTTGCGCGCCTCGATCTCGAAGCGTTTGAGGAGGACGGAGTTGTTCGTCGCTTCCTCGCGGAGCACCTTGACCGCGACGTTGATACCGAGCTCCTCGTCGTATCCCCGCCACACCTGGCCCATGCCGCCGACGGCAAGCACCCGGCCCAGCCGGTACCGGTGGTCGAGGAGCGCGCCTTCGGCGATCATCCGAGCCCCTGATCTTTGCGTTGCTGGTCGAGCTCGATCGCCTTGGCGATGACGGCCTTGACGATCGGAGCGGCGACCGCGCCTCCGGTCGCCTCGTCGCCCGCGTTCCCGCCGTTCTCGACCACGGCGACCACGACGACGACGGGTTTCTCGGCGGGGGCGAAGCCGAGGAACCATGCGTGGGGCGCGGCGTCGGTGCCTGACTGCGCCGTGCCCGTCTTGCCCGCGACGGTCACCCCCGAAATCTGTGCCGCGCGCCCCGTACCCTCCTCGACCACGCCGACCATCATGTCGCGCAGCGTCGCCGCGTCGGACGCGCTCAGCGGGTTCGAGTAGACCTCCGGGTGCGCGACGCTGAGGAGCGCGAGGTCGGAGTCGCGCGTGTCTGCGACGAGGTAGGGGCGCATGAGCACGCCGTCGTTCGCGATCGCCGATCCGACCATCGCGATCTGCAGGGGCGTGGCCCGGACGTCGAATTGGCCGATGCCGGACATCGCGGTCTGCGCCTGATCCGGCGCCTCCGGCAGGCGGGACGGTGTCACGGCCATGGGGATCGATAGCTTGTCGCCCCAGCCGAAAGCCTGGGCCTTCGCGGCGATCGCGTCCCATCCGAGGTCCATGGCAAGCGACGCGAATGGCGTGTTGCACGAGTGCTCGAGCGCGTACGCGAGCGTCGGTTCGTCCGTCGGGCCGCACGATTCGCCGCCGAAGTTCTCGATCGTCGTCGTCGAGAGTGGAAGGGGGAGTTGGTCGGGCGCGTACACCGACGAGTCGGCAACGTAGCCCGCGTCGAGCGCGGCGGCCGCGGTGATGAGCTTGAATACCGAGCCCGGGGCGTAGGTGTCCCCGCCGATCGCCCGGTTGACGAGCGGGTCGCCGTCTGCCGCTTCGTACGTCTGGTACGCCGCGACGACGTCGGCCGTCGTGTGGCCCGCGAGGAGATTGGGATCGTACGACGGGCTGGTGACCATCGCGAGAATCTCGCCGGTGCGCGGATCGAGGGCGATGACGGCGCCGCGTTGCGCACCGAGGGCATCGGACGCGGCCTTCTGGAGTTCGGCCCGGATCGTCAGTTCGATCGATGCGCCGCGCTGCTCCTTGCCGGCGAGAAGGTCGCCCAAACGGGACCAGAACAGCGAGTCGTCCGTGCCGTTGAGCAGCGCGTTCTCCGCTCGCTCGATGCCGGTACGTCCGTACACGACGGAGTAGTAGCCGGTGACCGGCGCGTAGAGGAAGCCGTCGGTGTATTCGCGCTGATAGCCGAAGGGATCGTTCACGGGCGACGAGGAAGCGATCGCCTCGCCGTCGACGACGATCGGACCGCGGAACGTTCCGTACTCGCGGTACAGGGTGCGACGGTTGCGAGGGTCGGCGTTGAGCGATCCGGCGTCGATGAATTGCACGTATGTCGCCGCGGCCATGAGCGCGAGGAACATGACGAGGACGACGACGCTGAGGCGGCGGATGGAGGCGTTCACGGCGTGGCCTCGTCCCGCCTGGAGTCGTGGGACATGCGCAGCAACAGCCCGATGACGATCCAGTTGGCGAGCAGGGACGACCCTCCGTAGGCGAGGAACGGGGTCGTGAGACCCGTCAGCGGTATCAGCCGCGTCACGCCGCCCACAACGACGAAGAGCTGAAGGGCGATGGTGAATCCCAACCCCGCCGCGAGGAGTTTGCCGAAGCCGTCGCGCATACCGATCGCCGTGCGGAATGCCCGTTCGACGACGATGAGGTAGAGCGCGAGCAGGGCCATCAACCCGGTGAGGCCGAGCTCCTCGCCGAGCGACGAGACGATGAAGTCCGATTCCGCGAACGGCACTTGCCCGGGAAGCCCTTGGCCGAGTCCCGTTCCGAACAATCCCCCGCTCGCGAGACCGAACAGGCCGCGCACCAGTTGCTCGGACCCGCCGGGGAACCGGTCGTACACGGCCGGATCAAGCGCGTGCAGCCAAACGTCGTAGCGGGACGCGACGTGCGGGAAGATCGTCCCGGCGACCACGGCGCCGACGCCGAACAAGCCGACGCCGAGCAGCACCCAACTGAGGCGTTCGGTGGCGATGTACAGCATGGCGACGAAAAGGCCGAAGAACAGCAGCGACGTGCCGAGGTCCTTCTCGAAGATCAGGACGGCGATCGACGCGACCCACGCGAGAACGATCGGTCCGAGGTCGCGGATGCGCGGGAAGCGGATTCCGAAGATCTTGGGACCCGCGAGCGCGAGGCTGTCGCGGTGCGTGACGAGGTACCCGGCGAAGAACACGGCGAGCACGATCTTCGCGACCTCGGCCGGTTGGAACGACAGCCCGAACACCTCGATCCAGAG
>Ga0316575_10000013_pt1 | contig 50283 bp, 41 predicted proteins | sample J5NA_FD_203072 | JGI IMG/M metagenome (GOLD analysis project Ga0316575, IMG submission 203072) | Rhizosphere microbial communities from salt marsh grasses in Alabama, United States - J5-7_050615r2r3 | ecosystem: Host-associated > Plants > Roots > Rhizosphere | place: USA: Alabama | collected...
CCCTCTGCTCGGGCGGCCTGCTCGACCGAACGAACGTCGAGACAAGGTCGGTGATAGGCCCGGCGACGAGCGAATACGCCCCCCAGGAGCACGCGACCACGGCGATCCACCACACGACGAAGTGACCCGATCCCCCCTTTCCGAGCTGAGAATCGACGACGAACCACGAGACGATCACGACGACCACCTGGAGGACGCACCTCCATACGTTCACCCGGACCGCGTCGCCGTACCCGTACGGGCGCGACGGCGTGACGGCGACGTCCGACACGAATCCGGTTCCGGTCGCCCACACGCCCTGGATGCGATACTCGCGGCGCGTATCGAGCTCGATGGTCGGGAGGTACACGAGAAGGGACGCGACCGGCGGTACCACCACGATCGTGCCGACGATGAACGCCATCCAGCCGCCGGGAATTCGCGTCCAGTTGTCGGCGAATCGCGGAACCCAGACGAGAATCGGGATGTACGCGAAGAGCAGCGATAGGGTCAGCGCGTTCCGCAAGACCCCGAAGGTTCCTCGGCGGAATCGCCACGCAACGAGAGCCCCGGGCATCCGCATGCGAGTAGCCATTGATCTCCCCCTTGGCCCGACGCGACGTGTTGCGCCTCAGGGTATCGACGGTCGTGGGCTCGCGCGACCCGAGCGGCGCCCCGACAAGCGCACGAGATATCCAGGACGCGCGGGACGGTCGCCGATCGCGGGTCCGCGACCGCTCCTCGCGGGCTTACCCGATGAGTCGCCGCAGTTCGACCACGTGCGCCTCGTACGCGTCGAAGCCTGATCCGGTGAGGGCCAGCCGCTTCCTCGCACGCCCCCACTCCTTCCACCCTCGAGCGATCAGCCCCGCGACGGGGCGTGTTAACAATACTTGACACGGTGTCGCGTTTCCCTTACATTCGTCGATGTCAACAGTTCTTGACATTGGAGATGCGATGACCTTCGAAGAGAAGAGCCAGTGGGCCTACGGGTTCGCGTCGCTCGTCGCCCCCGCGGTCTACCTCACGTGGCTTGCGCGCCAGGTCGACGTCGCCGGTGGCGTCGAGAACATCGACTACGTCGGGACGATGCTCTGGGCCATCGGCGCGGGCATCATCCTCAACGTCGTCGGGGGGATCTTCGTCCGCGCCTCCAACCCCGCCGAGGCCGACAAGCGCGACGCTCGCGACCGGGACATCGTGCGTCGCGGCAACGCCGTCGGGTTCATCATGTTCTCGACGCTCATCGTGGGACCGTTCGTCCTCGCGATGCGCGACGCGGAGACGTTCTGGATCGCCAACGCGATCTACGTCGCGTACGTCGTCACGGCGATCACCACCGTCATCGTCAAGGCCACGCTGTACCGGAAAGGGATGTAGTCATGGCAAGCGAACCGATCTCCAAGGACGAGATCTCGTTCACCGAGGGCGTCCTGTACGGGGGCATCGCGCTCAGCCTCGCGACGATGCTCGCCTACCTCGCGATCGTCCTCACCCGCGTCTTCACGGACGACGTGTCGGTCACCAAGGTCGCGTGGCAGGGGCCGATGCTACTGGTACTCATCATCGGCGGCTCGCTCTACGGCATCGGCTACGGCGTCGCCCGGCTCCGCCACCGCGGCGCCGTCGAGGACGCGCGCGACAAGGAGATCGAACGCTACGGCGAGTCGATCAACGGCGGCCTCGCCGGCCTCACCGTCGCCGTCTCGATCGTCCTGCTCGCCCTGAACGTCGAACCGTTCTGGGTCGCGCACAACCTCTTGTTCGGCAGCTGGTTCGCGTCGTTCGTCTCGACCGCGGGCCGCGTGGCCGCCTACCGCGAAGGGATCCCGGCATGAGCGTGTCCGAGCGTTCCGTATGGGTGCAGCTGATCGTCATGCCGGTCGTCGGCATCGTCTACTTCTCGGTCGTCCTCACCCGCGCCGCGTCGACCCCCGTCGCGGACGTGAGCTGGATCGCGCCGATGATCTGGGCCATGTCGATCGTCGTCGTCGGCATCATCGCCGGAACCATCGCCTCGGCCATCGGCTCCGCCATCGCCCAGGCCGCTCAGGGCAACGAGCCGGACCTCGAGGAAGGCGACGTGCGCGACAAGGAGATCGAGCGCATCGGCAACCTCAAGGGCCAGTTCTTCACCGGTATCGGGACCGTCGCCGTGATCGTGCTGTGCATGCTCCGCGTCGACGTCTTCTGGATCGCCAACGCGATGTTCCTCGCGGGGCTGCTCTCGGGCATCCACGGCGCGATCGCCAAGGTGATCGCCTACCGGAGGGGCTTCTAGTCATGACCAAGCCGACGCGCGTCACCAACGCCATCCGCCAGCTGCGCTTCGCGGCGGGCGAGATGACGCAGGCGGACCTCGCCGAGCGCGTCGGCGTCACCCGCCAGACCATCATCGCCATCGAACAGGGGCGGTACTCGCCGTCGCTCGAGATGGCGTTCCAGATCGCCCACGTCTTCGCCGTCCCGCTCGACGACGTCTTCCAGTACCCCCGGGAGTCCACGGACTAGCCCCCGCCCCACCCCGAACCCCACGGTTCGCGTGCCGCCGGCACGTGACCTCTACCGACTGCACCCGAAAACACGTCCCACCTACCACCACACGCGACCCCGCCCGTGCCGGCGACGCGGGGCCGTCACATCACAAGGAGAAACCATGCAGAACATCGGATTCACCGGGCGCATCGCCCGGGCCTCCGCGCGACGACCGTGGCTCACGATTGGCACGTGGGCGGTCGTTCTCGCGGCGGCGTTCTTCTTCGCCGGCACGGTCAACGATCACGTGACGACCGAGTCGACGAACTACGTCACCACCGACTCCGGGACCGCGTCGACGCTCGACGCCGACACGCGACCCGCGCACTCGGGCGACACGTTCCACGAGACGATCCTCGTCACCTCGACGACGTCGAGAATGGGCGATCCCGCGTTCGACGACGCCGTTCGCCAGGCGGTCGAGGCGGCGCGCGGCGTCGAAGGCGTCACCAACGTCGTGGCGCCGACGGCGGGCTCGCCCGCCGTGTCCGACTCCGGTTTCGCGGCGCTGATCGCCGTCGAGACGGTCGCGGACAACGACGCCGTGCGCGGCGTCCTCGACGCGATCAACGCCGTCGACGCGCCCGACGTGTCGCTCTACCTCACCGGCTCCGAAGCCTGGGAGATCCAGTTCGGGGACCTCGCCGACGAGCAGCTCGCCCGAGGCGAGTCGTTCGGCCTCCTCGCGGCGCTCGTGATCCTCGTGATCGTCTTCGGGGCGTTCGCCGCCGCCGGCCTCCCGCTCGGCGTCGCGCTCGTCTCGGTGCTCACCACGACCGGCCTCATCGCCGCCCTCGGGCGCATCGGCGAGGTCTACACCGGCGCCATCACCATCGCCGCGATGCTCGGCCTCGCCCTGGGGATCGACTACTCGCTCGTGTCGGTGCAGCGCTTCCGCGAGGAGCTCGCCTCCGGCCGGACCGTCGTCGACGCCGTGACCGTGACGGGCCGCACCGCGAACCGAGCCGTCCTGCTCTCCGGCGCCACCGTCGTCATCTCGCTCGGGGCGATGTTCCTCATCCCCAACGCCACGACCTACGCCACGGGGATCGGGGCGGGGCTCGTCGCGACCGTGTCCGTCGCCGCCGCGCTCACGCTCCTGCCCGCGGTGCTCCGGCTGCTCGGGCACCGCGTGAACAAGGGCCGCGTCCCGACGGCCCACCCGGGCGAGGTGTCCGGCGCGTGGACCCGCATCGCCCAGGCCGTCATCGCCCGGCCGGCGGCCTCGGCCGTCGCGGGACTCGCGATCCTGCTCGCGCTCGCCGCTCCGGTGTTCTCGCTCCGGCTCGCGAACGCGGGGCCGGACGCGATGCCCGAGGACTTCGCGGTGCGTCAGGCGAACGAGGTGCTCGTGCGTGAGTTCGGCTACGGGCAGTCGAGCACCGTCGTCGCCATCACCGGCGCGAACGGCGCGGGACAGGAGATCCGCGCGCTCGCCGACGCCATCGAAGCCGACGACGCCTGGTCGGGCACGACGGTCGACGTCCGCGGCGACATCGCGTTCGTCGACACGCACGACCTGTACGGGTCCGACGACGCGCGGGCGACGCAGGCCTTGGAGCGCCTACGCGAGGACATCGTCCCGGGCGCGCTCGCGGGCACGGGCGCGCACGGGTACGTCGGGGGCGACCAGGCCGTGGCCTACGACGAGATCCACCTGTTCACCGGCGGCATGTGGAAGGTGTTCGCCTCGGTGCTCGGGGTGACCTTCCTGGTACTCCTCGTGACGTTCCGCTCCGTCGTGGTGGCCGCGAAGGCGGTCACGCTCAACGTGCTCGGCGTGAGCGCGGCCTTCGGGGCGCTTGTGGCCGCGTACCAGTTCGGCTGGGGCGCCGCGATCGGGCTTCCGACGGTCTCGGGCATCTCCCCCTACATGCCGGTGTTCATCTTCGCCCTCGTGTTCGGGCTGTCGATGGACTACCACGTGTTCCTGATGAGCCGAATCAAGGAACGATTCGACGCCACCGGCGACAACACCCGCTCGATCATCGAGGGCCTCGCCCGGACCGGGCCGCTCATCACCGGGGCGGCGATCATCATGGTCGCGGTGTTCGGCGGGTTCGCCGCGTCCAGCATCCCCGAGCTCTCGCAGTGGGGGTTCGGTCTCGGATTCGCCGTACTCATCGACGCGACGGTGATCCGGGTACTACTCGTGCCCTCGGCCATGGCCTGGCTCGGTAACGCGAACTGGTACCTGCCCTCGTGGCTCGAGTGGCTACCGAAGATGCGCATCGACGCGGGCGATGAGCCCGCGGCGGTGGCACGGGAGGACGAGCGCGAGCCGGCACTCGCGTAGGTCCTCCTCGGCGGCCCGCCCTCGACACGGGGGCGGGCCGTCGACGACTACGGCGAGACGGCGGACCCGACGAAGCGGTCCTCCCCCTGCGCCACGACGAGGCACGTGTACTTCCGATTGCCGAGACCCCAACCTTCCTCCGTCGGAAGGAGGTACTGCATGTATCCGTCCGGGTCGTTCGGGCCGAGCGTCACGCGGTACGCCTGAGCGCCGCAGACCTGATCGAGCGTCTCGATGATGCTGGCGTGGCCCGGATACACGCCCGCGGGGAGCGCACCGGTGTAGAACACCTGGCCGAAGTGCGGCTCCTCGCAGTCGATCACCCGCAGCGACGACAGCTCCTCGGGCGCGTCCTCCGTCAGGTTCTTGGGCATGAGGCAGTCCCCGATCGCGAGATCGGACACATCGCGGGTCTCGCCCGGCTGCAGCGCGACGACGATGATCGAGATCACGACGCCGAGCGCGAGAAGGCCCGTGGCCGTGACCGCGACGATCGCGCCCTTCACGTTGACCGACGCGCCCCTCCGCGCCGCCACCAGCGTCTGGATCCCCCATATCGCCGCGTAGATCGGCAGCCCCGCGATTCCGAGGAACAAGCCGACGTGCCTGAACCACTCGGCGATTTCCATCGGCCCGCTCGCCTGTGGTTGGTCTTTCGGCGGGAACGGCGGCGCGGGCGGCGCCTCGGGCGACGAACCCGGCGGGGCGGCGAGCGGAGGGCCGCTCGGGCCCGTGCTCGGGTCCGCGGGCCCGGGCGTCGCCGGGCGTACCGACGGGATGATCGGCGGAGGCTCCGTGCCCTCCGGACCGCGCTGCTTACGCGACCCGCGCGTCCGCTTCTCTCCTGGGAGTTTCGGCTCGTTCGAAAAACCCATGTTGTCGGTCATCGGATCGTCCCTTCGTGCGACGGCTCCACGGTAGTGGCTCGGGGCAAGGATCGCGCGGCGTACGGTAGGAGCATGACCGCGCGCTGGAGGGCGGGCGGCAGGGTCGCCCGCGCATGAGCACCACCTTCGCGTCGCTGCGCTACTTCAACTACCGTCTGTGGTTCTTCGGCGCCACGTTCTCCAACATCGGCACGTGGATGCAGCGCATCGCGCAGGACTGGCTCGTCCTCGTCGTGCTGACCGCCGACTCGGGAACCGCGCTCGGCATCGTGACCGGCCTCCAGTTCCTCCCCGCGCTCCTGCTGTCGCCGTGGGCGGGACTCCTCGCCGATCGGGTGAACCAGAAGCGCCTGCTCCTCGCGACGCAGTCGACCGCCGCGATCCTCGCGCTCGGGCTCGGCCTGCTCGTCGTGCTCGGCCACGTCGAGCTCTGGCACGTGTACGTGTTCGCCGGCCTCCTCGGCTGCGCGACCGCCCTCGACGCCCCCGTGCGCCAGACCTTCGTCGCCGCGCTCGTCCCGCCGGAACGCCTCCCCAACGCCGTCGCCCTCAACAGCGCGTCGTTCAACACCGCGCGCCTCATCGGACCGGGCGCCGCCGGCCTGATGATCGCCTGGATCGGCACGGGATGGGTGTTCCTCACCAACGCGCTCACGTTCGCGGCCACGATCGCGGCGCTGCTGCTCATGCGTTCCGGCGAGCTCACGCCGAACGCGCGGGCGACGCGCTCGACCGGGCAGATCCGCGAGGCCATCGCGTACGTTCGGGGCCGGGCGGACATCGTCGTCATCATGGTGATCGTCGGCGTCGTCTCCGCGTTCGGCCTCAACTTCCAACTGACGAGCGCGCTCATGGCCCGGACGGTGTTCGACAAGGGCCCGGGCGAGTACGGGATCCTCGGGTCGATCCTCGCGGTCGGTTCGCTCGCCGGGGCGCTCCTCGCCGCCCGTCGCAAGTCGCCGGGGCCGCGCGTGGTGATCGCGGCGGCGTTCGGGATGGGGATCGGGACGGGCGTCATGGCGCTCATGCCCACCTACGCCCTCTACGCCGTCGCGTGCGTCCCCGTGGGATTCGCCGCCCTGACGATGCTCACGACGTCCAACGCGACCATCCAGACGAGCACCGAACCCGCGATGCGCGGGCGCGTCATGTCGCTGTACGTCATGGTGTTCTTCGGCGCCGGCCCGATCGGTTCCCCGATCGTCGGTTGGATCGGCGAGACGTTCGGGGCGCGGTGGTCGATCGGCATCGGGTCGATCACGACGCTGCTGGTCGCGATCGGCGCCGCGGCCTGGTCGATCCGCCACTGGGACCTCGAGGTGACCTATCACCTCCGTCGCCCGCGTGTGCGCGTGACGTACCCGAGCGGGCGCGTCAGCGCCGCGGCCGCGAGCGCGGCGCGGGAGGACGCGACCCTGGAAATCGCCGAGCAACACATCGAGGACACCGCGAATCGGGCATAGCGCCCGCGCCTCTCGCCACGGCGGGCGCGCCGTGCCACGATGGTGCAACACGCCGATTCCTCGCTGAGGGTAGGGACCGACATGCCCGTGGATAAGCACTACCCGCGCGCGTACGTCGACGCGTGCCGCGCGCGGATCGAGGAGGAGATCGCGGCGTTCCGCGCCCTCACGGCCGGCTCGCCGCCGGCCGCGGTCGAGAAGTTCGAGCCCGTCTGCTTCGGCAATCTCATCGTCATCCTCAACGCGATGTTCATCCGCCGCGAGAGCGGCGGCGCCGGTGCCGAGTCGCTCGACGAGGTGCGCCTGCTCGCCGACTCGATACTCGCCAACGGCGGCGTATTCGCGCTTCAGGACGACGTCGCGTACGACCCTGCGTCGGCCGTGCTGGGAATCGCCCCCGGCGAGCGCGTCGTCGTCCGGCACGACGACTTCGACCGCCTCGCCACGGCGTACTTCGCCGCGATCGAGGAATCGATCGGCGAGAGGTAGCGCGGCGCGACGGCGCCCGCGTTTGCGCCATGATAGGACCATGGTCGAGATATTGACGATTGAGAACGAGCACTGGCGCATCGGCTTCTCCCCCGCGACCGGCGGGTCGATCACGAGCGGCCAGGTCCGCATCGACGACGCCTGGGTCGACGTGCTCCGGCCCACCCCCGAGAGCCTGCTCGGCGAGTGGTGGGACATGGCGTCGTACCCGTTGATCCCGTGGTCGAACCGCATCCGCCACTCCACGTTGCTGTGGAAGGGCGAGGCGTATCAGCTGCGCCCCTGGAAGACCGAGGACTACGCGATGCACGGCACCGTGGTCGAGTATCCGTGGGAGGTCGTCGAGAAGGGCGAGGACTTCGTCAAGCTCCGCTTCGACGCGCGCGGCTACTACGGCGTCAACTGGCCGTGGGACTTCGTCGCCCACCAGGAGTACCGCCTCGAGGGCGAGCGCTTCACCGTCGTCACGGCAGTCGAGAACGTCGACGACGTCGCGTTCCCCGCGGGCCTCGGGCACCACCCGTACCTGCTCCGCCAGCTGCGTACGCCTGACGGGGAGGCTGTCGGCGACGTGGTGCAGCTGCAGGTCAACGCGACCTCCGCGTACGAGCTCGAGAACTTCATGCCCACCGAGGGCCCCAAGCCGCTCACGCCGCGCGTCGACTTCACCACGATGCGCGACCTCGGCACCGTCATGGTCGACGACTGCTTCGCCGGCCGCACGGGCCGTACCGCGGCCGTGATGAAGTTCGGCGACGCCCTGACGCTCACCCTGGACGCCAACGACATCTGCCAGCACATCGTGCTGTACATCCCGCCGAACGAGAACCACTTCGCGCTCGAGGCCGTGACGAACGCGAACGACGGTTTCACGCTGCACGCGAAGGGCATCGAGGGGGCCGGGGTGTTCGAGGTGCCCGTCGGCGAGACGGTCGCCGCGGAGTTCTCGCTGACGATCAGCTAGCCGTCGATCACGCGCGGCTCGCCCGCCGTGCCCTCCAGGGTGCGGGCGATGCACTCGAGGAAGTCGTCGACCTCGTCGGGGCTGAACGCGCCCAGCCGCTTCTGATTCTGGAACTCGTGCTGGCGAATATCCCACGCCGTGAGGGGCTGCGTGAAGCCCGCCATCGACGCCGCCACCGCGTCGAGGAAGTCGTCCACCTCGTCGGGATCGTAACCGACCGCCAGTTTGTGGACGCGGAAGTGCTTGGCGAGGACGTCCTCGGGGAGGAGGGGGCCGTGCTCGGTGCAGTCGTGGTGACGGCTGCGCCAGAGTCCGAACATGGCCATCGCGTCCCCTCGCGTCGTTCCTACTATGCTGGGCTAGCGTCGGCGATGCCTCGCCGCACTGCGGGTGTAGTTCAATGGTAGAACTTCAGCTTCCCAAGCTGACAGCGCGGGTTCGATTCCCGTCACCCGCTCCACCGTAGCCGTCCGCGAACGGCCTACAACCCGCTCCCGCGAAGCGATCCGGTCGTCTCCCCGTCTTCCTCGGTCGCGACGCACACGAAATCGCGCGCCCCGTTCTTCCAGTAGTCGTCCGACGGGAAAACCCAGTCGTAGTACAACTCCGACTCGAAGTAGTCGACCGCGAAGTAGTCCGCGAACCGCGGACCCTCGCACACCTCGGCCACGATGTGCTCGTAGGTGGCGTCGTTGACGGGCGGACCGTCGTCAATCCGGGCGATCGCGTACACCTCGCCATAGTGCGAGGCGCCGCACGGGATGATCGACGGCTCGGACAGGTCGTAGCTTCCGTCGGGCTGGTCGATCCACAGTTCCGTCACGCAATCGCCGACGCTGAGGTCCCACCAATCGCCGGTCGTCGCGACCGTGTCGTCCCACCCCCGCGTGAAGTCGATGGCGCCGGAATCAGTCTGGTCAGGCGCGGGCTCCGGCTGGGCGAAACCCGACGTGTGCGTCGGCGTCGGCGAGCCTTCCGAGTCGCCTCCCACGAGGCCGACGATCAGGAGGCCGATCGCCCCGAGAAGTATCACCGAGTAGTTGGCGATGACGCCCGCGAGCGCGATGCCGCGGTTGTTCGCCTCGCCCCGTTTGTTCGCCGACAGTCCGAGGTGGCCGAAGATCACGCCGAGAAGCCCCGCGCCGACGAGGGAGACGCCGAGGACGAGCGAGGTGATCCCCATCCAGTTCTTCGCGCCGGACGAGCCGTAACCCGATCCCGGAGGCGGAGGCGGGGCGTACGAGGGAGTCCCCGGCGACAGAGGCGGCGGGGGCGGGATCGTGGCCCCCGGTCCCGGCGATCCGGGGGGAAGGGGCGGGCCCGGAGGCGGCGGCGTGGGCGTGCCCTGCCATCCGTTCTTTCGTGGAGGGCGGGCGAACGGGTCGTCGTCCTTCGTGCCCATCGGAGTCACCTACCTCGCTGAACCTCGGAGAGATCCCGTCGTCGTCTCGCCCTTTTCTACCACCATGCAGACCATCTGATGAGTCCCGTTCTCCCACGAGCGGTCGGACGGGTAGAGGACGTCGTAATACAGGTCGGAATCCTCATACGAATCGACCCCGACGTACGAGGCGAACAGCGGTCCCGCGCAGACCTCGCGCGTCTGCAGACGGAAGGCCTCGTCGTCCGGAGGGGTCTCCCCGTCGATCTCCGCGACGGCGTACACCTCGCCGTAGTGCGCCTGGTCGCAGGGGACGATCTCGGGCTGTTCGATCGAGAGATCCGCGGGATCGGCGCTGGTGTCGAAGGCGGCGACACAGTCGCCGACGCTCAAGCCGAACCAGCGATCCGCCGTGTCGAGCGACGTGTCGAGCGTGTAGGTTGCGGCGGTCGACGAGGGCGTCACGGTCTCCGTGGGCGTGGCCGCCGCGGCTCCGAACGGAAGGACCTGATTGAGCATCCCGGAGGCGTAGAGCGCGGCGAGGAGGACGGCGATGCTCGCGTAACCGACGACGGTTCCCGCGAGCGCCATGCCTCCGTTGGTCGCCTTCCCGCGCTTGACGGCGCTGAGACCGAGGTGGCCGAGGACCACGCCTATCGGACCGAGACCGATCGCGCTCGTCGCGAAGGACGCGATGCCCATCCAGTTGCGGCTGGTGTCGCGGGAGTCGTCGCGCACGACAGGCGCGTCGGGCGGATCGCCCGTTCCTCCTGCGGCGGGACTCGGCCCGCCCGCGGTCGACCCTCCGCCCGGTCCCCCGAAGATCGCGGCGTCGGCCGACGGGTCCGGCATCTCGTCGCGCTTCTTCGTTGAGCGGCGCGAGAGGAACGACGAGCGTCGCGACTTGTCGTCAGGGGGTGTCGTCGCAGGCGGCGGGTTCGTATCCGACGAGCTCGCGACCGGAGTCCCCTCGGGGCTCGTCACAGGCGACCCGAACGGCGGGGCGCCCGCGGGCGGCGCCACGGGGGCGGCGCCGCTCGGCGGCGGGGCGACGGGTACGGCCCCGCTCGGCGGCGGGGCGACGGGTACGGCCCCGCTCGGCGGCGGGGGCGGTGCGTCGCTAGGCGGCGGAGCGCTCGGGATCGGAGGCGCGACCGGGGGCCGAGGAGCGGGCGGCGGCTCCGGTGCGGGAGGCGCGGGGGGCGACGCCGGCGGTTCGGGCGCGGGGGGTTCGGGCGCGGGGGGTTCGGGCGCGGGGGGTTCGGGCGCCGGGGGCTGGGGGGCGGAGACCGACGGGAAGGGCGAATTGCGCGTCGGCGCGGGCGGAGGTGGAGGCGGGGTCGCGCCAAGCGGCGGGGTCGCGGACTCGGGCGGCGCGGGCGGCGTCACCGGTGCCCCGAGCGGAGGCCGAGCGGTAGACGCGGGAGGCGGGGGCGGAACCTGGGACGGCGCGTCCGACGCGGGAGCCGGCGGCACGTCGGGCGACGGCGGCGCGTCGGCAGGAGATTCCGCCTCCGGCGGCGGGTTGACCGGAGCGAACGGGGGACGGAACGGCGGGCGCTGCGCGCCGTGCTGGCCGTCGTCCTCGGGCGGTTGGTCCGCCATTGCTGCCTCCTCCCCGGATGGGCACGATGCTACCCGCGCCCACGGCGTATCGCCCGATGTCCCGCGCGTGTGGGTGTGCGGAGGTCGACGTCGTCCGCAGCACGGACTCGCGCGCCGCACGCGTGTCGTGCGCGGGTTCCGCGAGCGCCACGGCCTACCGTGAGGGGTACCGGGCCGCGGTGCCCGGAAAAGGCGAAGGCCCCTCGGAGTATGAGTCCGAGGGGCCTTGCCATGACCTCGAGTTCTCGACGCGCCGGTTGCCCGGCACCACGACTGCCGCGATTGACGATGCGGCGCTGCGCCTTGCGACGCAACCTCTCGGTCTGCCACCCGGGCCCGTCGACCCCTGTGCCGTCACCCACAGTTCTTAGCGTCACCCCGAGGGGCTCCGCCGCGACGTGGATCGCCGTTGTCCGGATGACCCGAAATCGTCCTCGATCCGGTTCCCAGTTGCCTGATCCCCGTTGATGCTGGCCGATCCCGATAGGACAGGTCTAGTCCTCCCGCGCCCCCGCCGCAAGAGCAATCATGAAGGTTTTTTTGTCCACTCTTTCCCCACAGGTTTCTCCACCGAATGGCCCGTTCGCGGGCGAGTTCCTCACACGGGTGTGGAGGAAATTTGTGGACAGGGTTAGCGCGACTCGTCGGCGTCGAGGCGCGCGAGCATCGCGTTGTACTGCTCCAATTCCGCGTCGTGGTCGCGGTCCGCCTGCCGGTCCTTGCGCTCCGCCACCCGCTCGTCGGCGCGACGCCACCCCACCGCGACGGCGACGGCGAGCAAGACGACCGGAATTTCGCCGATGCTCCACGCGAGTTGGCCGCCGATCTGCTGGTCGAACAGCGCGTCGGCGTTCCACGAGCGGCCCATCAGGCCGAACCACCGCGGCACGAGCAGCGCCGTCGAGCTCATGATCGATATCCCGAAGAACGCGTGGAACGCCATCGTCGCGAACAGCAGCACCATGCGCATGGGATACGAGGGCCGACGCGGGCCCGGGTCGACGCCGACGAGCGCGTTCGCGAAGAAGTAGCCGACCGCGACGAAGTGCAGGGCCATCCAGATGTGGCCGACGTGGTTGTGCAGCACCCAGGAGAAGACTCCCGTGTAGTAGAAGACGAACATCGAGCCCGCGAAATTGACGGCGGCGACGATGGGGTTCGCGAGGAACTGCAGGAATCGCGACTCGATGAGCGCCCGCAGCCATTCGCGAGGACCGCGCGACCCGTCGTCCCGCGCGGGAAGCGCGCGGAGCGCCAGCGTCACCGGGGCGCCGAGCGCGAGCGGGACGGGCACCACCATCACCAGGAACATGTGCTCGACCATGTGGCCGGAGAACGACACGAGCCCGTACACGGCGGGGGCGCCCTGAACGACCCACGTCAGGATGACGAGGCCCGCGAACCACCACGCCGTGCGGTGCCACGGCCATTGGTCGCCGCGAGCGCGGAGACGACGCACCCAGCGGAGGTACACCACGAGCGCGGAGGCGATCGCGAGACCGGTGATCATCTCGAGCCGCCACTGAAGCACCCACTCGATCGCGGTGGGCGCGGGGGGAAGCGCGTACCCCGTGAGCAGGTAGGCGGGCGAGGCGGTGCCGAGCGGAACGATCGGGACGGGCGGGGCCGTGCCGGATAGCACGACGGCGATGGCGATGATCGCGACGAGCGCGCCGAGGTCGACGCTCAGCACGCGCCAGAAACGTGCCCGGACCTCGGCGTTCGTCAGGCGCGGGAGGTAGAACGCCCGATACATGGCCGCGAGCAGAACGACGACTCCGAAGAGCGCGATCTTCACCGACAGCAGTTGGCCGTACGACGTCGTCCACAGGTCGCTCGGCCGGGACAGGCGCAGCCACGCGTTGCCGATTCCGGAGGCGAGGATCATGACGGCCGCCCATCCGGAGATTCTCGACGCTCGACGGACCGCGTCCTTGGTCGCGTCGCCCAACGTCCCGCGCGCGATCGCGAGCGTCACGAGCACGCCGAGCCAGATCCCCGAGCCCGCGAGGTGCAGGAACATCGCCGAAATCGCGAGGTTGTGGTCCGTCGACCCGGCCGCGTGGCCCGCGAGCGCCTGCGCGGCGAGCGCCCAGGCGACGGGCGCGAGCGCCCACGCGGCCTGGGTGGGGGTGCGCACGAACCCGACGACGAGCGACGTGAGCAGGGCTGCGATCGTCACCTGGAGGTAGGTCTGACCGAGGGCGATGCCCGTGAGGAAGGCCCACGCCTCGGACCCGAACGTCGGCTCGGCGGGGCCGCGGCCGGCGATCGATGAGTACGACGCGAGACAGAAGACGACCATGTCCGCCGCCCACACAACGGCGGCGATGCGCACCACGGCGGAAGCCCTCGCGACGCCGACGTGACCGCGCGGAAGGACGGCCGCGATCACCACGAGACCCCCGATGACGAGGGCGATCGCGAGGTCCCGGACGATTCCCGTGAGCGTGACGAGCACCGCGGCGGTCATGCGGTCAGCCTAGCCACGGACGGCGAGCGTCGGTCGTCGGCCCTACACTGGAAGGACCGCTATCGCGGAATACCTCTCCGAATGTATGGGTTGAGGTAATTACCCGGAAATCAGGGTCAGCGTAGGCCCGCCCGCAGAAGGACGACATGTCGACTGGATACGTCGCGCCAACCCGGCGCCAGATGAACCTCATCGTTCTCGGCCTCATGGTCGGGATGTTTCTCGCCGCGCTCGACCAGATGGTCGTCGCGACGGCGATCCGCACCATCGGGGACGACCTCCACGGCCTGACCCTTCAGGCGTGGGTCACCACGGCGTACATGATCGCCGCGACGATCTCCACGCCGCTGTACGGCAAGCTCTCCGACATGTTCGGCCGCAAACCCCTCTACATCATCGCGCTGAGCCTCTTCGTCCTCGGCTCGACGCTGTGCACGACGGCGACGTCGATGTACGAGCTCGCCGCGTATCGCGGCCTCCAGGGCGCCGGCGCGGGCGGCCTCATGGCCCTCGCGATCATGATCCTCGGCGACCTGCTGTCGCCGCGCGAGCGCACCCGCTACCAGGCGGCCTTCTTCGGCGTGTGGGGCATGGCATCGGTGCTCGGCCCGGTCATCGGCGGGTTCTTCGCCGGCGCGACGTCCATCCTCGGCGTCGCCGGATGGCGGTGGATCTTCCTCATCAACGTCCCGCTCGGCGCGGCCGCTCTCGTGCTGATCACCCGCGTGCTGCACGTGCACCACATGGGTCGGCGCGAGCAGCGCATCGACTGGTGGGGCGTCACGGCGCTCGTCATCGGCATCGTCCCGCTGCTGATCGTGCTTGAGCGCGGTCACGAATGGGGGTGGACGACGCCGACCTCCCTGACCCTGTTCGCGATCTCCGCGCTCGGGTTCATCCTGTTCGTCTTCGCGGAGGCGTCCGCGCGCGACGACGCCCTGCTACCCCTGCGGATGTTCCGCAACCGCACGGTCTCGGTCGCGACCGTCGTGAACTTCATCATGGGCTTCGGCATGTTCGGTGGGCTCGCCGGCATCCCGCTGTACCTGCAGATCTCACGTGGAATGTCGCCGACCCAGGCGGGCCTTGCGATGTTGCCGTTCACCTTCGGGATCATGGTCGTCGCGATCGTCGCGACCCGCATCATCCACAACACGGGGCACTACAAGTGGATCCCCGTCACCGGTGCGTTCCTGCTGCTCGTCGGCATCCTTCTGCTGTCGCGCATCCAATACGACAGCCCGTTGTGGAAGGTGTTCGGCGCAGCGGTCATCTTCGGCGGCGGCCTCGGTGGGCTGATGCAGCCGCTGATGCTCGCCGTGCAGAACGCGCTACCCGCGCGGGACAACGGCGCCGGCACGGCCTCCGTGATGTTCTTCCGCCAGATCGGCGGGTCGATCGGGACGGCCGTGTTCCTGTCGCTGCTATTCGGCCGCGTCCAGACGGCCATCACCGACGCGTTCAAGAACGCCGCGCAAACGCCCGCGTTCCAGAACGCGCTTCAGGATCCCGCGGTTCTCGCCGATCCGAAGAACGCCGCGGTCGCGCAGGCGGTCCAGACGCAGGACTTTTCGCACCTGCAGGACGCGGGGATCTCGCTCAACGACACCTCGTTCATCCAGCAGCTCGACCCGCACCTCGCGGCGCCGTTCCAGATCGGGTTCGCGTCGGCGATCGCCTCGGCGATCCTCGTCGCCGCGTTCTTCATCGCCATCGCCTTCGCGATCATCTTCTTCCTGCCGTCGATCCCTCTGTCCGAGAAGTCGGGCCTTCAGTCGATGGCCGACGACGAGGCGGCGGCGAGCGGTGGGTCGAAGTCCGGCGAGGACGAGGGCGAGGAGATCGTCGTCCCGATGGGTTAGCCGGCAGCCTCCGGTCGGTCGATCCACCGGCCGTGAGCCTGCGCCCGCGCGACGATCGGCGACGCGTCGTGGTCGAGCCCGACCCGAACGGCGTAGCCGGTCGTCCCCCGCACACCCTCGAATCCGATCCGCACGACCGGCCTCCGCGTCGCGATGTCGGCGAACGCGGCGCTGAGCGCGGCGCGCTGCTCTGCGGAGAACTGGTAGATGGTGATCGTGTGCCACGCGAGGAGCGGTCCGGCCGGAAGCGACCCTTCGACCGCGAGCAGGGTCTCGACCGCGTCGCCCGCCACCATGGCGACGTCGCGCTCGCGCCTGATGACGATCGCCGCCCGCAGCCGCTCGAGCCGATCCTCGTGCTCGGGCCACACAAGAGCCTCGAGCCACGCGACTGCGTCGTCGTCCGCGATGTCGATCGGGTCGACGTCGAGGCCGGTGCGGCTCGCGAACGCGGGTAGGGCGTCGGGGAGGGGGAATCCGCCCCGGTTCTCGCACGGGATGACGACGGGGCTTCGGCCGATGACGCGGTCGCCGTAGCGGTACTCGAAGTCCGGTAGGCAAAGGTTGAGTCCGGCCGAGGCGCCGATGTCGATCGCGTGAGGCGGCTCGCCCCAGTCGGCGACGGCCTCGGCGACCCACGGGAGGATGGCGGCGCAGCGCGCCACCTCGTTCGTCTGCGTTCGGCGCGTCGACGCGATCGCGCCGACCTCGTCCCGCCGGTCGAGCACGAACGCCCGGAACGCCGCGAAGGCGTCGTCGTCCGGCTCTCGGGCCGTGTCGGCGAGGTGGGGGTACCAGGCCGCGAGCGCGTCGTCGGCGCGAAGCAGGTACTTCACCGCGCCGAACAGGATGTTCATCGGCGGCACGCCGGGGATGGCCGCGACGACGCCGAGGAGGTCCGCGTCCTCGGCCACGCCCTCGGTGAGGCGGCGGTACAGGGGGGAATCGGTGACGAACTCGAGCCACCGGCGGACGCCGTCGGCGACCTCCGCTCGTTCGGCCTGGGTCAGCTCCAGACGAGGGCCTTGGTCGGATCGCCCAGCACCGTGGCGACGTCGGACAGCACCCGCGAGCCGAGCTCGCCGTCGACGAGCCGGTGGTCGAAGCTCAGCGCGAGCTGCGTCACCCACCGCACCTTGATCTCGCCCTCGTGCACCCACGGCTGCTGGCGGACCGCGCCGAACGCGAGGATCGCGGCCTCGCCGGGGTTGAGGATGGGCGTGCCCGTGTCGATGCCGAAGACCCCGACGTTCGTGATGGTGATCGTGCCGTCCTGCATCGCCTGAGCCGACGTGGTGCCGTTGCGCGCCTCCTGCGTCAAATCCTGCAGTTCCTGCGCGAGCGTGTGGAGGTCGTAGCGGTGCGCGTCCTTGATGTTCGGGACGATCAGCCCGCGCGGGGTCGTCGCGGCGATGCCGAGGTTCACGTAGTGCTTGTAGACGATTTCCTGGCGCTGCTCATCCCACGAGGCGTTGATCTCGGGGTGGCGCCGGATCGCGAAGAGGAGCGCCTTCGCGGCGATCAGCAGCGGCGTCACGTGGACGTCGGCGAATTCCTTGTCCTTCTTGAGGCGCGCGACGAGGTCCATCGTCTCGGTGATGTCGAGCGTGTGGAAGACGGTGACGTGCGGCGCCGTGAACGCGGAAGCGACCATCGCTTCCGCCGTGCGCTTCCGGACGCTCTTCACCGGGACGCGGGTCATGCGCCCGTCGGCGCTCACGATCCCGGACTCGAGCCACGGCTGGTCGTCGCCCGCGTACGTGGCGAGCGTGCGGGGCTCGCGGGCCTTCGCGTGCTGGATGACGTCCTCGCGGGTGACGATGCCGCCCGGGCCCGACGGGCTGACGGTCGATAGGTCGATGCCGAGCTCCTTCGCGAGGCGCCGCACCGGGGGCTTGGCGAACACGGGATGCTCGATCTCCGCGTCCGACTCCTCGTGGAACGGCGACTGCACCTCGACGCTGCGGGGACGGCGCTTCGCCTCGGACGCGCTCACGCCGTAGCCGACGAGGACGGACGACGACGGGGCAGGCGGCGCCTCGTGGTGCACGGGCTCGTGCGTCGGCGCGTAGGTCCCGACGGGCTCCGCGTGCTCGTGGTGCGGCGCCGGGCTATGAACGGCCGGCGCGAGCCTCTCCTCCAGCCCCTCCCCGCTCGCCGCGGAAGGGGAGACCTGAACGGGGGTAGACGCCGCGTCGCTCGGAGAGAAGGTAGGGGAGAAGGTGGGCGGGGAAGTGTCCGTTCCGGCCGCATCGGCCCCGCTAGGGGCCGCCCTTAGGTCCGGGGCGGATACTTCCCCGGCCGCCCCCGAGGGGTCCACATCGAACACGACGATCGGCGCCCCCACCTCGACGGTGTCGCCTTCGCGCACGAGCAGCTCCGTCACGAGCCCGTCGACGGGGCACGGGAGCTCGACGAGCGACTTGGCCGTCTCGACCTCGAGCAACGGCTGGTTGACCTCGACCGTGTCGCCCACGGCGACGAGCCACGTGACGATGTCCGCCTCGGTGAGGCCCTCGCCCGCGTCGGGAAGGTAGAACGTCTCGAAGGTAGGCATGGCGTTCCCCCTAGTGGACCATCACGCGGTCGATCGAGTCCAGGACCCGGTCGACGCTCGGAAGGTAGTCGTGTTCGAGTTTGGACGCGGGATACGGGGAGTGGAAGCCTCCCACGCGCAGCACCGGCGCCTCGAGGTGGTAGAAGGCCTCCTCAGCGACGCGAGCGGCGATCTCGGCGCCGGCCCCGAACGGGACGGGGGCCTCGTGGACAACGACGCAGCGGCCCGTCTTCTTTACGGATCGGGTGATCGCGCCGATGTCGAGGGGACTGATCGCGCGCAGATCGAGCACCTCGGCGGACACCCCTTCGTTCTCGCAGACTTGAGCGGCCTGGAGGGCGACCCTAACGCTCGGCCCGTACGCGACGAGCGTGACGTCCTCGCCCTGGCGGGCGACGCGGGCGTGCGACATGGCGGCGCTCGCGCCGTCGACGGTGAACGGCGCGTCGACGTCGACCTCGCCCTTGTCCCAGTACCGAGCCTTGGGTTCGAAGAACAGGACCGGGTCGGGCGAGGCGATCGCCTGCTGAATCATCAGGTAGCCGTCCTGCGGCGTCGCGGGCGTGACCACGCGCAGGCCCGCGGTGTGCGCGAAGAGGGCTTCGGGGCTCTCGGAATGGTGTTCGACGGCGCCGATGCCTCCGGCGTAGGGAACGCGGATGACGACGGGGACGGTGATCTTCCCGCGGGAGCGGTAGTGCATCTTGGCGAGCTGAGTGGTGATCTGGTCGAAAGCCGGGAAGATGAAGCCGTCGAACTGGATCTCGCATACGGGCCGGTAGCCGCGCATCGACATCCCGATGGCGGTGCCGACGATGCCGGACTCGGCGAGCGGGGTGTCCATGACGCGGTCGGGTCCGAAGTCCTTGTGGAGGCCGTCCGTCACGCGGAACACGCCGCCGAGGGCGCCGATGTCCTCGCCCATGAGGATCACCTTGGGGTCGCGCTCCATCGCCTTGCGGAGCCCGGCGTTGATGGCGCCGGCGAGGGTCAGGGTCTCCATCAGTGCCCCCCTTCCGCGTCGGTGAACGATTCCTCGTAGCGCTCGAACCACGCGCGTTCGGCGTCGACGATCGTATGGGGTTCGGCGAAGACGTGGTCGAAGATCTCGGACGTCGGCGGTTTCGAGGCGGACTTGGTGGCGACGCGCACCTCCGCGGCCAACTCCTTGGCCATCGCCTCCGTCTCGGCGCGGAAATCGTCCCCGAGGGCGCCGCGGCGCGTGAGATAAGCCTCGAGCCGCGCGATCGGGTCGCGCTCGGCCCAATACTCCTCTTCCGCCTTGGACCGATAGCGGGTCGGGTCGTCCGACGTCGTGTGCGCACCCATGCGATACGTGAAGGCCTCGATGAACCCCGGTCCGCCGCCGCTGCGCGCGCGGTCCATCGCCTCGCGGGTGACCGCGTAGGAGGCGAGCACGTCGTTGCCGTCGACGCGGACGTTCGGCATGCCGACGCCGTCGGCCCGCTGGGCGAAGGGCACCTTGGACTGCCGCGTCGCGGGCTCGGAGATCGCCCACTGGTTGTTCTGGCAGAAGAAGACGACGGGCGCGTTGTTGACCGCGGCGAAGATGAGCGCCTCGTTGGTGTCCCCCTGGGAGGTCGCGCCGTCGCCGAAGTAGCACACGACGGCGGCGTCGCGGCCCGGGTCGCCGGTGCCGACGAGGCCGTCGCGGTCCATGGCCATGGCGTACCCGGTGGCGTGGAGGGTGTGGGAGCCGATGACGAGGGTGTACAGGTGGAAGTTGTGCTCCTCCGGAACCCAGGCGCCGTGCTCGAGGCCGCGGAAGATGCGCAGGAGGGCCGCGAGGTTCACGCCGCGCAGGTGCGCCACGGCGTGCTCGCGGTAGGAGGGGAACACCCAGTCCTGAGGACGAAGCGCGTGTCCGGATCCCACCTGCGCCGCCTCTTGGCCGAGCGCCGGCACCCATAGTCCCAACTCGCCCTGTCGCTGGAGCGACGTCGCCTCGCGGTCGAAGGCCCGCACGACGACCATCTCCCGCCACATCTGGCGGAGCGTCGAGTCGTCGAGTTCCTCCGCGTAGCGCGAGTACACGGGGTGCTCGACGCGGTCGCCGGTGTGCGTCAAGAGCCGGACGACGCCGTCGTCCGATAGCGGTCCGTGGACGTCCACGCCTACCTCCCCAGCGGCCACGGAGGCCGGTCGATTCTTAACCTACGCAAGCGTAGGCTACGGTCGCGTAGGTACGCAACCTGGCCGCGCGCTACTTCGCGTCGGGCGCCTCCGCCGCCGCGTCGGCGTCGCGATTCGGCTTCGCCGGGGGCAGCGCGAGGTTGTTTTTCTTGAGCAGCGCCTTTGCCGCGTCCCGTTCCCGGAGAGCCGGCCACTTGAGGAACGCGAAGAGCAAGATGACGACCGGGCCGACGACGGGCACGAGGACGGCGATCACCCCGAGCCAGTGCGAGTACCCGGCTTTGCGCGCGACGAGGACCGCGGCGATGAGCGAGAGCACCACGTACACGAGGGCGATGACGGAGATCCATCCGAACCACTTCGAAATGACGTCGCCGATGGTGAGGTTGTCGGTGTTGGTGGCCATGTCCAGCATGGGCGCCTCCTAGTAGCGGTCGCGATAGCGCGCGAGGGTCGCGAGCACGTGATCGTTCTCCTCCCGCGAGCCTACGGTGACCCGAACGCCGTCGCCAGCGAATCCTCGCGCGAGAATCGGCGGGTCCGCGGAGGCGAGGTGCGCCACGAGCGCGTCGGCGCCGTCGCCCGCGGCGAGCCACACGAAATTGCCCTGCGACTCAGGAGGAGACCACCCGTCGTCCGCGAGCGCCGCGACAACCCTCGCGCGCTCCTCGACCACCGCGTCGACCCGCGCGAGCAGCTCGTCCTCGGCCTCGAGCGAGGCGAGCGCGGCGGCCTGCGCCACCCCGGACACCGAGAAGGGCGTGACGCACGCCCGAATCGGGCCGACGACTTCCGGGGCGCCCACGGCGTAGCCGACGCGGAGCCCGGCGAGCCCGTAGGCCTTGGAGAAGGTGCGGGTGACGATGACGTTCGGGTGCCTCGCGAGCGCGTCGCGACCGTCGACCGCGTCCGGGTCGCGAATGAACTCCGCGTACGCCTCGTCGAGGACGACGAGGAGGTCGTCGGGAACGGCGGCGAGGAAGGCCTCGAATTCGTCGCGTCGGATGGCCGGACCGGTGGGGTTGTTCGGCGAGCACAGGATCGCGACCTTGGTGCGCGGCGTGACCGCCGCCGCCATCGCGGGCAGGTCGTGACGCGCGCTCGCGCCGAGCGGCACGCGAACGGACGTCGCGCCGGCGATCGGCGCGAGGATCGGGTACGCCTCGAAGGAACGCCAGGCGTAGACCACCTCGTCGCCGGGGTCGCAGTACGCCTGCAGCGCGTGCCCGAGGACCGCGACGGATCCGCCGCCCACGGCGACCGCGCCGGTCTCGACGCCCCACCGCTCGGCGATCCGTTCGGTCAGCTCCGTGGCGAACATGTCGGGGTAGCGGTTGGCGAGTCCGCCGGCCGCGTCGATCGCGGCCCGTACCGACGGGAGCGGGTCGAACGCGACCTCGTTGGACGACACCTTGACGGGCTCCGCGCCCGAGGGCGCGCGGCGCGCCCCCGGCACGTACGACGGCAGCGAGGCGACAGATTCGCGCGGCTTCGGGAACGGCATACGGCAAGCATGCCACCGCCGATCTCACCCCCGTGGAACAATCGAGGACATGTACTTCGTCATCCGTGTGATCGCGACGGCCGTGGCCGTCTGGCTCGTCACCCTCCTCCCGCTCGACGTCGCCGTCACCGGCGGCAACGAGTCGTGGTGGAGCCGCGCCCTCGTCTACCTCGGCGTCGGCGCGATCATGGTGCTGGTGAACATGCTCGTCAAACCGATCGTCAATGTGCTCACCCTGCCCGTACGCATCCTGACGCTCGGGCTCTTCGCCCTCGTCATCAACTGGGCGATGCTCGAGCTCTCGGCGTGGATCACGAGCAAGGTGTCGTTCGGCACCCTCGAGCTCGGCGGGTTCTGGAAGACGGTGCTCGCGGCGTTCCTGATCGCCATCATCTCCGTGCTGCTCGGCGCGAACAAGAAGAAGAAGCGCTCGTAATCCGTCGTCGCTAGTCCTCGACGGAGGCCAGCGTCGCGTCGTCGGTCCCGCGCGTAATTGTGTAGACCGTCCGTGTCGACGTGGAGCGCCCGTCCGCGAAGAAGCCCGCGTTGTCCTCGCGCCACTTTCGGGCCGACGCCGACGACGAGTCGTCGAACAGCGCGGCGGTGCGGCGATAGGCGGGGATCTCGTGGCTGTCGACGATGCTCCGTGCCGCCTCGCGGTCGAGCGGATCCGTCGACGCGCGGAGGTCGTGGCGGACGGTCACCCAGTTCCCCCGGTCGGGGTTGCGCGCGCCGTCGAGCGCGGGCACGAGGTCCGTCGTGTTCTCGAGGCTGAGCACGGACGTGCTGTCCGGGATGCCGAACGGCGCGGTGCACGCCCCGGCGGTCGTGACCGCCCGGATGTCGAAGCGGGCGGCGACGGCGTCGTTGCTCGCGAGCGATGCGGCCGCGATGCCGCCCAGGCTGTGCCCGGCGATCAGCACGGGCTCCCCCGGTGCGATCCCGGCCTGGCGCATCGCGTCGACGACGCCCACCATCACGTCCGAGTTCCCGCCCGCGACCATTTGCAGGTCGGAGTTGATGTCGGACGGGTTGGAGCCACCAGCCGGGAGGAAGTCCGCGGTCCCGGGGATCTCCACAATCCACGCCCGCGACCCGTCTGGGGACTCGATGCTCTCGATCGCGATACGCATGGACGAGGAGTCACCGTCGGGCCCGCGCCCGAGGTCGCCCGTCCGCCCGACGAGTTCTGCCGTGTCGCGCGGGGGTGCGGCGATGCGCGTCGACTCGGGCTTGACGGCGAGGCCGTGTGGGTTGCCGAGGATCTCCGCCCACGTCATGGTGCGGGCGAGGATGGCGACCAACAACAGGTCCCTCACCGTGAAGTCCGTCAGCCACGGGACGATCGGGATGCTGTCGGCGAGGCCGATGCCCGCCTCGACGATGTCGGGGTCGAGAACCGTGGTCCAGTCCGGGTCGACGGGGTCGACCAGCAGGGGCGTCCCGGTGAGAGCCAGCGGCAGTTGCGCGAGCCTGGTTCCGAGCCACGCCTCGACCTCGACGCTCGACTTCGCGTGCCGGACGGCCCATTCCGCCGCGTCGCGCAGGCCGCCCCACAGGCCCCCCGCGTGGCTCTCGGCGCTCTCGAGGAGCGTCACCGTCTCCGCGAGCCCGCGCGCCATCTCTCCGATCTCGCGCGCGACGGCCTCCGCGCCGCCCGGTCCGTGGTTGACCCACGCGAGGGCGTCGTCGACGTGCGCGGGACTGAGTGCGAGGCCGTCGACGAGCAGCGGATCGGCAGCCGCGTTCGCGCGGGCGACCCGCGCCCACGCCGCGACGGACTCGACGTGCTCGCGGGCGTAGCCGAGCGCCGAGGCGGCCCGTGCGAGGTCCTCCGTTCGGGCGTGCGTGCCACCGGCCCCGCCGACCACGTCGATGGCTCCGTCCCTCACGCCGCCGCCATTCTCGTGAGCGCCGCCTCGGCGTTGTCGACGCGCCACCGCACGCCCACGAGCAGTCGTTCCGCCAGCGCCAGGCGGGCGCGGAACGTCGCCGCGAGGTCGGACTCCCAGTCCACGTCGTCCGCTTCCCGGAGCCGGGCGATGGCGGCGTCGATCGCGCGCGACGGGTCGACGGCGATCTCCATGGCCGGAACGCTAGGGGGGCGCGGGCCGACGGGGGGGCGGCGCGGCGGCCCATGTGGGCGAACGCGAGGGCTCGGTCGGTGGGGACATCCGTCGATCCGACGGCTACACCGCCCGCCATGGAAGAATGGGACCGTGACCACGCCCTGGCGCACGCTCGCCGACCTCGGCCCCGCCATAGCCCTCGGTCCCCTCGACGGCCGGTACCGCGGCGTCGTCGCCCCTCTCGTGGACTACCTGAGCGAGGCCGCGCTCAACCGGGCGCGCATCCACGTCGAGGTCGAGTGGCTCATCCACCTGTGCGACACGAAGGTCGTGCCCGGCGCCGCGTCGCTGAAGCCCGCCGATCGCGACTACCTCCGCGGCGTCGTCGCGACCTTCGGCGCCGACGAGATCGCCGAGCTCGCCGAGACGGAGAAGGTCACCCAGCACGACGTCAAGGCCGTCGAGTACTTCCTCAAGAAGCGCATGGCCGACGCCCCGGCCCCGAGCCCGCTTCCGAGCCTCACCGAGCTCGTGCACTTCGCGTGCACGTCCGAGGACGTCAACAACCTCGCCTACGCCACGACCATCCGCGACGCGATCCGCGACGTCTGGCTGCCCGCCGCGACCGGTGTCGCCGACGATCTCGCGGCGATGGCGCGCGCGACGGCCGCGCAGCCGATGCTCGCCCGCACGCACGGCCAACCCGCCACCCCGACGACGCTCGGCAAGGAACTCGCCGTCCTCGCGCGGCGACTCCGCCGCCAGGCCGCCCGCGTCGAGCGCCAGGAGTACCTCGGCAAGATCAACGGCGCCACCGGCACGTTCGGCGCCCACCTCGTCGCCGTCCCGGGCACGGACTGGCCCGCCGTCGCGCAGGGCTTCGTCGAGGGCCTCGGCCTCGCGTACAACCCGCTCACCACGCAGATCGAGTCGCACGACTGGCAGGCGGAGCTCTACGCGGACGTCGCCCGCTTCAACCGCGTGCTGCACAACCTCGCGACCGACGTGTGGACCTACATCTCGCTCGGGTACTTCGCGCAAGTGCGCGGTCAGGGCACCGTCGGCTCGTCGACCATGCCGCACAAGGTCAACCCCATCCGCTTCGAGAACGCGGAGGCGAACCTCGAGGTCTCGTGCGCCCTGCTCGACTCCCTCGGGGCGACCCTCGTGACGAGCCGACTCCAGCGCGACCTGACGGATTCGACCACCCAGCGCAACGTCGGCGTCGCGCTCGGGCACTCGCTGCTCGCGATCGACAACGTCCGGCGCGGCCTCGCCGGGCTCGACCCCGTGCCCGACGCGATGGCCCGCGACCTCGACGCGAACTGGGAGGTCCTCGGCGAGGCGATCCAGTCCGCGATGCGGGCGGCGGGCATCGCAGGGACGCCCGGCATGGAGGAGCCGTATGAGCGGCTCAAGGAGCTCACGCGGGGCCGACGCGTCGGCGCCGACGACGTGCGGGAGTTCGTCGCCGGGCTCGGCCTTCCCCCCGACGTCGAGGCCCGGCTCGCGGCCCTCACGCCAGCTACCTACACGGGTGCAGCGGAGTCGCTGGTCTCGTTCGTTGACGAGTCGTGACCGTCGCCGCCGAACCCCGCCGCCGCCTGCGAGTCGAGATCTGGCTCGTCCTCGGACTGAGCCTCGGCCGTAGCGCCGTCTACGCGGTCTACTCGATCATCAAGAGCTACCAGAGCACCAAGCCCGTCTCCCAGCAGACCACCACCCTCCACCCGTCGCTCTCGGGCATCCCGGTGTGGGACCTCATCTACCAACTCACCGGGATCGTCTTCAGCGTCGTCCCCGTGCTGCTCGTGTTCTACCTGCTCGCGGCGTACGGGGCGAGCGCCCGGACGCGGCTCGGTCTCGCCTGGTCGCGTGGGCGCGACGGCGCGCTCGACCTCGGGCGGGGCGCCGCGCTCGCGGCCGCGATCGGCATCCCCGGGCTCGGCCTGTACGTCCTCGGTCGCGCGATCGGCCAGACGCTCCGGGTCGACACGAGCGGGCTGCCCGCGCACTGGTGGGCGTCGCTCGTGCTCATCCTCTCCGCCGTCGCCGTGGCGTTCCTCGAGGAAGTCATCGCCGTCGGCTACCTTGTCTCGCGGCTACGCGACCTCGCGTGGCACCCCTACGCCGCCATCGTCGCCTCCGCCGTCCTGCGCGGTTCCTACCACCTGTATCAGGGTTGGCCGATGGCGCTCGGCAACGTCGTCATGGGAGTGGTGTTCGCGTGGTACTTCGTGCGCAAGGGGCGCCTCGCCCCGCTGCTCGTCGCTCACGTGCTTCTCGACCTCGTGTCGTTCATCGGCCCCGAGCTCGCGCCCGAGTCGTGGCTCGAAAAGTTGCGGCTCACCTAGGGGGCTGGGCCTCTAGAGTGGGGGCATGACCGAGGGGGACCGGAGCGCGCCCGACGAGGCGCCCGTCGACACCGCGTCGATCCAGCTCGTCGATTCTCCGCGCACGCGCATCCACCGCGTCAGCGACTTCATCAACCTCGCCGCGGCCCTCGTCGGCATCGTCCTCGTTCTCCTCCTCGGCGCCTACGCGTCCGCGACGACCGCGGGCATCACCTCCGACGTCCAGGGATTCGCGTCGGTGCTCCGGCGGGTGCTCGTCGCGCCGGTCAATGTCTTCGAGGGCCTGCTGACGCTCGGCGTGCCCACCGCCGTCATCGTCGCCCTCATCGTCCGCAAGGAGCCGCGGCGCATCGTCGAATCGCTCGGCGCCCTCGCGCTCGGAATCTTCGCCGCGCTCATCGCCGCGGAGACGACGCGTCGGTGGGGTTCCGCGGACCTGGTCAACAGCCTGAGCATCACGCACGACGGCATGACGGACGTGACGATGCCGGCCTATCTCTCCGGGCTCGCCGCCATGATGACGACGGCGGGGCGGAGGCGCTCTAATCGCGCCATATCGATCTCCTGGACGTCCCTGTGGATCGGGCTCGGGATCGGGGTGGTGAGCAGCCTCGTGACGGTCGCGGCGGCGTTCGTCACCGTGCTCATCGGCCGGGCGCTCGGCCTCGTCGCCCGCTACGTCCTCGGCTCCGCGAACGACCGCGCCTACGGCGCGATCCTCGTCGGGGCGATCCGGCGCGCGGGCTTCGAGACGCGGCGCCTGGTGCGCATCGACGAGGACGGCGACTTCGTGCCCGACGGGCTCGACCCCGTCGCGAGCGCGCTGGGACACACGCGCCAGGGGCGCGTGTACGACCTCACAACGCGGGAGGGACACCACCTCATCGCCGTGGCGCTCGACGGCGACCAGATGGTCGTCGGCAACCTCCTGCGCTTCTGGCGCACGGGACGGCTGCGCGGCCTCGACAACCGGCCGGACCTCAGCCTCCGCCACACCGCGGAGTCCACCGCCCTCGTGTCGCACGCCGCGCGGACGGCCGGGGTGCGCACGCCGCGCGTGCTCGGTATGGCGCAGTCCCGCGACACCATGGTGATCCTCTACCAGCGCCCCACGAATTGCCGCCCGTTCGCGGACCTCGCCCCCGACGAGGCGACGGACGAGGTGCTCGACACCATCTGGGCCGAGGTGAAGAAGGCCCACGCCGCCGGCATCGGGCACCGGTCGATCTGGTCGGAGACGGTTCTGATCGGCGAGGACGAGCTCGTGGGCATCCCCGAGGTGTGGCTGACGAGCTGGGAGATGGGCGAGGTCGCCACGGGCACGCTGTCACGTCGCGTGGACATCGTGCAGGTGATCGCGATGACCGCCGCGAAGGTCGGGGCCGAGCGGGCGGTAGCCGCGGCATTCCGGCACCTGGACGAGGGAGAGATCTCCGCCGCCTCGCCGCTGCTCCAAGCGATCGTCCTCCCGCGCGCGACCCGCATGGAGGCAAAGGCCAAGGGAAAGCTGCTCGACGACGTGCGCGCCCAAATCCTCGAACGCCTCCCCGAAGCGCCGTCGGCTCCCGAGAACATCACCCGCTTCGGGCTGCGGACCGTCCTCACGATCGTGCTCGGCCTCGTCGCCGTGGTGGCGATCCTCACGAGTTTCAAGGCGAGCGAGGTGGTCGACGCGATTTCGCACGCCTCGCCGCTGTGGGCGGTGATGGTGTTCGCGTGGGCGCTGCTCAGCTTCTGCGGAGCCTCGCTCGTCATGCGGGCGTTCTCGCCGGTGAAGCTGCCGTTCATGCGGATCGTGCGCGCGCAGGTCGCCGCCTCCTACGTCTCGCTCGCCGCGCCCGCGGGCGTCGGCCACGCCGCGATCAACTTGCGCCTGCTGACGCGCAAGGGGGTGTCGCGTCCGCTCGCGCTCGCGACGGTCGCGCTGGTCCAGGTCTCCGCGATCGTCACGACGGTCGCCGGTCTCTTCGTGCTGTCGCTCGTCACGGGGTCGAACGGGACGCTCGTGAGGCTCCCGTCGCACGCGGTGCTCACCGGCATCGGCATCGCCGCGCTCGTCGTCGCCCTCGCGATGGTGTTCCCCCGCATCCGGACGTGGATCGCGGCGAAGACCATGCCGACCATCCGTCAAACGCTGCCGCGTCTCGTGCAGGTACTCGGCCAGCCGTGGCGGCTCGGCCTGGCGCTCGCGGGGAACCTGCTACTCACCGCGTCGTACATCGGGGCGTTCGACGCCGCGATCCGTGCGTTCGGCTACCAGTTCAGCCTCATGGACGTCGCCGTGGTGTACCTGCTGAGCAACGCGGCCGGCGCCGTGTCGCCGACTCCGGGAGGCCTCGCGACCATCGAGGCCGCGCTCATCGGTGGGTTGAACCTCGCCGGGGTGGCCGTCGCGGTCGCCGCGCCCATGGTGTTCCTCTACCGCGGGCTGACGTACTGGGCGCGCATCCCCATGGGGTACATCGCCATGCGGATCATGCAGAACCGCAACGAGCTCTAGTCGGCGTTCGCGCCGCGCCTGCTCCTCGCCACGAGGATCCACAGCACCGCGGCCGTCGTCACGACGGCGAGCGTGACGAGCACCGGCAGCCCCCACCCGTGGATCGTCCGCGTGATGTCGCCTTGCCAGCCGGCGGTGACGTCGATGATGCCGGAGAGCGCGGTGTTGCCGTTCTGCTGGAGGATCTCCGCGAGCCCGTAGAGCGTGGCGTAGACGCCGGCGACGATCATGAGCCAACCCGCGCCGCGCATGATCGCGGGCGTGCGTCGACGAAGCCCGGCGACAACCGTCGAGCCGGCGAGCGCCGCGACGATCGAGATGACGAGGATCGACGTGCCCATGCCGACCGCGTACACGAGGAACGGCAGGGTCTTCGCGATGGGTCCCGGCGCGTTGAGGGCGCTCGCGACGATCGCGAGGAACGGACCGATCGTGCACGACATCGACGCGAGCGCGAAGCTCGCCCCGTACGCCGTCTGCGAACCGAAGGTCGCCGCGGGGGCCCGGCCCTTGAACCGCAGCCCGGGCACGTTGATCTCGTGCCCGGCCGCCATGCGCACCCCGAGCACGACCAGCACGAGGCCGATCGCGACCGTGACGTACGCGAGGTACGGCAGCACGCTCCCCTGAAGGCCCGCCGTGGCGAGGACGAAGAGGAGTCCGAAGGCGGTGAAGACGGCGGCGAAGCCGAGCGTCATGCCGAGCGCGAATCCCGTGGCGCGACGGAGCGCGACCGGACGCGTCACGCCCTCCTCCGCGCTGCCGGTGACGATGAAGGTGAGGTACGCCGGAAGCAGCGCGAATCCGCAGGGGTTGAACGCCGCAAGGATGCCGGCGGTGAGGGCGAGCCCTGCCACCGCGCCTGAACCGAGGTCGATCACCGTTGACCGTCTCCTGACTATCGCCTACGGGGCGATCTTGTTCGCGATCTCGAGGATGGATGCGGTGTCGAGCGATCCCGGGACCGTGGCCGTGTACCCGTCGGCGTAAATCACCGCGGACGACGGCAGGGCGGGCGCGCCGAACGCGATGGCGATGGCGCCCTTCTCATCCGTGAGGTTCGTGATGCCGTTGATGCCGAGCTGGTCGGCGAACGCGTGCATGCCGTCGAGGTCGGAGAACGTGCCGACGCCGATGATCTGCACGCCGTCCGGGAGGTCGGGGATCGCCGCGAGTACGTACTTGGAGTCCGCGACGCAGCTGCCGCACCACGGCGCCCAGAACCACAGGATGGTGGCGTGGCCGTAGAGGCTCGTGCCGTCGAACGGCTGCCCGTCGAGCGTGGTGGTCTGGAAGTCCAGCACGGCGGGCATGCCGCCGCTTTCCGACGGCGCCGGGGACGAGTCCGCAGGTGAAGAGCAGGCGGCGAGGGCGAGGCTCGCGGAAAGCAGCAGCGCCGCGGCGGTGGAGCGCGTCGATCGCATGGCAGTCCTTTCGTCGCGAGGGTGAACGTTCACACCCGATCCGCCATTCCCCGTCGGCCCTACGGCGCGATGGAGCGCGCCGCCTCGAGGAAGCCGGTCTTCCCGCCGCTTGTGAGCGTCGTGACGGTTCCGTCGGCGGCGATGGTGACGAGCGCCGGCTGGTACGCGACGCCGAAGTTCGCCCAGAGCGCTCCCGAGTCGTCGACGATCTGAGGCATGCTCTCGAGCCCATACGTGCCCACGAACTGCTGCATCGACGCCGTGTCGGACCGTCCGGGGATGCCGATCGCCTGGACGCCGTCGGGGAGTTCGGCGAGCCCGGCGGCGATACCGGGCGCCTCGCCCTGGCAGATCGGGCACCACGACGCCCAGAAGTAAATGACGGTGGGGTGGCCGTAGAGGCTCGTCCCGTCGAACGTCTTGCCGTCGAGGGTCGTGGCGGTGAACTGGAGCTGCGCGGGCGCGTCCGCCGGATCGAGGTCGGCGGGCGCGGCGCCTGGATCCATGCCGTCGCTGGTCATGGTGTCGCCGGTCATGGTGTCGCTGGTCATGGTGTCGCTGGTCATGGTGTCGCTGTGCGCGGGCGATGGAGTCGTACTCGCGGCGGGCGGGGCCGCGGGCGTGGTGCAGGCGGCGAGAGCGAATGCGGCGGCGGCGAGGACGGCGAACCGCGTGATGGTCGTCGATGACATGGGGGTCCCTCCTGTAGTCCCAACCGGTATTCGCAGCCGGTCATTCCCCGGATGGGTCGCGTGCGTTCGCAGGTCCCGCTCGCCTGGGACTCGGGACTGGGGAACAATGAAGACCACGCAGACCCCGTCTCTCTTCACCCGGGGGTGACCATGGCGGACGACGCTTCCTCGTCCCGCGACGAGCCGCGTCTTCATCCCTCGCTGTTCGAGGCCCTCGTCGACTCTTCCTACGTCGGACACGTGATCGCCAATAGCGAGGGCGTCGTGCTCTACGTCAACCCCTATTTCGCGGGCTTGCACGGTTACACGCCCGACGAGATGATCGGTCGGCCCATCTCTCTGGTCCACACCCCGGAACAGTTGACGGTGTCGAGGGACATCATCGCGGCGGCCGTCAAAGACGGCGTGACCCGTCCGCAGGAGCATCGCTACCTCCATCGAGACGGCACGGAGTTCGCTCTGCTCGTGAGTTGCGCGGCTCTGCCACCGCGCACGGGTTCGGGTCAGACGTTCGCGTTGACCGCGGTGGATCCAGAGGAATCACATCGGGCGCGCGTCGCGTATCAGACCCTCTTCAACGAGATGCTCGACGGATTCGCGCACCACGCGATCATCTGCGACGAATCGGGCGCACCCGTCGACTACCGCTTCTTAGCCGTCAATCCGGCCTTCGAGAAGATGACGGGGCTTCGGGCGGACGAGATAGTCGGGCACACGGTGCGGGAGGTGCTGCCAGGAACCGAGCAGTCGTGGATCGATACGTACGGCCGGGTGGCGCTCACGGGAGAGCCCGTCAGATTCGAGAACTACGCGCAGTCGCTCGATAAGCATTTTGAGGTCACGGCCTTCCGCCCCGCGCCGGGTGAGTTCGCGACGATCTTCCAGGACATCACGGCAAAGACGAGGTCCGCGGAGTCGCTTCGTCAAAGCAAACAGGCGCTGCTCAAGACGCAGCGCGCCGTCCGATTGGGGAGTTGGACGCTGGACCTCGCGAGCGACGAGGTGACGTGGAGCGAGGAGCTGTACGCGTTGTTCGACCTCGATCCCACAACTCCGGTGCCGTCGCTCACGGAGCAGGGGTCGCTGTTCAGCCCGGAGAGCTTCGCGCGCCTGACCGCGGCCGTCGCCGACACGGCACAAACCGGGGTCCCGTACGACCTTGAGCTCGAGATCGTGAAAGCCGACGGTACGCATGGATGGTGCTGGGCGCACGGGGAACGGATCGCCGACGGTTCGGGTAAGCCGACGGGGCTGTGGGGGACGGCGCAGGACATCACGGATCGCAAGAGGCAGGAAGAAGAGAGGGCGAGTCTCGAGGCCGAGCTCGCGAGGGCCCGACGCCTCGAGTCGGTGGGGCGCCTCGCGGGAGGCGTGGCGCACGACTTCAACAACATGTTGACCGTGATCCTCGGCCACGCCGAGCGCAATATCGACAGGGTGACGCGCGAGAGTCCCCTATACGCCGACCTCCAGGAGATTCGCGAGGTCGCCGAACGGTCGGCCGACCTCACGCGCCAGCTCCTCGCCTTCGCGCGGAGCCAACCGACATCGCCCAGTCTCGTCGACCTCAACGCCAAGGTCGCGGATATCCTCCAGTTGCTGCGGAGGCTCATCGGCGAGAACATTCGCCTCACGTGGATGCCGGGCGAGAACCTCTCGCCGATCAGAATCGACCCCTCCCAGGTCGATCAGATTCTCACCAATCTCTGCGTGAACGCCCGGGACGCGATCGGCGGGTCGGGCGAGATCACCGTCGAAACCTCGACGGCGAGCTTCGACGACGAGTTTTGCGTCGATCATCCGGATGTCCGTCCCGGCGACTACGTCGAGCTCTCCGTGACGGACAACGGCTCGGGCATGAGCTCCGACACCGTGGAGCACCTATTCGAACCGTTCTACACCACGAAGGAACTGGGGCGGGGAACCGGGCTCGGCCTCGCGACCGTGTACGGCATCGTCGAGCAGAACGGCGGCTTCGTCACCGCAGACAGCGCGCCGGGTGCAGGCACGACGTTCCGGATCTTCTTCCCCCGGCAGGAGGAGGCGGCGAGCGAACCGGTTCCCCAACGGGCGTCGCGGAGGTCCGACGTGGGCGGCCAGGAGACCATCCTGCTGGTCGAGGACGAGCCCGGGATTCTCGCCATGACCACGAAGACCCTCGCGAGCCGTGGCTACACGGTGCTCGCGGCGAGCATTCCTAGCGAAGCGTTGCGCATGGCCGAAGCACACACCGGTCCGATCCACCTGATCGCTACGGACATCACACTGCCCGAGATGAACGGTCGAGCCCTCGCGGACGAGTTGGCTGCGACCCGTCCCGACGCGAAGCGCCTGTTCATGTCGGGCAACTTCGCGGCGACCGCGTCGGAGGACGACGACGCGCCGTTCATCGCGAAACCGTTCAGCCTCGGCGACTTCGCCGCGAAGGTTCGCGAGATCCTCGACTCCTAGCCGCGGCTAACCCCACGGGACGTCAAGCGCGAGGAGCGCCTCGGCGTCGTCGCCGAACGGGAGCTGAGCCAGGACCTCGCCGTCCGCCCCGACCGCGAGCGAGGCGCCGATGCACCGCCACCCTTCCCACTCGCCCCCGACGACCGGCCCGACGTTGCTCACGCCGACGACCGGCATGCCCGTCTCGCGGGCGAGCGCGCCGTAGGCGGTGATCCACTCGTCGCCGTAGGGGCGGAGGGAGTTGTCGAAGTCCGGCGGCACCGCCCACGCGCACGGCGAGAGGAGGATTCGGGCGCCCATCGCGGCGAGCGCCCGGCCGAGCGCGAGCGACTCGTAGGCGTTGTCGGCGCAGATGTCGACGCCGACGGGGCCGAGCGCGGTGTCCGCGACCTCGAGCGTCGTGCCCTGCGCGTAGACCGCGCGGGCGAAGTCGAGCTCGTGGATCTTGCGGTGGCGGGCGAGTATCGCCCCGTCCGGGCCGATCACCACGGCCGCGTTGTAGGTGCGGTCGCCGTCGCGCTCGGTCAGCCCGGCGACCACGTGGACCGCGGCGGACCGCGCGGCCTCCGCGAGGCGCTCGGTCGACGGGCCGGGGATGGGCTCCGCGCGGGCCGGCGCCTCGGGCCACGACCATCCGAGGTCGAGGCATTCCGGGAGGACGACGGCGTCGCAGCGCTCGGCCGCGGCGGCGGCGATCGCGTCGGCCGCGCGGGCGAGATTCGCGTCGGCGTCCCCGGGCACGACGAGGGTTTGCGCCATGCCGATCCGGAGCGTGCGGGTCATGCCTCCATCATGCCGGGCGGCGCCGGTCTTGAGGCGCCCCGCGCGTCGTGACACGATCACGGGAGACCCGGTGCGTGGCCGGGGCGACAGGGAGGCGGTCATGGCCGACACGCGTGGCGAGGACGGGATCACGGCGGAGGAGCGCGCGGCGATGCGCGATCTCGCCAAGGAGCGACGGGCGGCGAAGAAGGGCGCGAGCCGGGCGGACGGCGAGGCCGCGCTGCTGGAGAAGCTCGCCGAGATGCCGGACGACGAGCGGGCGATGGCGACGCGCATCCACGCGATCGTCACCGACGTCGCCCCGGACCTCGTGCCGAAGACGTGGTACGGGATGCCCGCGTGGGCGGACGCGAACGGCAAGGCGGTGTGCTTCTTCCAGCCCGCCTCGAAGTTCAAGGCCCGCTACTCGACGTTCGGGTTCAACGACTCGGCCCGCCTCGACGACGGGACGATGTGGCCGACGTCGTTCGCGCTCACCGAGCTGACGAAGGACGGCGAGGCGCGGATCGCGGAACTCGTCGCGAGGGCCGCGGGCGCCTAGAGGCCGTACGGCAGCTTCGTGGCGGCCTCGATCTCCATCAGGCGGTTGTACTTCGCGACGCGCTCGCCGCGCGCGGGCGCGCCCGACTTGAGCTGCCCGCACCCGGTGCCCACGGTGAGGTCCGCGATGAAGCTGTCCTCGGTCTCGCCCGAGCGGTGGGACACCATCTGCGTGTAGCCCGCCTCGCGGCAGAGCCGCATCGCCTCGAGCGTCTCGCTCACCGAGCCGATCTGGTTGAGCTTGATGAGCGACGAGTTGCCGACGCCCTTCGCGATCGCCTCCGTGATGATGGCGGGGTTGGTGACGAAGAGGTCGTCGCCCATGATTTGGGTGGTCTCGCCGAGCCGGTCGGTGAGCACCTTCCAGCCGTCCCAGTCGCCCTCGGCGAGGCCGTCCTCGATGGACCACACGGGGTAGTCCTTCACGATGGCGGCGTACCGCTCCACCATGTCGTCGCTCGTGAGCTTCTCGCCCGTAACGACGTAGGCGCCGTCCTTGTAGAACTCGCTCGCGGCCGGGTCGAGGGCGATCGCGACGCCCTCCTTGCCCGGGGTGTACCCGGCGGCCTCGATCGCCTTGACGATTAGCGCGAGCACCTCCTCCGGGCGCTCGAGGTCAGGCGCGAAGCCGCCCTCGTCCCCCAGCCCGGTGGCGAAGCCCGCGTCCTTGAGGAGACCGCGCAGCTTGCCGTAGACGGCGGCGCCGGCCCGGATCGCCTCGGTGATGGTCGGGGCGCCCATCGGCGCGATCATGAACTCCTGGAAGTCGAGCAGGTTCGGCGCGTGCGCGCCGCCGTTGAGGACGTTGAAGTGCGGCACGGGGAGCTTGGGCTTGACGCCCGTGGGGTTGAGCACCTCGTACAGCGGCACGGTCGCGGACAGCGCGCGGGCGACGGCCATGGACACGCCGACGATCGCGTTCGCGCCGAGGCGGGCCTTGTTCGGAGTTCCGTCGAGGGCGATCATCGCCTGGTCGAACTCGGCGAGCGATCCCCACTTCTTCGACAGGGCGAGGTCCTTGAGCTCTCCGTTGACGTTCGCGACGGCCGTCAGGCATCCCTTGCCGCCGTAGCGCGCCTTGTCGCCGTCGCGTAGCTCGACCGCCTCGCGGCTTCCGGTCGACGCGCCGGAGGGGACTCCCGCGCGTCCGGGGGTGCCGTCGGCGAGCATGAGGTCGACGCGCAGCGTGGGATTGCCGCGGGAGTCGAGGATTTCGAGGGCCGAGAGGTCCTTCAGTGAGAATGCCGAGCCGTAGATGTCCATCGCCGATCGCCTCCGAGAGCGTGCAGCCGTTCCGTAAACCTCCCGTTCGAGCGTACCCCCGGAGCGCGCCGCGAGCTGGCGCGGGACGGGAGGGACCGCGTACGCGGCGGGGCCGTCCATCCCCGCCGCGTCGCCCTATCCCTAGGCCATGGGACTTGCGGCCATTTCCCGGGTTCCGTCGGGGCTTGCCTCGGCGAGTGGTTCAACCTTCACGAACAGGGCGAGCACGAGCCCCAGGAGCACGATCGGGACCCCGTAGAGGAAGATTGGCGGTAGCGCCGTCGAGAACGCCTGGGCGATCCCCTCCTGCGCGGGCGCGGGAAGGCTCGAGAGGACGGCCGGAGTCAGCGAACTGACGCCTGCCGCGCCGATCTGCGAGGTGTCGACGTGCCCCGCAACCAGGGCGTCGGTCAGCCGCGAGACGAAGAGCGAACCGAACACGGCAATACCGAGGGACGCGCCGATCTGTCGGAAGTAGTTCGTCGACGACGTGGCCACACCGAGGACCCGGTGCGCGACGCTGTTCTGGGTGATGAGGACGAGGTTCTGCATCGAGCATCCGATGCCGAGCCCGGCGACGAACATCCCCAGGGCGGCGAACCAGAAGGAGCTGTCGACGTTCATGCGGGACAGGAGGACGAGCCCGCCCGCTGCGACGACCGCGCCCAGGATCGGGTAGATCTTGTACTTTCCCGTCGAAGAGATGAGCCGCCCCGTGACGATCGACGTCAGGAGGAGTCCGACGATCATCGGGATGAGCATGAGGCCGGCCTTGGTTGCGTTGGCGCCGTTCACCATCTGGAAGTAGGTGGGCAGGTACGAAACGGTGGCGAACATGGCGATCGCGACGGTGATCCCCACGGCCGTGGGGATGACGAAGTTGCGTTCGCGGAAGAGAGAGAGCGGGAGGATGGGCTCCGCGGCGCGGCGTTCCACGATGACGAACAAGAACGCGCACACGATGGCCGCGGCGGACAACCCGAAGATCTCTGGGCTCGCCCAATCGTACTTCCCGCCGCCCCAGCTGCTGACGAACACGATTGCGGTCGACGCCGCCGCGAGCAGGGCGGTCCCGAGGTAGTCGAGTCTAGGCTTCGCGCCCACGGGCCTATGGACGTGGAGGGCCACGATGACGGTACCGAGGGCAAGAAGTCCGAGCGGCATATTGATGTAGAACACCCACCGCCAACCCGCGTGGTCCGTAAGGTACCCGCCGATCAACGGACCGCCGACCGAAGAAAGGCCGAACACCGCGCCCATGTAGCCCATGTAGCGGCCGCGGTCGCGCGGAGCGACGATGTCCGCGAGGATCGCCTGCGCGCCAATCATGAGCCCACCGCCGCCGATGCCCTGGATGGCCCGGAACGCGATCAGCTCGGTCATGTTCTGCGAGAGACCCGCGAGTATGGAGCCGATGAGAAAGACCACGATCGCGAAGACGAAGACCGGCTTACGCCCGAAGAGGTCGCCTGCCTTGCCGTAGATCGGGAGGCCGATCGTTCCCGCGAGCAGGTAGGCGGTGACCACCCAAGACAAGCTCTCGAGGCCGTTCAGGTCTCCGACGATGGTGGGAAGCGCCGTCGCGACGATGGTCTGGTCGAGCGCCGCGAGGAGCATCGCCAGCATGAGGCCGGTGAAGGTCCATGCGAACCGCTTCTTGTTCGCGGCGACGTCGTCGGCGTCGGGCGCGACGGATTCCGCATTCGTTGCGCTGGAGTGCGTCATGCCGGGTCTCCTGTCCATGCCGGGGGAAGATCGCGCCCACTTTCGTCGGTCGACGCGCACGATTGCTAGACTAGCATAACTGTTGAGTGAGTCAACGGTTGAGTGAGTGATAGAATATCGGTATGGCGGGCGCTCCGATTCGATTCGGCGAGGAAGGCGACCTCGCGGGCCTGGTGTTCCGCGTCGCGGAACGCACGCAAGCCGATTTCGAGGCCGCGACCCAATCGGTCGGGCTTCCGGCGCCGCTCGCCCGCGCGCTCGTCGTCCTCGCGTCGGGCGCCCCAATGCGCGCCCTCGCCGAACACATGGCCTGCGACCCGTCGTACGTCACCGCGCTTGCGGATCAACTCGAGGAACGCGGGCTCGTCGTCAGGGTCGCTGGCGCCGACCGAAGGATGAAGCTCCTGGAAGTCACCGCGGCGGGCCACGCGTTGCGCGATCGCCTCATTGACGCGATCGGCGCGCGCGCCGCCCTCACCAATCGCCTGAGCCTCGACGAACGCCGCGCCCTCGCGCGGCTCCTCGAGCGAGTTCTGGACGACGACGCACCGGGCCGGGGAGCGCTCGGTACGCTGGAGGCCTCGGAAGGCGCGTAGTCCTACGGAGGTCGATCGTGACGCCAACACCCTGGGTCAAGCGGGCGAAGAAGGCGGTCGCCGCGGAGGACCTCGACGCGATCGACCGGTGGTGGCGTGCCAGCAACTACCTCAGCGTCGGCCAGATCTACCTGCTTGACAACCCGCTCCTGCGTGAGCCGCTCACGCGCGAGCACGTGAAGGCGCGCCTCGTGGGACACTGGGGCACTACGCCCGGGCTCAACTTCCTGTACGCGCACCTCAACCGGATGATCCGCGAGCGCAGCCAGCCGACGATGTACATCATCGGCCCGGGTCACGGCGGCCCGGCCCTGGTGGCGGGGAGCTTCCTCGACGGGACGTACACGGCGACGTACCCGGACATCTCGTACGACGAGGCGGGCATCCAGCGCCTGTTCAAGCAGTTCTCGTTCCCCGGCGGAATCCCCTCGCACGTGGCCCCCGAGACCCCCGGCTCCATCCACGAGGGCGGGGAACTCGGCTACGCGCTGAGCCACGCGTACGGCGCCGCGTTCGACAACCCGGACCTCCTGGTCGCCGCGATCGTCGGCGACGGGGAAGCGGAGACGGGCCCGCTCGCGACGAGCTGGCACTCCAACAAGTTCCTCAATCCGGCCAGCGACGGCGTCGTGCTCCCGATCCTGCACCTCAACGGCTACAAGATCGCGAACCCGACGGTGCTCGCGCGTATCAGCGACGAGGAACTCGACTCGCTCATGCGCGGGTACGGGCACAAGCCGCACGTGTTCGTCGCGGGCTTCGACGACGAGGGCCCGGTCGAGATCCACCGCCGGTTCGCGGCCGTGCTGGACGACGTGATGGACGAGATCGCGGCGATCAAGGCCGAGGCGGCGACCAACCCGGGCATGGACCGGCCGATGTGGCCCATGATCGTGATGCGCACCCCCAAGGGCTGGACGTGCCCCAAGGAGATAAACGGCAATCAGACCGAGGGCTCGTGGCGCGCGCACCAAGTGCCGCTCGCGAACGCGCGGGACACGGAGGCGCACCTCAAGGTGCTCGAGGGCTGGCTCAAGTCGTACCGCCCCGAGGAGCTGTTCGACGAGGCCGGCGCGCCCCTCGCGTCGGTGACAGACCTCGCGCCCGAGGGCGACCTCCGGATGAGCGCGGCGCCGCAGGCCAACGGCGGCCTCCTGCTCCAGGACCTTCGCCTGCCCGACTTCCGCGACTTCGCCGTCGACGTCCCCGCCCCCGGCGCGCCCATCGCCGAGGCCACCCGCGTGCTCGGTACGTGGCTCGAGGCCGTCATGCGCGCCAACCCCGACAACTTCCGCATCTTCGCCCCCGACGAGCTCGCGTCCAACCGGCTCCAGGCGGTGCTCAACGTCACGGACAAGGTGTGGCAGGCGCGTCGGGAAGACGACGGCACGCACACCGGCCCCGAGGGCCGCGTGATCGAGATGCTGTCCGAGCACCAATGCCAGGGGTGGCTCGAGGGCTACCTGCTCACGGGCCGCCACGGCCTCTTCACGTCGTACGAGGCGTTCATCCACATCATCGACTCGATGTTCAACCAGCACGCCAAGTGGCTCAAGGTGGCGCACGAGCTCCCGTGGCGTCGTCCCGTCGCATCGCTCAACTACCTGCTCTCCAGCCACGTGTGGCGCCAGGACCACAACGGCTTCTCCCACCAGGACCCGGGCTTCATCGACCACGTGGTCAACAAGAAGGCCGCCGTGGTGCGGGTCTACCTGCCGCCGGACGCCAACACCCTGCTCAGCACGTTCGACCACAACCTGCGCAGCCGCGACTACGTCAACGTGGTGGTGGCGGGCAAGCAGCCGCAGGCGTCGTGGCTGACGATGGACCAGGCGATCGACCACTGCACGCGCGGCCTCGGCATCTGGGAGTTCGCGTCCAACGTGCCGCTTGGTGAGGAGCCCGACGTTGTGATGGCGGCGGCGGGCGACGTGCCGACCCTCGAGGTTCTCGCCGCGATCGACATCATCCGCACCGAGTTGCCGGACGTGAAGGTGCGGATGGTCAACGTGGTGGACCTCATGAAGCTGCAGCCGGAGAAGGAGCACCCGCACGGCATGTCGGACCGCGAATTCGACCAGCTCTTCACCACGGACAAGCCGATCATCTTCAACTACCACGGCTACCCGTGGCTCATCCACCGGCTCACCTACCGCCGCACGGGCCACCCGAACCTGCACGTGCGCGGCTACAAGGAGGAGGGCACCACCACCACGCCGTTCGACATGGCGATGGTCAACGACATCGACCGGTACCACCTGGTCATGGACGTGATCGACCGGGTGCCGGGGCTGGGGACGCGGGCCGCGTCGCTGCGCCAGCGCATGTTCGACAAGCGGCTCGAGGCGCAGCGCTACACGCGGGAGTTCGGCGTGGACCTGCCCGAGGTGGACGGCTGGGTCTGGCCCGACGCCCGGGGCTTGGTGGACGCCAAGATCGACGCGGTCGCGAAGACCGGCGGGGACAACGCGTAGGTAGCGCCTGTAGGAAGCCAATGTAGTTGGACAATCTGCACCCTTGGAGTCGGTCAAGATCGGCGCACCCTGGCGACCCCGCGTCAAACTACTTGACCATTTGCGACGAACAATTCGCGCGCCTATCGGAAGACATGGCCTTCACCGACTCCGTGGGAAAACGTCTCGGTCTTGTGGCTCCTGTCCCAGTGGTCTGTTCTGCGCACTTCGGCGACACCGCGGCGGGGCCCGCGGGCCTCTAGCGGACCGGACCGTCTTCGACGAATTGCAGTAGCCCGTCGCCGACGCTCGTCGTACGCTTCACGAGAGTCTCTTCGGTGGAGTTGCGGCTCGCGTCTGGCAGCACGATCAACCCGTCGGATCTCAGGGTCGCCACGACGGAGGAAAGGGCCGAGAGTGAATCGGGGTCGCCCGGTAGCAGGTACTGCTCAAGCGGCCACAGGGGGCCGCCAGCCATCCTTTGGTCGGGACTCCACTGCCGAACGTTGTTGGCCAGCCATTGCGCAGGGTTCCTGAAATAGGCGAGTACGGCGATGTGAAGGTCGTCATAGCGGACGATGAGTTCAAGAAATTGCTGGCGCAGGGCCGAGGACAACGACGACCAAGGACCCACGTGAACGATGGTGTGCGCGAGGCGTGCTCGCTTCTCGTCGCTCGCCGTTTCTGCTGCGGCGCGCGAGACCTTTTCGAAGGCAGCCATGAATTCGTCGGACTCCGCCACAGCCGCTGCGGACAGGCCATGGACTTCTTGCGCGAGCGCTTCTACGGAACGCGCGACCAGCGAGTTAAACGCATGTTGGCGGGCGGCTGACCGACCGGCAAGGATACCTTGAGCGAGAACGGTGGCGGCGGAACCGACTACAGGGATCGCCGCCGCTGCCGCCAAGGTCGCGGTCGCGGCGATCTCAGCTCCAGGCTTCACTGGGGGCACCGAATCCTCGAGAGAACCCATGGGTAGAACGTACTACGGCCAGCGCTAGGCGGCGCTACGAGGGCAAGCTGACCGTTCGAGTATCGGTTGACGTACGGCCCGCGGTCTAGGGCGTCGCCGGCGCCGAGATCGGCTGTGCGACCTGCACGACTGATGTACTCCGTCCCCAGTCCACTAGGCGACCGCGGCCAGGCGGGAATCTGAAGCCTCCTGAGACCTCAGCGACCGTCCCCAGGAGCTCGGCGTCGGACGAGTCTGGCTCTCCAAGGATCAAGCCCCTTCGCGAGGCACGGAAGAGCCGCAGTATCGGCGATGGTGCAGTCCAACGAGTCGTGTCGCCGACGCCCACAACCAGTTCCCCGTGTTGGTCACACAGATCAACTAGAGCACGCAATGGCTCGTCGGCTTCGGTACCCACGAGACTTGGGATGTCCTCCACAAACACAATTAGCCTCGTCGCTCCTTCACCAGGATCATCGAGGCGCGCCTTGAGAGACAGCGCCAGGTCAGCGACAGAAGCGGGGTTCGTTGCCTCTTCATCGAACAGTCCAGCAGCAGCAAGTGAGGTTGGATATCGCGACATAAGGACGATCCGTGCGTTCGCGAACGAGCGCCGAGCGGTCACGGCAATCGTGTGCAATGCGGTCGTCTTTCCGCTTCTCGGGGGGCCAGCGATCATGAATAGCCCATTGGGATCAATGCCTACAGGTTCGAGCAATTCGCCATCGAGACCGATCGGGACTGACTCGCCCGGCCTCACTGGGAGGTCGTCGAGCCAGACGGGGTCGTCGAGGCTCCGTACGGCGGCCGCCTGCGGGAAACGGAAGTGACGGATCATTGCCTCGGAGAACTCGTATATCGCCCGATGCTGCTGTGCAACTGAAGGGTCACCGCCCGGGACTGCAATCTGGACAACGTCGCCGTCGTACACGCCGTGCCCCGGCCTGAGGGGCATTGTTGACGGAAACGTGCCACGATCCTCGTCAGACGCGTCGCCGTCGTCATGGAGTTGCAGCGCCAGTACTTGAAATGCCCAAAGGAGCGACGGGGGAATCCGCTCGAGTGTTGTCCAACTAGCGGCGATGTGCACGCCGACCGGGCGGCCCGAGATCGCCACCTCTTCGAGTTCCTTCAGGGTCCCAGCGAGCCCGCAACTCGCGAAGTCGGAGTACAGGCTTTCCATGTCGTCAACGAGCAGGAGGACTCGAGCCGCGTCTTGGTGTCCAAGCGTCCGGAAGTCCTGAATGGTGGCCGCGTGGCCCCGCGCGAATTGCTCCGAACGTACCGCGACCAACTTCGTCAACATGTCAATGACCCGCCGTGCGCGATCGCGCTCCCCGGGCACGATGCTACCGACGTGGGGCATGTCCGCTAGAAGCTGAAGCCCACCGCCGCCGAAGTCGAGTCCATAAACCTCCACAGGTTCGTGAACGCTCGCGAGGCAAGCGGCGACCGCCAAAGATCGGAGCGTGCACGTCTTTCCGGATCCAGAAGCCCCGATTACCGCGACGTTGCCCTCAGAATCGGGACGATAGGCAAGTGGGGCTTGAGTCATGTCCTGCGGTCGGTCGCGAACGCCGAGAAAAAGTTCTCCCGCTTGCTGCGGGCGCCCGAGTTTGAGCAAGTCGTAGGTTGATGCGAGCTCGTCGAGCCAGACGTTCTTCACGGGCGTGCATATTTCCGCCGCGACGCTCACCATGTCACGAGCGATGCGCGCGACGACGGGCTCCTGGAGGGGTTGTTCTGCTGGCTGGGGGTACTCCCACGTCGTTGACCCCCGCAGCCCCTCAGATCGCACTTGAACAGTTGGCGATACGGGATTGCTTCCCAGGTACCCGGCATAGGCACTTTGAAAGTCAGCGAGACGGCCGCCCGGGAACCGCACCGTCCCGCGTCCGGGCGTGGATGGGTCGAAGTGCGCCGCACGCGGATCGCCTATGACGTCGACAGAAGCGGCTTCGCTGACCGTACGCAGGGCGATGCGCAGGCCCCAAAGTCCCGAAAACGAAGAACTTGACGCTGCCGCCGCATCTTGAGAGGTGGCGATGAGGTGGATTCCCAAGAATCGGCCCTGGCGAAGAAGCTCCCCCAGTCGATCCACAAGGTCCGTGCGCTCGGCTCGAAGCGGTGCGAGCTCGTCGACCGCGATCACGAGGCGCGGCGGCGCGCCAGACTCGCCGCGCCGCTCCAGCGAGTCGAAACTTGGCGCCGACCTCGACCGCAGCAGGTCCACCCGAGACCGGATCTCAGACTCCAGAAACGTCGCGAGCCGCAACTGCGACCTGCGCGGGATCTCCGTGACAAATCCTGCGACGTGAGGCAAGGACCTCAGATCCCCGAAGCTGGCGCCGCCTTTGTAGTCGACGAGGAGGAGATTTAGCTGATCTGGGCTTTGAGTAAGAGCCATCCCAAGTAGCCAGGTCTCCAACAGTGAGGTCTTGCCTGAGCCCGTCGTCCCCGTGATGAAGGCGTGCGGTCCATGCAGGGTCAGATCGAGTGAGACAGGGCCGTCTTCCGACACCCCGACGCGGGTGCGGAGGGCCATCGACGCGCGGGAGCGCCACCGCAATTCACCTCTCGGCCAAGGGCGCTCTTGGCGTTCGGTCCATCGCTCACGAATTCCAGCAGTGTCGCCTAGTTCGTAGTCACCCATGAGCTGCGTGAATCCAACGCTCGTCGGCGGGGGAAACCTTTGACTTCTCCAAACATCGCCGTCCACAAGCGGCGCAAGAACCCGAGCGGCTCGCTCGACCTCGACTCCGTCAACACTCTCAGCCACGAAATCGTGGCTCCCGGACCTAGACCAGAACGTTCCGGTCGACTGGGCCCCGACTGCTGCGCTTTGAAGAACGCAGTACTCGCCACACGCTGAAGGCAGGTGTTCCGGCTCGGGTTCTTGCCAAAGGACGTGCAGACCCACCTGCGAGCCTACCCGGGCGAGCCTCGCCAGTCGGGGACGCAGTTCCGCCGGCGCAGAGGAGACGAGGACGAGGACAGTCCGAGGCGGTTGGTCGAGCGAATACGGTTCGCCGGTCGTTGTGAGACGCGCGCGCGCATTCGTAAGGCGGACGGTCATCACCGTTTCAAGTTCGTGCACGAGCGATTGGGCATCTTCAGCGTCTGAGGCAATCGCAGTCCCATCGCGGCCACCTTCGGGGAACGCAACATGAGGAAGCCAGCGAAGCCAATTCGCCGCGTCAAGGTCAAGGGGCGCGAGAAGGGAGACTATTGCCAATTCCTCCGGCGAGTGCAGCGCCGCAGCTTGTATCGCAATTGACTGGATCAAGGAACGCGCCGGCTCGACTGGGCCCGCGATGCCAAGTGCTCCTCTGGATAAGTTCACTCCCATGGGAGAGCCCGGAAGGGAGGTCGCAGTTCTCTCCACCTCGGTCGAATCTGCCGCTCGACCGCCTTCAGTACTAGTGCCAGCGGGCACCACCGGGGCAGGCTCCCCATGGGTCGTTCCAAGACGGAAGGTCAGAAATGTGTCTGCCTCCTGCGTGCGGCTCCAGAGCAGCGGGCCGCGATTGAAGACGTGATTCAGTACGGTGCTAGACGGCGGAAGTTGCTCGACCGTCATCGCCAGTGGAGATCGAAACACCTGCACGGTACGCCGAGGAAGGCCATGGTTCAGTTGATCGGGAACTGAGACTACTCGCAGTGCCGAGTCGCCGATCTGGATGCCGTCTCCGCTCCTAAGGACCGCCTTGACAACTGGCCGGCCATTCACTCGGGTTCCAGAGATCGAGGATAGATCCGTCAAAGTGGCGAAGGAGCCCACTTCGACCCGACAGTGGTGGGCGGACACCGCATGCTCGTTCAGCACGAGTTCATTGTCATCGGCTCGGCCGATCAAGTGCAGTCCGCTCGCGAGTGAGACGATCCGCTCCTCCGAGTGGTCGGCCTCGAGCGCGAGAACCAAGTGTCCGCCCACAAGGCCCGCTGGCAAGGCAGTGGCGTCACCGCTAGGTCCGTGAATTCGGACTCGTGCACCCGACACGATTCCCGAGAGTTCAAGGGGCAGGGTCGATACAGCGCGGACCGGAGGCTCGAGTGCCTCACCATGGATCTCGACAACGTCGAGCGAAGACGTCCGCACCTCATCCAGCGTGAATCCGCGTGGGTCGGTGAGCGCGATAGCGGCGGCCACTTGTGAAACCGGCGTAAGCGGGTCGGCGGACACCGTGAGGAACTCCCAAGTACCACCGTCGCGAACGACTTCGAGTCTCAGTTCCACCCTGCCCCCCCGACACACCGCGCATAGCGGCCAAGTCGCCGCCCGCGTATCTCCCGTGTCTCCCTTCTCCCAGAGCAACTCGCCGACGAGAGTGAGCGCGGATCGCCTCGGAGCTCGGTTTCCGCGTCCCACACGAGTTGGATGGGAGGACGGGCCGGTTGGTGCGTGCCTAGCGCACGCCGGGCGAAGAGACCGCGATCGCGAGGAAGCATCCGGACTCCGTCGGTCATGCCTCTGACACTAGCCAATTCACCGACGACGCACGGCTCGAAGCGTGCGTGAGCGTTGAGTGGCTCGCAAGGGAGCACCTCGGCACTCTCGGCTGTCGTCTCATTTCCCCGCGAGGACAGCCCCCATCAATCTCCAAGCGACTCTCCATTTTCTGGGACCTTCGACGTTTGGCTAGGCGTTGCTGTTCTCCGGGGGTAGGAGCAGCTCGGTGGCCACATGGGTCACGAAATCCTGAAGCCCCAGGCGTTGACCTCGTGCCCGTCCACAAACGAGATCGTGTTGTTTGGATTCAGCGCGGAGATCTCCTGCGCGATCGATAGCAGAGCGGCGACCTCCGCCGCCTTGAGTCTCTGGTCAATCGTTAGGTGGTCCATTTCCGTGATGGAGCCAGCGCTCTTGCCCTCCGCTGCCCCGATCGTGTCACACAGGGCGTCCCAAGCCGCGGCGTAGTCGTTCGACATGTTGTCATTCCTTTCGCTTCTTCGGACTCAACCGACGAGCCACAACGGAACCGCGGCCCCTGGCCCCTGCGCCGCGTCGCAAACAAGTGGGACGCGATTGGCCAGCCAGTGGCGAGAGATCCGACGTTCGGTAGAAAAGAATCCACTCGCCAACCCCGTGCAGGAAATCGGGCAAGTCGGCCAGTTCTCACGCTCGAAGTTTGCCAAAGTTCTGGCCTTCCCGCGCGCCCGCGTCAAACTTGTTGGCCACTCGGAGCAGTGGTTCGGGCTTGTTCACCACCTGACACTCGGCCCACTGGCTCGTTGGGAGGCGCAACGGCACACTGATTCTCCCTAGCAATCCCCGCATCGCGCGCGGGCGTTGAGCGCGGACCCCTTGCCCGCCCAAGAAGAAAGCGCGGGCTCACGAGTCTTCAACGAGCCCGGGGCGATGCGTGTGACCCCACGAGGTCACGCAACTAGCCCTACTGGCCTCTACTCGGGACTTTGGCTACTTGAGCAGTTCACGAAGCACTTCGGGAAGCTGCGGCGCCCCTTCGCCTTCGACCACTTCAATCTCATCGCCACCGCCGGTCAACACGAGGGTCTTTCCCCGCGGGGCACCCAGTTGCCTGACGATTCGCACCTTTGGCTCCGTGCCGCGAAGGTCAATCAAGATAGTTGGGCTGAAGCGCTGGATCAGTCTCGCAACCACGGCACTGAGGTAGTCAATGACAGCCCCGGCGATGAGAACATCAATGACGATCCCCGCGACGTCGGCAAGAGCGCCCGACCGATCTAGTGGGCGCATTTCCGTTGATGACGTACCTTCGCCGACGATGACAAGTACTTCCCCCGCCTCGACATCCGTGAAACCGTCTGTTTCAAACACGACCGCATTAGCCATCAGGCAACCCCCTTCTCCTTTCAGTGCCCGCCGCTCTCATAAGGCGCAGAACTCCCGCGTCCCAGTCATTCGACGCTCCGGAGAACTTCGGCTTCCAGTAGACATCTTGGTACTGCCCAGCGTAGGCAAGGCGCTTCCCGAGAGCCCTTGCGGGCACCAATTGCGCAACACGCTGGCCGGGTACCAACTCGAGCGGTACCGAAGAGAGATTGACCAACTCAAGCGTGAGGCATCCTCGATACCCTGGCTGGACATGGACCGCGGTCGCGACCAGCAGTCCGAGGCGACCCAGCGATGATCTCGACAGAATCTGAACCGTCGAGTCTGTTGCGACATCAATCCCCTCCAACGTCACCCCGAGCACGAGTTCCCCCGGATGGAGTTGGAACGTTCCGTCCCAGTCAACTTCGTGGGCTTCCGCGATCGCGTCGACATCTCGCAAGTCGTCCAGCGAACGCAGCGAACTCAGTCGATTCCTTCTGAAAGTGACGAAGTGCCTGCCAAGCCGAACGTCCTTCGAACTCGCGCCTTCGCTCGATTCCGGCAACTCGATTGGGTCAACAGTGTTGATTCCGCGGTGGTCGATCCAGTAGAGGTTCGAGATCAGCGGATGCCCAGCGGCCGTGGGAACCAGGCTCCTCTTCAACTCGAATCGATGGCAGAGTTGGAGCACGTCCATGGCATGTCCGACCAAGCCCTGCATCATGCGAACGTTGGCCGCATCGTTTGGATTCATCTCGGATGAACTCGGTGAAACGGCCTCGCTCCAGAACGCAGCCACAAGCGCGGATTCGATGGTTGATGGAGCGACCGCCAGTGTCGCCGGTGCCCACGTTTCGGACAAGGGCGTGTGTTGTTTCGACAGGGCGTGCCGCGCAGCGTCGAGGGTGGTGTCGAACTCCTCTTGGTGGAAGGCGACTCCAGACAGTCTGCGCGCAACCATCGCACGACAATCGACGAGCAGATCACGATACGCCGTGACGACATCTTCCTCCTCTGTCACCCGGTGCGTCACGGGCGAAGGTTCCGCGTCTTCAAGGGCTGCCTTGCGGCGATCTGGTCCAGGGTGCGTGATCGTATCCGCTTGAATCGAGCGGGTCTCGAGAACTTCCAGAAGGGCCTCGACGCCGCCATCGCCGTAGTAGCGCTTGAGCGTTAGGTCGCAGGCTGTCTCAGCGAGCCACTGCACGAGTTTCGCCGACGGAAGCTCCGACAGAACTCGCTCTGCCTTCGTCTCCTGAAGCTCAGCGAGTTCCGCAACCATCTTGCGCGTCGATGGCGCCCATCTCTCCTTCTGTTCCAAACGTGCCAACCATTGGGCGATGGACCGGGCCGGGAATTTCATGTGTGCCAGTTCGTGGCCGAGCGTGAGAGGATGCCAGGCGAAAGAAAGCCCATCGAAAGCGGGAGCGTAGATGAGGCGGACCTTCGAAACTCCTTCAAGTTGTGCCTTGGTGAGGTCTTGGAGTACGCCTACTCTTCGGAGACTCTCCAACTTGGTTCGCACACCCGATTCGTTTTCGATCTCAAAGCGACACGAGCTGCCCGGCGCCGGAATGACCTGAACGCCACCAACGCCAAGTTCTTCTTGCCGACGCCGCAGCCACCATATGAAGCCAGGATGTTGCTGCCCCCACTCAAGCGCTGAGACGAGTGCGGCCAACGAGTCTTCGAGCACTCCAAGTTGCTGCGCAGTGGACGAAAAGGCAACCTCGGAGAGGTTTGCGGGATCTCCATCGGCCAGACGCTCCTGGCTCTCAACCCAACTGCCAACTTGCTTGCGGAAGAATGCCTCTGGAAACCGGAACCGATCCGCTACCTCCGCGAACAACTGGCTCTCGGCGCGCCCCGCGCGTGCAATTCCACCAATCAGCGAATCCAGACTTGCGCCGATCCTCTCAAAGCCGGCACGCCTAGCGACGTTGGCGTCGTGCCCCACCTATGCGACCGAGGTCATCGCGTAGACAGACCGCCGCTCGTTCTCTCGAGACTCGACGAGCGCGACACGAGCGATATCTTCGAGCCGCTTTGCCAACTTGTCCGCGTCACGAGGACGCACGATAGTGACCGTGCGCCCACTGACCCTAATCGCGTCAGCCAAGGCGAGAACATCGGAGAGGCGCTTGCTCGCCTCAGTTCCATCTGGCGGCGCCTCGCGAGTAACAATGCCTAGTGTCCTTGCGACGCTCACTTCTGGGGACACGAAACCGTGGGGTTCGAGGAACTGGACGGTGCGGTGTCGGGACTCGAGTTCACGCAACAACTGCAGTGCACCTACTAGCGAGTCAACCGACTTCACGATCCGCGTTTCGATCTCGCGAACTCCTCCACGGCGCTCTGCGGCACGAATCACGGTCGCGGTGGTGGACGCGATTTGAGCGAGGTGCGCGAGATCAAACGTCCGATCCTGGCGATCTCCGTCACTCGGTCCAGATGCTGTCGACACTTCAGACCTCTCTCTCCAGCACGGCTTCCCCAACGCGGTGTATCAGCGACAACTTCAACGTGAACTCGTCT
>Ga0316575_10000014_pt1 | contig 47640 bp, 41 predicted proteins | sample J5NA_FD_203072 | JGI IMG/M metagenome (GOLD analysis project Ga0316575, IMG submission 203072) | Rhizosphere microbial communities from salt marsh grasses in Alabama, United States - J5-7_050615r2r3 | ecosystem: Host-associated > Plants > Roots > Rhizosphere | place: USA: Alabama | collected...
GGACGGAGCTGGATTGGGCGATCAAGCTGCGCCTCATCGAACGCCTCCGCGCACGCACCGGCGTCGCGTTGGACGACGCCCGCGTCGCGCGGCTCGAGCTCGCCTACCACGATGTCGCGCCGGGGAAGGGTCTCGCCCCCGGGTTGGTACGCGAGGGGTTGATGGCGCGGGTCGTGGGGGAGGGCGCCGTCGCGGACGCGGTCGATCACGCGCCGCTCACCACGCGCGCGAAGCTCCGTGGCGACTTCGTCCGAGCGGGCCTCGCGTCGCGGGGCGATTTCACCGCCGACTGGGTGCGCCTCAAGATCGTCGGGGAGGAGGGCCGGACCGTCCTGCTGAAGGACCCGTTCCGCAGCGAGGACGCGCGCGTCGACGCCCTGATCGAGGCGATGACGCATGGGAGGCCGCGCGTAGACTAGGCGCCTAACCCTCTGGAGGCTGGGCCATGCGACGCGCGATCGCGATGCTCGCCGGCGCGCTCGTGTCGCTCGCCGGATGCTCGGGTGTGCCCGGAGCGGATCCGAGCGCCGTCACGATCGACGCCATCACCGTCGGCGTGGGCGACGGCGGCGAGCCGAAACTGGACTACCCGATCGGCGGTGACTTCGCCAAGGTCGAATCGCGCATCGAATGGGAGGGCGACGGGGAGAAGGTCGTCGACGGCGATCCCGTCCTCCTCGACCTGTATTCCGAATCCCTGGCGACGGGGAACGTCATCGTCGACACGTACGTCGAGTTGCCGCAGGCGTACCTCATGGCACCCGAGCTCCTCGGCCAGGAGCTGTACGACGCGTTGCTCGGCCACCGCGTCGGCACCCGTATCCTGCTCGTCCTCCCCGAAGAGCCCACGCACCCCGCACTCGGCCCGGTGGCCATCGTCGCCGACGTCCTCCCGTCGCAGGCGGTCGGCGTGACGCAGGCGACGGAGGACGACATGCCGTTCGTCGTGAGCGGCGTGCACGGCGCCCCCTCGTTGACGTTCCGCGAGGACACCGACCTTCCCACCGATCTCGCCTCGGCGGTCGTCATCCAGGGGGACGGCCCGCAGATCCACACGGGATCACGGGTGCTGCTCAACTACCTCGAAGTGTCCGCGACGACGCGCGAGACGGTCGCGTCGACGTGGCCGCTCGAGACGGGTCCGTGGGGCGTCACCGTCGGCCAGGGTCAGATGCCGACGGGGCTCGAGCAAAGCCTCATCGACGTGGCGCAGGGGTCGCGGATCATCGTCATCGTGCCGCCCGTCGAGGGCTACGGCGACGACCGGCTGATCTTCGTGGTCGACGTCCTTGCCGTTCGGGACCCGGTGTAGCGCCATGGGCGTGGCCGTGAGGGTGATTCCCTGCCTCGACGTCGACGCCGGTCGCGTCGTGAAGGGCGTGAACTTCGAGAACCTGCGCGACGCCGGCGACCCGGTCGAGCTCGCGCGCGCCTACGGCGACGCGGGCGCGGACGAGGTCACCTTCCTCGACGTCTCCGCGTCTGCGGCCGGCCGTGAGACGACGATCGACGTCGTACGCCGCACCGCCGAAGGCGTGTTCGTCCCGCTGACCGTCGGTGGGGGAGTGCGCACGGTCGAGGACGTCGATCGGCTTCTGCGCGCGGGAGCCGACAAAGTCGGCGTCAACACGGCCGCGATCGCGCGTCCCGAACTCATCTCGGAGATCGCCTCACGCTTCGGCAACCAGGTGCTGGTGCTCTCGGTCGACGCGCGTCGGTGCCGCGACGGTGTCGAGACGGCCTCGGGCTACGAAGTGACGACCCACGGTGGGCGACGAGGCACCGCCATCGACGCCGTCGAGTGGGCGGCGCGAGGACAGGAGCTCGGCGCGGGCGAGATCCTCCTGAATTCGATGGACGCGGACGGGACGACCGACGGCTTCGATCTCGAGATGACGCGCGACGTGCGCGCGGTCGTGAGCGTCCCCCTCATCGCGTCCGGCGGTGCAGGCCAGGCGCGGCACTTCGTCGAGGCGGCCCTCGCCGGAGCGGACGCCGTCCTCGCCGCGAGCGTGTTCCACTTCGGCACCCTCACGGTCGCCGAGGTCAAGGAGGCGATGCGCGACGCGGGCATCGCGGTACGGTGACCGCGCGCGAACCGCGTAGCTCCGGCTACGCCCTCTCGGGGACGTTCACGCGCCGCGCGCTGGGCGTGATCGGGCATGCCCTTCGCACGGAGCCCCGGCGTTTCGCGGTCGGTATCACGGCGGCTGCGCTCTTCGGCATCCTCGTCGCGCTCTTCGGTTCGATGCTCGGGGAGATCGTCGACGACGTCGTGCTCCCGTCGGTGCGCGGCGAGACCATCGGAGGACCGTGGGGGCGCATCACCCAACGTCCGCGCGACGCCATCCTGCTCGCGGGCTCCGCCTTCCTCGCGATCGGTATCGTCAACGCCTTCCTCGTCGCCGTTCGACGCACCGCCCAGGGGTGGGCGGTCGCGGGCGTTGGTGCGCGGCACCGGCGCGTCGTCGCGGACGCCCTCGCGTCGCTGCCGCTCGGTTGGCACCGGTCGAACCCGGCGGGTCGGATGCTCTCGGCGATGTCGTCGGACTCGGAGACGGCAACCGATCCGCTCCACCCGCTCGCCTTCACACTCGGATCGTTCGTCATGATGATCTCGGCCGGAATCTCGCTGACGCTCATCGACCCGTGGATGGCCGTCACGGGCATGGCCGTCGTCCCCGCGATCCTGGTGGTGAACGTCGTTTACGAGCGGGTGATCACCCCGCGCTGGGATCGAGGCCAGTCGCTGCGCGCACAGGTGTCGACGATCGCCCACGAGAGCTTCGAGGGCGGCACCGTCGTCAAGGCGCTCGGGGCCGAGGACCGCGAGACGGAGCGATTCCGCGTCGCGGCCGAGGCGCTTCGCGACGCCGACATCGCCGTCGGGCGCACGAGCGCGTGGTTCGAGCCGATCATGGATCTCATCGTCCCGCTCGGCTCTCTCGCGCTGATGATTGTCGGAGCGGTCCGGGCGGAGGCGGGCGCCGTGACCGTCGGCGGCGTCGTTACGGCGATCTACCTCATCACTCTGCTGGCGGTGCCCATTCGCGGTATCGGCTGGGTCTTGGGCCAGATGCCGCAGGCGCTCGTGGCCTTCGGGCGGATAGCGTCGATCGCGGAGGCGGCCACCGAGGTGGACGAGCCCGGGCACCTGAGCGTCCCGAAGGAGGGCGCGGGGGCCCTGAGCTTCGACGAAGCAGACATCGGCGCGGACGACGGCGACGGGATCCTCAAGGTCCTCGTCCGCGACGTCACGCTGCACCTCGAACCCGGCACCGTGACCGCGCTCGTCGGGACGACCGGCTCGGGCAAGAGCACGATCGCGATGGCCGCCGCGCGACTGTCCCGGCCCGCCAACGGGACCGTGCGACTCGACGGGACCGACATCGCCGTCGTCGCCGCGCTCGGCGAACACGTCGCGCTCGTCCCGCAGGCCTCGTTCGTCTTCGGCTCGACGGTGCGCGACAACGTCACGCTCGGCGAGGACTTCGACGACGAGGCCGTGTGGGAGGCGCTGCGCTCCGCGTCGATCGACCACGTCGTGAAGGACCTCGGCGGCGACGAGGCGGACGGCCTCGACGCGTTGCTCGAGGAGCGCGGGATGAACCTCTCGGGAGGGCAGCGCCAGCGGATCGCGATCGCGCGCGCCCTCGTGCGCGCCCCGCGGGTGCTCGTGCTCGACGACGCGACGAGCGCCGTCGACCCCCGCGTCGAGCAGGACATCCTGCGCGCGTTGCGCCGAAGCGGCGACGGGCCGACGGTGCTGATCATCGCCTACCGCCTCGCCTCGATCCTCCTCGCCGACCGCGTGAGCCACGTTCACGATGGGCGTGTGGTCGACGCGGGACGGCATAGCGAACTCCTCACGCGCGACGCCGGGTACCGGGAGATCGTCACCGCGTACGAGGCCGACACCAAGCGACGGGCCGACGAGGAAGCGGGGTGGATCGGATGAGCGACCGGCCGACGCTCCGCGAAACCTTCCGGCGCGGCTTCCAAATCAGCCCCGAGATGCGGCGCGGCCTCGGGGTGACGTTCGCCCTCGCGGCCTTCGCCGCGAGCGGTCGCGCCGCTCTGCCGTTCCTCACGCAACGCGTGACGGACGACGGTCTCCTCGCGACGGACGGCGTGGACGTTCCGCTTGTCGCGACGTACGTGTCGATCGGCGCCGTGCTCCTGATCTCCGCGGGCCTCGTCGCGTGGATCGTCCGCAGTCGCATGGTGACCGCGGCCGAACGCGGCCTCGCGACGCTGCGCATCACGGCGTTCGAGCGCGTCCACCGATTGTCCGTCCTCACGCAGAACGCGGAGCTGCGCGGCCACTACGTCTCCCGCGTCACGGGCGACGTCGACGTCATGCGCGACCTGATGCAGTGGACCGGGGCCGCGATGGTCGTCTCGACGCTCGAGATGCTCATCGTATTCGGCGTGATGGTGGCGTACTCGTGGGAGCTCGCGCTCGTCGTCCTCGCGTGCTTCGTCCCCCTCTCGATCGCGCTCGGCATCCTGCAGCCGAAGATCGCGGCGGCCTTCCGAGGGGTCCGATCCCGCATGGCGGACCTCCTCGCGCGCACGTCGGAGCAGATCGTCGGCGTCGCGACCATCCGCTCGTACGGCGTCCAGGAGCGGATGCGCCAGCGCCTCCGCGACGACATCGGCGGGATCCTCGCGGCCGAGAAGCGCGCGAGCGTCCTCGCGTCGTCCCTGTTCTCCACGACCGTGCTCGGCCAATCCCTCGCGACGGGCCTCGCGCTCGTCGTGGGGACGGGATTCGCCCTTCACGGCCACCTATCGGTCGGCACCGTCGTCGCCTTCGCCTTCCTCGTGTACATGTTCTCGGGCCCGCTCATGTGGATCATCGAGATGCTCGCGGAGATGCAGCGCGCGCTCGTCGGGTGGCGGCGCGTGATCGAGCTCGTCGACGCCGAGGTCACGGTCGCCGATCCGGGCGAGGACGGCGTCGAACCGCCGGCCGGGCGGATCGGCCTCGAAGTCGACGGGGTGCGACTGACGTATCCCGGCGGACCCGAGGTGCTCAAGGGCGTCTCGTTCGGCCTCGAGCCGGGGCAGAGGCTCGCCCTCGTCGGCCAGACCGGTTCGGGGAAGACGTCGCTCGCCCGTCTGATCTCCCGGTTCTTCGACCCGTCGGGAGGCGTGATACGGCTCGGCGGCGTCGACGTGCGGGACGTGCCGACCGCCGTGCTCAGGCGACGCCTCGCCGTCGTCCCCCAGGAGGGCTTCCTCTTCGACGGGACGATTCGCGACAACCTCCGGTACGCGCTGCCCGACGCGGGCGACGCCCAGCTCGACGAGCGTGCATCGTCGGCGTTCGCCGAGCTCGGGCTCGGTGACTGGATCGCACGCACCTCCGACGGGCTCGACACCCCGGTCGGCACGCGCGGGGAGCTTCTGTCCGCGGGCGAGCGTCAGCTCGTGAGCATCGCCCGAGCGTACCTGCGCGACCCCGACGTCCTGATCCTCGACGAGGCGACGTCCGCCGTCGACCCCGCGACGGAGCTGCGGATCAGCCGCGCGCTCGAGGCGCTCATGGAGGGTCGTACGAGCATCGTCATCGCCCACCGACTGTCGACCGCGGAGCGGGCGGACATCGTCGGCGTCATGGACGGCGGCGAACTCGTCGAACTCGGCACTCACCGCGCCCTCGCCGCGGCGGACGGGACGTACGCGCGACTGTACGACGCGTGGGTCGCCCAGACCCGCGACTGACGTCGACCGGGGCGTGGAATGATGGGCGCATGGCTCTCGACCCCGGCATCGCCGACCGCCTGAAACGAGACGCCCAGGGCCTCGTGTGCGCGGTCGTGCAACAACACGACACCCGCGAAGTCCTCATGGTCGGCTGGATGGACGACGAGGCGCTTTCCCAGACGCTCACGACGGGCCGCGTCGTGTTCTGGAGCCGCAGCCGTCAGGAGCTCTGGCGCAAGGGCGACACGTCCGGCAACATCCAGCGCGTCAAGTCCGTCGCTCTCGACTGCGACGGCGACGCCCTGCTCGTGACCGTCGACCAGATCGGGCCCGCCTGCCACACCGGGGAGCGCTCGTGCTTCGACGCGGGCGGAGATCTGGGCGCGCTCGACGCGGTGACGGAGGCCGACGAGTGACCGACCCGGAGGACCTCGAGTGGGGGGAAACGTGGCCGTCGTACGACGGCTTCGTCGCCCTCGGCGCGACCCACCGCGTCGTCCCCGTCGTCCGACGCGTCCTCGCCGACTCCACCACGCCGGTCGCCGTGTACCGCGCCCTCGCCGCGGGCCGTCCGGGGACGTTTATCCTCGAATCCGCCGACCCGAGCGGGACCCGCGCCCGATTCTCCTTCGTGGGTGTTCGTTCGCGCGCGACGCTCACAGCAACCGGGAGCGAGGCCCGATGGACGGGCGACGTCCCGCTCGGCCTCGACGACGCGCCCCCGTTGGAAGCGATCCGCCAGGTGCTCGGCGAGATGCGATCGGAGACGATCGAGGGACTGCCCCCGCTCACGGGGGGACTCGTCGGCCTGCTCGGCTGGGACATCATCCGCCAGTGGGAGCCGACGCTGCCCGCGAATGCTCCGCGCGAGCTCGACGTCCCCGACGTCACCCTCCTTTTCGCGACGGACCTCGCGGCGATCGACCACCACGACGGCAGCGTGTGGCTCATCGCGAACGCGGTCAACGCGGACGCGAAGGAAACCGGGATCGAAGGCGCCTACGCGGACGCGGTGGCCCGTGTCGATGCAATGGAGCGCGCGCTTCGCGACGCGGAGTCGGGCGAGATGTCGGTGCTGGCCGACGACGCGGGCGAGCCGGAGGTGCGGCCCCGGTCCGCGCCAGGGGAGTACGAGCGGGTCGTCGAGGTGTGCAAGGAGGCGATCCGCGACGGCGAGGTGTTCCAGGTCGTGCCGTCCCAGCGATTCGACCTCGACTGCGCCGCGACCCCGCTTGACGTCTACCGGGTGCTCCGGACGCTCAACCCGAGCCCCTACATGTATTACTTCGAGATCGAGGACGCGGACGAGCGGCGCTTCGCCGTCGTCGGATCGAGCCCGGAGTCGCTCGTCGCCGTCAAGGGCGGCGAGGTCATGACGTATCCGATCGCGGGATCGCGGCCCCGGGGAGCGACCCCGGAGGAGGACGCGTTGCTCCAGAAGGACCTGCTCAACGACCCGAAGGAGATCGCCGAGCACATCATGCTCGTCGACCTCGCACGCAACGACCTCGTCAAGGTGTGCGCGCCGACGTCCGTCGAGGTCGTCGAGTTCCAGGCCGTCAACCGGTACAGCCACATCATGCACATCTGCTCGACGGTCGTCGGGCGTCTCGAGGACGACCGCTCCGCCCTCGACGCGTTCGTCGCCACCTTCCCCGCGGGAACCCTGTCCGGCGCGCCCAAGCCTCGGGCCATCGCGCTGATCGACGAGGTGGAGCCCGCGAGACGGGGCTTCTACGGCGGCGCGGTCGGGTACTTCGACTTCGCAGGCAACATGGACGTCGCGATCGCGATCCGGACGGCCCTGATCGCGAACGGCACGGCGCACGTCCAGGCCGGGGCGGGGATTGTCGCGGATTCCGTCCCGACGCGCGAGGAGCAGGAGACCCGCGACAAGGCGGCGGCGATGATTCGCGCGATTTCGCTCGCGTCCCGCTTGCGTTCTGAGCGTTCTCGCTAGACTCGCGCTATCGACCTCGGGAGGGATGATGACGGAACACAGCGTTTCGGGCACGGACGCGCCGGACGTTGCGCACGCGAACCACGGCCGCACCGTCGCGGCGTGGGTCACGAACATCGGCTTCACGGTCGGCGTGCTCGTCGCGGCCGTCGGCGTCGGTTTCGCCGCGTGGATCCTCGTCTGGGTCGGTGCAGGTGTGGCGGTCGCCAGCCTTATCGCGGGCGCCGTCCTCAAGGCTCTCGGTCTCGGGCAGCCACGGTAAAAATCGGACCTGGCAGGGTCCGACCCCTTCACATCCAAAGGAGAACCGAATGACCACCCCACCTCCCCCTCCGCCGATGGCCGGCGCCATGGGCGACACGTCCAAGAACAGCCTCGGCGTGTGGGCGCTCGTGCTCGGCATCCTGTCCCTTGTTTGTTGTGGCCTCGTTGCGGGTATCCCGGCGATCATCATCGGGATCCAGTCCAAGAAGGCTCAGGAAGAAGGTCTCGCGAACAACGGGAACCTCGGGAACATCGGCATGATCCTCGGTTGGATCAGCATCGCGTTCTCGGTCGTGTACGCCATTCTGTACGCGATGGGTATCGCGACGTTCAGCTTCTCGTCCAACTTCGGTAGCTGATGACTGCGGCAGTCGGCGGTCGTCTCGGCACGGACTCGGGGGTGCGTGCGTTCGCGCGCGACTCCGTCGCCCGTGTCGGGGTGACCGCCGCACTCGCCGCGGGAACGGCCTGGGTAGGCATCGGCGACCCGCACCAAGGCGGGTACTTCCCGCGGTGCATCTACCTCCAGGCGACGGGGCATTGGTGCCCCGGATGCGGCGGGCTCCGCGCCGTGCACGACCTGCTTCACGGGGACATCGGCGGGGCGCTGAGCATGAACGCGGTCGTCGTCCTGGTGATCCTGCCGCTCGGGATCGCGGGCCTCGCGTGGTGGTGGATGAAGGGCCTTGGCTTCAAAGTGCCGTCCTTCCGGATCTCCACGCGCCTGGCTTGGGCGCTGCCCGCGCTGCTGTTCGCGTTCTGGATCCTGCGCAACATCCCGGCGCTCGAGCCGTACCTCGCTCCGTAGAGCCTTCCGAGGCCGGGTGAACCGGCTCCGCGTGCGACGGCTACGATGGACCCATGGGAGACACGGCGCGATGAACGTCCTGGAGTCCATCCTCGCGGGGGTCAAGGAGGATCTCGAGGCGCGGCAGGAGCGATGCTCCATGGACGCCCTCAAGGAGCGCGCCTCGAGGATTCCCGGCGCGAAGGACGCCCACCAGATCCTCGCCCGCAAGGAAGTCTCCGTGATCGCGGAGGTCAAGCGACAGAGCCCCTCGAAGGGCGAGCTCGCCGACATCGCCGATCCGGCGGCCCTCGCCACGGAATACGAGGCGGGCGGCGCCGCCGTCATCTCCGTCCTCACCGAGACCCGGCGTTTCAAGGGCAGCCTCGCCGACCTTGACGCGGTGCGCGCGAAGGTCGACATTCCCGTGCTCCGCAAGGACTTCATCATCACGCCCTATCAGGTGTGGGAGGCGCGCGCTCACGGCGCCGACATGGTCCTCCTGATCGTCGCCGCGCTCGAGCAGATGGCGCTCGAGTCGCTCGTCGAACGCGTGCACTCGCTCGGCATGACCGCCCTGGTCGAGGTGCACGAGGACGACGAGGTCGCCCGCGCCGTCGACGCGGGCGCGAAGGTCATCGGCGTGAACGCCCGCAGCCTCAAGAGCCTCGAGGTCGATCGCGGAACCTTCGGCCGCATCGCGCCGATGATCCCCGACGGGATCGTGCGCGTCGCGGAATCCGGCATCCGCGACTCCCACGACGTCGTGGAGTATGCGCGGATGGGCGCCGATGCGGTTCTGGTGGGGGAGGCGCTCGTCAAGGACCGCGACCCCCGCACCGCCGTGGCGGAGATGGTCGCGGCCGGGGCGCATCCCGCGCTCCGGGCGGTTCGCCCGTGACCGGTTCGCTCCAGGCCGCCCCCGGCCCGTATTTCGGCGACTTCGGCGGCAGGTTCGTTCCCGAGGCCCTGATGGCCGCCCTCGACGAGCTGACGGACGCCTACGAGAAGGCGCGTATCGATCCCGCGTTCACCGAGGAACTCGAAAGGCTCGCCCGCGAGTACACCGGGCGACCGAGCATCGTCACCGAGGTGCCGCGCTTCGCAGCGCACGCGGGCGGGTCCCGCGTCTACCTCAAGCGCGAGGACCTCAACCACACCGGCTCCCACAAGATCAACAACGTCCTCGGCCAGGCGCTCCTCACCAAGCGCATCGGCAAGACCCGGGTCATCGCGGAGACCGGCGCCGGTCAGCACGGCGTCGCCACGGCGACGGCGGCCGCGCTCATGGACCTCGAGTGCACGGTCTACATGGGCGAGGAGGACACCCGCCGCCAGGCGCTCAACGTCGCGCGCATGCGGCTGCTCGGCGCAACGGTCGTGCCGGTCACGACCGGCTCGCGCACCCTCAAGGACGCGATCAACGAGGCCTACCGCGACTGGGTCGCGAACGTCGAGACCACGAACTACGTCTTCGGAACCGCCGCCGGTCCTCACCCGTTCCCGGCGATGGTCCGCGACTTCCAGCGCGTGATCGGCGTCGAGGCACGCGCCCAGATGCTCGCGCTCGGCGGGCTTCCCGACGCCGTGGTCGCGTGCGTCGGCGGCGGATCGAACGCTATCGGCGTCTTCGACGCGTTCCTCGACGACGACGGCGTGCGCCTCGTCGGGTGCGAGGCCGCGGGCGACGGGGTGGAGACGGGTCGGCACGCCGCGGCAATCACCGGCGGCTCCGCGGGCGTGCTCCACGGCGCGCGCTCGTACATGCTTCAGAACGAGGACGGGCAGACGCAGGAGTCTCACTCGATCTCCGCGGGCCTGGACTACCCGGGCGTCGGTCCGGAGCACTCCTGGCTCGCCGCGATCGGGCGGGCCGAGTACTGGCCGATCACGGACGCCGAAGCGATGGACGCCTTCTCCCTGCTCAGCCGCACGGAGGGGATCCTTCCCGCCATCGAATCCGCCCACGCCCTCGCGGGCGCCATGAAGCTGGGTGCCGAGCTCGGCCCCTCCGGGACGATCCTCGTCAACCTCTCCGGCCGGGGCGACAAGGACGTCGAGTCCGCCGCCCGGTACTTCGGGATGCTCGAGGAGGGCTCGTGAGCGCGATGGCCGTTCGCCTCGCCGAGGCGAAGTCCGAGGGGCGCGCGGCGCTGCTCGGCTACCTCCCCGTCGGCTACCCCTCCGTCGAGGGCTCCATCCGCGCCATGGTCGCGATGGTCGAGGCTGGGGTCGACGCGGTCGAGGTGGGTATCCCGTACTCCGACCCGGTGCTCGACGGGCCGGTGATCCAGAAGGCCTCCGAGGCGGCACTTGCGCGCGGTACCCGGGTCGCGGACGCGTTCCGCGCCGTCGAGGCCGTCGTCGCCGCGGGCGCCCCGGCCGTCGTCATGACGTACTACAACCCGATGCTCCAGTACGGCCTCGAGCGCTTCGCGAACGACCTCGCGACCGCGGGCGGCTCCGGCGTCATCACGCCCGACCTCACGCCGGATGCCGCCGGCGAGTGGATCGCTGCCGCCGAGTCGCGCGACCTCGATCGCGTATTCCTGGTCGCTCCGTCGTCGACGCCGGAGCGGCTCCACATGACCGCGGAAGCGAGCACCGGGTTCCTCTATGCGACGGCGCTCATGGGGGTGACCGGCGAGCGGGCCGCGGTCGGGGACGCCGCCGAACGTCTCGTCACCCGAGCGCGCGAAGCCGGAGCATCCGCGGTGTGCGTAGGCCTCGGCGTCTCGACGGGGAAACAGGCCGCTCAGGTCGCCGCCTATGCTGACGGGGTGATCGTGGGTAGCGCACTCGTGAGGGCGCTGCTCGACGCGAACGACGAAGACGCGGGAATCGCCGCGCTCAAGGTCAAGGCCGAGGAACTCGCGGCCGGAGTGAGAGGACGAGCATGATCCCCCTGTCCATCCCGAGCCCCCCGCTCGACTGGGAGGTCCTCCTAGAGGTCGGACCGTTCAAGATCCGCGCGTACGCCGTCGCGATCCTCATCGGCATCTTCGTGGCGATCTGGCTCACGCGCCGGCGGTGGGTCTCGCGAGGCGGTTCTGTCGCGTCGCTCGAGGAGATCGCGGTATGGGCGATCCCCTTCGGCATCATCGGCGGCCGTATCTACCACGTTGTCTCCACGCCGGGTCCCTACTTCGGCGAGGGCGGCCACCCGCTCGACGCCTTCAAGATCTGGGACGGCGGTCTGGGCATCTGGGGCGCCGTCGCCATCGGCGCGCTCGGGGCGTACATCGGGGCCAAACGTTCGAACGTCTCGTTCTCCGCGTTCATGGACGCCGCCGCACCCGCCGTGCTGATCGCCCAGGCGATCGGCCGCATCGGCAACTACTTCAACCAGGAGCTTTTCGGGAAGCCGACGACGATGCCGTGGGGCCTCGAAATCGACCCCGCCGGACCGTACTTCCCGGGAAACTACGCGGCGGGCACTCTCTTCCAGCCGACGTTCCTCTACGAGATGCTCTGGAACCTCGCGGGTGCGGCGTTGCTGCTCTACCTCGACCGCCGACTTCGCCTGCGCTTCGGGCGGATGTTCTGGCTCTACGTGATCGTCTATACCTCGGGACGCCTCTGGATCGAGATGCTGCGCATCGACACGGCGGTCCACGTGTTCGGCGTGCGGATCAACGTGTGGGTCTCCATCGCCGTTCTGCTTCTGGGCATCGCGATGTTCCTGATTCTTGGCAGACGTCATCGCGGCGATACGATCGAGAATCCCGCAGCGGCGCTCGCCCCGGCGGGTGACGCGACGGTGACCGCGAAGAAGGCGCCGGCGGGGAAGACCCCTACCCGCGCGAAGGCGACGGCGAACAAGGCGTCGGCGAGCGCCGAGGGGGCCGCCGCCGCACCGAAGAAGCCCGCCGCGCCGAAGGCGGCGACGACGAAAGCTCCGGCCAAGAAAGCCACGGCGAAGAAGAACGAACCGAAGGCGAAGAAAGCCTGACGTTCGGGCGTCGCGCGGGGGAGCGGTACTCTGAATACCCGTGTGACCCGGGACAACGGCGCCCAGAAACCTAGGCAGGCTCGGCTTCGGCCGGGAGGGATGAAGGACGGTGTGATGTCGGCGCATTCGAGCGCGAGCGTTTCCCCTCGAGGTCTCTACGACCCCGCGAACGAGCATGATTCGTGTGGTGTCGCCTTCGTGGCGACGATGCGCGGCTCGGCAGGACGCGACATCACGGACGGCGGCCTCACCGCGCTGAAGAACCTCGAACACCGCGGCGCAGTCGGGGCAGAGCAGGAGACGGGCGACGGCGCCGGCATCCTCACGCAGATCCCCGATCCCTTCTTCCGCAAGGTCGTCGACTTCGAGCTTCCCGAGGCCGGGTCGTACGCGGTCGGCATCGCCTTCCTCGACGCGGAGGCGGCCGACGCGCAGGTCGCGTCGGTGGAGAAAGCGGCGAAGGACGAGGGCGTCACGGTCCTCGGTTGGCGCGACGTGCCGACCAACCCCGAGCCCGTCGGGCCGTCCTCGCGTGCGGCGATGCCGCCGATGCGCCAGGTCTTCCTCGCCGCCGACGGTCTGTCCGGAATCGACCTCGACCGCCGCGTGTACCGCGTGCGCAAGCGTGCCGAGCGCGCCTCGAAGGTCTTCTTCGTCTCCCTCTCCGCCCGCACCATCACGTACAAGGGCATGCTGACGACGTACCAGCTAGAGCAGGTCTTCCCGGACCTGATGGATCCGGATTTCATCACGGAGATCGCGCTCGTCCACTCCCGCTTCTCGACCAACACCTTCCCGTCGTGGGAGCTCGCCCAGCCGCTCCGACTCATCGCCCACAACGGGGAGATCAACACTCTTCGGGGGAACCGGAACTGGATGGCGGCCCGCGAGGGGCGTCTCGTCTCGGACCTCCTGGGTGACACGAAGGACATCACGCCGATCTGCACGCCCACGGCGTCGGACACGGCGAACTTCGACGAGGTGCTCGAGCTCCTGCACCTCGGCGGCCGCAGCCTCCCGCACGCGGTCCTCATGATGATCCCCGAAGCGTGGCAGAACAACGCGGAGCTCGACCCGGCCCGCCGAGCCTTCTACCAGTACCACGCGGCCCTCATGGAGCCGTGGGACGGCCCCGCGGCCCTGCACTTCTCCGACGGAACGCTCGTCGGCGCAGTCCTCGACCGAAATGGGCTCCGGCCGGGGCGGTTCTGGGTCACGGATGACGGCCTGGTGGTCGCGGGTTCCGAGGCCGGACTCCTCGACATCGACCCGGCCAAGGTCGTGCGCAAGGGACGCCTTCAGCCCGGGCGCATGCTGCTCGTCGACACGGCCGCGGGCCGGATCATCGAGGACAGCGAGATCAAGGCGACCCTCGCGGCGGAGCACCCCTACGCGGAGTGGATCGCCGAGCACACCGTGCGCATGGCGGACCTGCCCGAACGCGAGCACATCACGCACTCGTCCCAGTCCGTCGTTCGGCGCCAGCGGACCTTCGGGTACACCGAGGAGGAGCTGCGCGTCATCCTCACTCCCATGGCGATGACCGGCGCCGAGCCGATCGGTGCGATGGGCAACGACGCGCCGATCGCCGTCCTCTCCGGACGACCGCGCCTCCTGTTCGACTACTTCACGCAGATGTTCGCCCAGGTGACCAACCCGCCGCTCGACGCGATCCGCGAGGAGATCGTCACCTCGATCAGCGACGCGATCGGGCCGGAGCCCAACCTGCTCGACGCCACGCCCGAGCACGCGCGCAAGCTCGTCCTCGACTTCCCGGTCATCGACAACGACGACCTCGGCAAGCTCCTGCACATCGACGTCGATTCGAAGCGCAAGGGGGTCTTCCGCACACGGCGCATCAAGGGGCTTTACCCGGTACACGGCGGAGGGGCGGGCCTTGAGGCCCGCCTCGAGGAGATCTTCGAGGAGTGCGACGCGGCCGTCGAGGACGGCGTGAGCTTCATCGTGCTGTCCGATCGCGACTCCGACCGTGACCACGCCCCCATCCCGTCGCTCCTGCTCACCGCGGCCGTCCACCACCACCTCGTGCGCCGGCACACCCGCACGCAGATCGCGCTGGTCATCGAGGCCGGCGACGTGCGCGAAGTGCACCACATGGCGCTGCTGGTCGGCTACGGCGCGGCGGCCGTCAACCCGTACCTCGCGATGGAGACGGTCGAGGACCTCGTGGCGCGCGGGATGCTCGGCGACCTCACGGCGGAGAAGGCCCAGAAGAATCTGATCAAGGCGCTCGGCAAGGGCGTCCTCAAGGTCATGTCGAAGATGGGAATCTCGACCATCGCCTCGTACCGCGGCGCCCAGGTCTTCGAGGCCGTCGGGCTGTCGCGCGAACTCGTCGACCGGCACTTCGCCGGGACGCCGAGCCAGATCGACGGCGTCGGCCTCGACGTCATCGCCCGCGAGGTTGCCGAGAGGCACGCCGACGCGTATCCGCCGTCGGGCGCCATCCCTCCGTTCCAGCGCCTCAACACCGGCGGCGAGTACCAGTGGCGGAGGGACGGCGAGGAGCACCTCTTCGACCCCGAGACAGTCTTCAAGCTCCAGCACGCGACGCGCACGCGCCAGTACCAGGTCTTCGAGGAGTACACGGATCGGGTCAACAATCAGGCCAAGCGCCTCATGACGCTGCGCGGACTCCTCGAATTCAAGTCAGACCGGCCGCCGGTGCCCATCGAGGAAGTGGAGCACGTCCGCGACATCGTCAAGCGCTTCAGCACGGGTGCGATGTCCTACGGCTCGATATCCGAGGAGGCGCACTCGACGCTCGCCGTCGCGATGAACCGACTCGGCGCGCGCTCGAACACGGGTGAGGGCGGCGAGAGCATCGCCCGCCTCTACGACCCCGAGCGTCGCAGCGCGATCAAGCAGGTGGCCTCCGGACGTTTCGGCGTGACAAGCGAGTACCTCGTCAACGCCGACGACATCCAGATCAAGGTCGCGCAGGGCGCGAAGCCGGGCGAGGGCGGCCAGCTTCCCGGCCCGAAGGTGTACCCGTGGGTCGCCGAGACGCGCCACTCGACGCCCGGCGTCGGGCTGATCTCTCCGCCGCCGCACCACGACATCTACTCGATTGAGGACCTCAAGCAGCTCATCCACGACCTCAAGAACGCGAACCCGAACGCACGCATCCACGTGAAGCTCGTCTCCGAGGTAGGCGTCGGAACGGTCGCGGCCGGCGTCGCGAAGTGCAAGTCCGACGTCGTGCTCATCTCCGGCGCCGACGGCGGGACCGGCGCGAGCCCCATGACGTCCATCAAGCATGCCGGCGCGCCGTGGGAGATCGGCCTCGCCGATACCCAGCAGACCCTCGTCGGGAACATGCTGCGCGACCGGATCGTCGTCCAGGTCGACGGTCAGATGAAGACCGGCCGTGACGTCGTCGTCGCCGCTCTGCTCGGCGCCGAGGAGTACGGCTTCGCGACGGCGCCGCTCATCGTCTCCGGCTGCATCATGATGCGCGTGTGCCACAAGGACACGTGCCCCGTGGGCGTCGCGACGCAGAACCCCGAGTTGCGTTCCCGCTACACCGGCAAGGCCGAGCACGTCGTGACCTTCTTCGAGTTCATCGCGCAACAGGTGCGCGAGCTCCTCGCGGAGCTGGGGTTCCGCTCGCTCGACGAGATCATCGGCCACGCCGAGTACCTGGAGACGCGCGCCGCGATCGATCACTGGAAGGCCCAGGGGCTCGACCTCGAGCCCCTGCTCGCGCCGCCGCCGCCGGGGGTGCCGCTCCACCAGTCGACGCTGCAGGACCACGGGCTCGACAAGGCGATCGACCTCGAGTTGATCCGCGAGGCCGAGCCCGCCCTCGAGCGCGGCGAGCCCGTGTCGATCACACGCACGGTGAGAAACGTCAACCGGACGGTCGGCACGATGCTCGGTCACGAGGTGACGAAGCGCTACCGCGGCGACGGGCTCCCGGACGACACGATCGCCATTGAACTTCAGGGCTCGGTGGGCCAGTCCTTCGGGGCGTTCGTGCCGAGGGGCATCACGCTTCGTCTGTTCGGCGACGCGAACGACTACGTCGCCAAGGGTCTGAGTGGCGGCCGCGTCATCGTTCGACCGGCACGCGAAGCGATGCTCGACGACTCGACCGACGTCGTCGCCGGAAACGTCATCGCGTACGGCGCGACCGGCGGCGAGCTCTTCCTCCGCGGCCAGGTGGGCGAGCGCTTCCTCGTCCGCAACTCCGGCGTGACGGCCGTCGTCGAGGGCGTCGGGGATCACGCGCTCGAATACATGACGGGCGGCACCGCCGTCATCCTCGGGCACATCGGGCGCAACCTCGGGGCGGGGATGTCGGGCGGGACGGGATACGTGCTCGACCTTCGCCCGGAACGCGTCAACGAGGCGGCGGTCGCGGCGAAGGAGCTGCTGCTCAGCCCGCTCGACCCCGAGGACGAGACGATCGTGCGCACGCTCGTGGAGAAGCACCTCGCCGAGACGGAGTCGCCGAAGGCGCGCGACCTTCTTGCCGACTGGGACGAGGCGAAGAGCCGCTTCACGCGCGTCCTCCCGGCGCAGTACGCGAGGGTCAAGGAACGCCTCGCGGAGATCGAGGCGGAGGGGGGCAACCTGGAAGCCCCGGGTGCGTGGAGCGAGTTCTTGGAGGTGACCGGTGGCTGACCCCAAGGGATTCCTGAAGCATCGGCAGCGCGAGTTGCCGACCAACCGTCCCGTCCCCGTCCGGCTCCTCGACTGGAAGTACGTCAAGGACGAGCTGGCGAAGGACCCGGACGCGCTCACGCGGCAGGCGAGCCGCTGCATGGACTGCGGCATCCCCTTCTGCCACCAGGGTTGCCCGCTCGGCAACCTCATCCCCGAATGGAACGACCTCACCTGGCGCGGGCAGGATCGCGAGGCGATCGACCGCCTTCACGCGACGAACAACTTCCCCGAGTTCACCGGGCGCGTCTGCCCGGCTCCGTGCGAGACGTCGTGCGTCCTCGGCATCAACCAGCCGGCCGTCACGATCAAGAACATCGAGGTTTCGATCATCGACAAGGCCTTCGACGAGGGGTACGTCGAGCCCGTGCTCTCGCACCGGCAGACCGGCCGCACCGTCGCCGTCGTCGGCTCGGGGCCCGCGGGACTCGCCGCCGCGCAGCAGCTGACGCGCGCCGGTCACACCGTCGCCGTGTTCGAGAAGGACGACCGCTTGGGCGGACTCCTGACATACGGCATCCCGGACTTCAAGATGGAGAAGATCCACGTCGAGCGGCGCATCGAGCAGATGACCGCCGAGGGGACGCGGTTCCGCACGAACGTCGCCATCGGCGTCGACATCACGTGGGACGAGCTCCGGTCCCGTTACGACGCCGTCGTCGTCGCTACGGGCGCCTCGATCCCGCGCGACCTACCCGTCCCGGGCCGCCACCACAAGGGCATCCACTTCGCGATGCCGTACCTCAAACAGGCCAACCAGGCGTCCGCGGGCGACGAGGTTCCGAACCAGATCACAGCGAAGGACAAGCACGTCGTCATCATCGGCGGCGGCGACACCGGCTCGGACTGCCTCGGCACCGCGTTGCGCCAGGGCGCGAAGTCCGTCACGACGCTCGCGATCGGCGTCAAGCCCAACGCGGAACGCGACGCGTGGTCCCAGCCCTGGCCCACCCACCCGCTCCTGTTCGAGGTGACGACGAGCCACGAGGAGGGCGGCACGCGCGCCTTCCTCGCGAACACCGTCGAGTTCCTCGGGGACGAGGACCACCACCTCGTCGGAGTCCGGGTCGCGAAGACACAGGTCATGCCCGACGGCTCGCGCGGCAACGCGCCGGGAACCGAGCAGGAGATCCCCGCGGACCTCGTCCTGCTCTCGATGGGCTTCCTCGGCCCGGAGACCCAGAGCCTCGCGAAGCAGATCGGGACTGAAGTCACGCCGCGCGGCACGATTGCGCGGGACGATAGTTTCGCCACGAACGTCGATGGTCTCTTCGTGGCCGGCGATGCCGGTCGCGGGCAGTCGCTCGTCGTTTGGGCGATCGCGGAAGGTCGAGCGGCCGCCGCTGCCGTCGACGCCTACCTGATGGGGTCGACGGAGCTTCCCGCCCCGATTACCGCGCGCACCATGTCGCTGCGCGCCTAAGACGAAGTTGGAGAACATGCGAAACGCGAAGATCGTCTGCACCATCGGCCCGGCGAGCGGGTCCCTCGACCAGATGCGCAAGATGGTCGCGGCCGGAATGGACGTCGCCCGCCTCAACCGCAGCCACGGCGACTACTCCGAGCACGAGGCCGTGTACCGCAACGTGCGGCAGGCGGCCGAGGAGGCGGGCCGCAACGTCGCCGTCCTCGTCGACCTCCAGGGGCCGAAGATCCGCCTCGCTCGCTTCAAGGACGGCCCCCACGTCCTGAACGACGGCGACACCTTCACCATCACGACGCGCGACGTCGAGGGCACCAAGGAGATCTGCGGGACGACCTACAAGGGCCTGCCCGGGGACGCGCGCGTGGGCGACCCCCTCCTGATCGACGACGGCAACGTCGGGCTCCGCATCGTCGAGGTGACGGACACCGACGTCGTGACGACGGTCGAATACGGCGGACCCGTGTCGAACAACAAGGGCATCAACCTGCCCGGCGTCGCCGTGTCCATTCCCGCCCTCTCCGACAAGGACGAGGAGGACCTTCGCTGGGCCCTCAAGCTCGGCACCGACTTCATCGCGCTGAGCTTCGTCCGCTCGGCCAAGGACTACGAGGACGTCGCGCGCGTCATGGCCGACGAGGGCCGCGTCGTCCCCGTCGTCGCGAAGGTCGAGAAGCCCCAGGCCGTCGAGAACATGGAAGAGATCGTCGACGCGTTCGACGGGATCATGGTGGCCCGCGGCGACCTCGGCGTCGAGATGCCGCTCCAGGAGGTCCCGCTCGTTCAGAAGCGACTCATCGAGATGTGCCGCGCCAAGGCCAAGCCCGTCATCGTCGCGACGCAGGTGCTCGACTCGATGCAGTCGTCTCCTCGCCCGACGCGAGCCGAGGTCTCCGACTGCGCCAACGCCGTCCTCGACGGCGCGGACGCCGTGATGCTCTCCGGGGAAACGTCGACCGGCGACTACCCGATCCGTACCGTCGAGACGATGGCGACGATCATCACGAACACCGAAGAGAAGGGCCGCGACCGCATCGCCCCCTTCCTCTCCCATCCCAAGACCCGGGGCGGTGCCATCACGGCGGCCGCGGCGGACATCGCCGAGTGCCTCAAGGTCGCGTGCATCGTGGTCTTCACGCAGTCGGGCGACTCCGCGCAGCGGATGGCCCGCCTCCGGCCCGCGACGCCGGTGTACGCCTTCACTCCCGTCCAGGCGACGAAGTCGCGCCTCGCCCTGTCGTGGGGCGTACAGGCTGAACTCGTCGGCGCCGTGGACTCGACGCAGGCGATGGTTCTGATGGTCGACTCGCGTCTCAAGGAGTCGGGCCGCGCCAAGGACGGCGACTACGTCGTCGTGGTGTCCGGCGCCCCGGTCGGAACGGCCGGCACGACGAACTCCATCCTCGTGCACAAGGTCGGGCAACTGCCCGGCTAGTCGCGTGGTTGTTGAAGGGCCCGACGGCTTCGGTCGCCGGGCTTTTCGTCATCCGTCCTCGGACTCCGATGCGGGGCGCAGTTCCTCCCAGTTCCGGGGTCCGTGGTCGGGGATGACGCGCTCGTAACCCTTCGCGAAGAGCGGCGAGGAGATCATGAAGTCCGCCGTCGCGACGTTGCAGGCCATCGGGATGTTCCAGACGGTGCTGATGCGTAGGAGGGCCTTGACGTCGGGGTCGTGGGGTTGGGGCTCGAGGGGATCCCAGAAGAAGACGAGCATATCGATCGTGCCCTCGGCGATCTTCGCGCCGATCTGCTGATCGCCGCCGACCGGGCCCGACATGAAGCGGTGGATACGGAGGCCGAGCTCGTACTCGAGCATCGTGCCCGTCGTCCCCGTCGCGTAGAGGCGGTGAGGCGCGAGCGAACCCTTGTTGTAGGACGCCCACTCCAACAACTCGGCCTTCTTGTTGTCGTGCGCGACGAGGGCGATGTCGAGGATGGTGCGGGCCATGCCAGCCTCCCGGAGGAATCGTGGGCATTGAGGGCGCCGTGCGACGTCCACGAACGGATGTCTGCGCCGGACTCTATAGTTTCACGTATGGGGACGTCGCGGACGCGAGGTGCGGGTCTTGCCGTGGTGATCGCCCTCGTCGCGACCGGGTGCTCGGACGGCGGCCCGGCCCCCGACGCCACGATCCTCCCGTCTTTCTCGGGCGCGGTGAACGTCGTGTCCGTCAATACCGGCGGCCCGACGCTCGGGGAGTATCGCGCGGACGAATTCTTCTACCACGGCGCGAGCTACGGAACCGACGTGCCGATCGACATGTCGGGCGTTCCCGACGACCCGCCACCGCAGGCGGTGTTCAACACCGAGCGATTCGGGGTGATGACGTACACCATTCCCGACCGCGAGGGCCCGCAGAGCGTGACGCTCTACTTCACGGAATCATGGGTCACGGGGCCCGGGGAGCGTGTCTTCATCGTCTCGATCAACGGAAAGCCCGTGCTCGAGGACTTCGACATCCTCGCCGAGTCCGGGGGACAGAACCGGGCCATCGCCCGCTCGTTCGGTGCTGAGGCTGACGACGACGGCAACATCGTGATCGACTTCACCGCGAAGACCCAGGAGCCCAAGATCAACGGGATCAGGGTCGTGGGGGAGGGGAGTACGCCGTCATCGACGGCGATCGAGAAGAACGACCGTCCACCGGTGCCGCCCCCCGCGACGAGCGCCGACGCGGTGGCGAGCGCCGGATGCGGGGCCGAACGCACGCTGCGGGACGGGACGGTGACGGTGGAGAGCGGCGGGGAGCAGCGTTCGTACATCCTCCGTGTCCCCGAGACCTACGACAACACGCATCCCTACCGCCTCGTGCTCGCCTACCACTGGCGAGGAGGCACCGCCACCGCCGTCGCGGAAGGCATCGGCGCGACGGAGAGCCCGTTCTACGGCCTCTGGTACGAGGCGGATAGCAGCACGATCTTCGTCGCCCCCGTCGGGCACGGGACGGGCACGGACACCGGGTGGCAGAACCTGGGTGGCGTGGACGTCGATTTCACGGACGCGATCCTCGCGCAGGTCGAGGCGGACCTGTGCATCGACACGACGCGCGTGTTCGCCGTCGGGTTCAGTTACGGCGCCGGGATGTCGTACGCGCTCGCGTGCGCCCGCCCGGACGTCTTCCGCGGCGTGGCGCTCTTCTCGGGCGGCGAGCTGAGCGGCTGCGAGGGCGGCGCGGTGCCCGTCGCGTTCTATGCCTCGCACGGGGTCGTCGACAACACGGTCGACATCGCCTGGGGTCGCGCGGTGCGCAACCACTTCGCGGTGGTGAACGGGACGGACCTCCTCGACCCGCCCGAACCGGAGGTCGGTAGCGGTGAGCACATCTGCACGGTGTACAGCGGCGGATCGCCGGATTACCCCGTGGAGTGGTGCGCGTTCGACGGCGACCACACGCCGAACCCGCACGACGCGGGGGAGGGCAACAGTTGGGCTCCGGCGGAGGTCTGGGCCTTCATCTCCCAGTTCTAGGACGGCCCGGCGTTTCCGATCGCGGTGCCCCGAGTGGGAGTCGAACCCACACTGGTACGGGTTTGAGCCGTATGCCTCTGCCGGTTGGGCTATCGGGGCGCACCCACTAGGCTATCCGCTGTGACAGAAGCCGAGGGTATGACCGAGGGCGAGGCGCAGGCCGGCGAAGCCCCCGAGGCCGCGGGTCGACGCGCCGTCGTCGCCGAGGACGAGGCGTTGATCCGCATGGACATCGTCGAGACGCTCATCGAGGGCGGGTACGAGGTCGTCGGCGAGGCCGCGAACGGCGAGGAGGCGATCGCCGTGACCCGCGAGCGCACGCCCGACGTCGTCGTCATGGACATCAAGATGCCCGTCATGGACGGCATCACCGCGGCGGAGACGATCGTCAAGGAGCGCCTCGCGCCCGTTGTGCTTCTCACCGCCTTCTCTCAGACCGAACTCGTCGAGCGCGCGCGCGACGCGGGCGCCATGGCGTACGTCGTCAAGCCGTTCACGCCGGCTGACCTGCTGCCCGCCGTCGAGATCGCCCGATCGCGCCACACGGAGATTCGCGCTCTTGAGGCGGAGATCGCCGACATCAACGAGCGCATGGAGACGCGCAAGCGGGTCGAGCGCGCCAAGGGCCTGCTCATGGAGAAGATGCAGCTCAACGAGCCCGAGGCGTTCCGGTGGATCCAGAAGACGTCGATGGACCGCCGCCTGACGATGCGCGAGGTCGCCGACGCCGTCATCGATCAGATGGCCGAGAAGAAGCAGGCGCCGAAAAAGAAGTAGTCAGGCCGTCGGCTTCGGACGGATCGCGCACGTCAGCCGGGCCGTCGAGACCCGGGCGCCGGAATCGTCGGTGATGTCGATCGCGTAGGACGCGACCGTCCGGCCCCGGTGAAGCGCCGTCGCCACGCCCGTCACGCGCCCGTCGGTCACCGCCTTGTGATGCGTGATGCTCAGGTCCACCCCGACCGCAATCCCGTCGGGTGCGGCGTGCGCCATCGCCGCGAGGCTCCCCAGCGTCTCGGCGAGCGCCGCCGACGCGCCCCCGTGGAGCAGGCCGTAGACCTGGCGGTTACCCTCGACCGGCATCGATCCGGACGCCCGCTCGGCGGTTACCTCGACGATGTCCATCTCCATCCGTCGGATGAGTGTGCCGTCCGGGATGGGAGGGATTCCTGCTGCGAAGGATTCGTCCATGGGTATACGTTTTCACATGGGGGAGGTGCCGGTCATCCGGTCATCATTCGAGGGGGAACACCATGAAGGGGAAACTTGCATACGCCATCGTCGCGTCAATCGCGCTCGCCGGGTGTTCCGGCGGGACGTTGAGCGAAACGGCGACCACGAGCGAGCCGCCCGCGCCGCCGCCAACGTCCACACCCGCCCCGACGCCGACGACGATAACCACGCCGACTCCGGCCGTCGCGACGAACTCCACGTGCAACGAAATCGCGTTCTACCTCGACCCGGCCTTGGCGATGGGTTTCACGTGCGAGACCGTTCCCGCGGATCCCGGTCCGGTCGCTCCAGCCCCGGAGATGACGCGCATCACCCTGACGGGGTATCCGCAGTCGAGAACGCAGTGGAGCGAGCGGATCTACGTCATTTCTGTCGATGCATGGAACACCCTCGACCCCATCCTGTTCAACGACAAGTACTCCGTCCTCACTGGTCTACTGAGCGCGAGCGCGCCCCCGCCGGCGTATGGCACCGGAGGGTCGACATGGACGCCACCGATGCTGCCCGATGTGGGAGGGATCCCGGCGTTCTTCGCCCGGTACGACATCGTTCCGTTCACCGATGGGACCGGGGTGCGCTTCCTGACGGAGCTGCGGTACGACGCGATGCCGATCAGCAACGCGGGCCTGCTCTACACGTATCAGGGCGTGAGTGCGGACGGGCAGTATTGGGTCTCCGCATTCCTGCCGATCGAGAACACCAGCCTAGTCGCCGACGAGAACGTTCTTCCCGGCGGATACGCGACGTGGGACGACTTCTGGGCGGACTACGACCCCTACGTCCAGGGCGTCGCCGCCACGTTGAGCAGTCAACCGTCGGGGACGTTCGACCCTCCGATTGAGGACCTCGACGGCCTCGTCTCCAGCATCGTGTTCACGCCGTAGCCGCGCGACGGGAGACGGCGTCGCCTACTCGGGATAGGTTGGCTCGTGTGAGTGAACCTCGACGCCGCAGCCTTCTCCTCGTCGACGGCTTCTCGATGGCGTTCCGTGCATTCTTCGCGCTGCCTGCGGAGAACTTCCGGACCTCGACGGGTGAGCCCGTCAACGCCGTGTACGGCTTCGCGTCGATGATCGAGTCCCTCGTCACGAAGCACAAGCCCACGCACGTCGCCGTGGCGTTCGACCTGCCCGGCGGGACCTTCCGCACGGAGCGGTACCCGGCATACAAGGGGACGCGGGGGGAGACACCGCCGGAGTTCGTGCCGCAGGTTCCGTTGCTGCGCGACGTGCTCGCGGCGCTCCGCATTCCGGCGGTGGACAAGCCGAACTACGAAGCCGACGACATCCTCGCGACGTTCGCGCGCGAGGGCGCGGAGAAGGGCTTCGAGGTGCTGGTCGTCTCGGGCGACCGCGACACGCTCCAACTCGTCACCGACGACGTGACCGTTCTCTACCCGCGCAAGGGTGTGTCCGATCTCGCGGTGATGACGCCCGACGCCGTCCGCGAGAAGTACGGCGTCTCGCCGGCGCAGTACCCCGACCTCGCCGCCCTCGTCGGGGAGACGAGCGACAACCTCCCCGGCGTACCCGGCGTCGGACCGAAGACGGCGGCGAAGTGGATCGACGCGTACGGCGGACTCGACGGCATCCTCGCGGCCGCGCCCGACGTCCCCGGCAAGGCGGGGGAGAGCCTGCGCGACAACCTCGCGCAGGTCGCGCTCAACCGCGAGATCAACCACCTGGTCACCGACCTCGACCTTCCGCTATCCGTCGATGATCTCGCGTGGTCGGGCGGCGACGCCGACGCGATCCACGCCGTGTGCGACGCGCTCCAGTTCCGGGGCCTGCGCGCACGGCTGCTCGCGTTGGCCGCCGACGCGCAGCCGGGCGGCGCGGCCGAGGCCGCGGACACCCCGGACGTGGTCACCGACGGCGCGGCGGAGGCCGCATCGCGGATCTCGGGCCGCGCGTACCTCGCCGTCGTGGGCGGGCCCGACGCGAGGGCGGTCGGGGTCGCGGACGGCGCCGGGGCCGTCTGGGGTATCGACCTCGCGTCGATAGATTCGGCGTCGGAGCGGGCGTTCGCCGCGTGGCTCGCGTCCCCCGACGTGGGAAAGGTATTCCACGGAGCCAAGTCCGCGTGGCACGCTCTGCGCGACCGAGGATTCGAGCTCTCCGGCGTCGACGGGGACACGGAAATCGCCGCCTATCTGGTCCAGGCGGACCAGCGCGGCTTCGGACTCGACGACGTCGCGCTGCGCTATCTCGGGCTCACGACCGCCGTGGCGGGCGGCGGCGAACTCGACCTCGGACTCGGGTCGTCCGAGGCGGAGAGCGCCGGCCAACGCGCGCAGACGGTCGCGCGCCTCGCGTCGGAGCTCGAGGCGACGCTCGAGGAGCGCGAGATGACGTCGCTCTATCGCGACATGGAGATCCCGCTCGTCGGGGTGCTCCAACGGATGGAGTCCGCGGGCATCGCCGTGGACGCACGGCATCTCGCCACCCTCGCGGACGAGTGCTCTAAGCGCGCGGAAGCGACGCAGGCGGACGCCTGGGCGTCGATCGACGGTCACGAGGTCAACCTCGGCAGCCCCAAGCAGCTCCAGGAGGTCCTCTTCGACCGCCTCGGTATGCCCAAGACCAAGCGCATCAAGACGGGGTACACGACGGACGCGGCCTCCCTCGCGGAGCTGTACGAGAAGCGCCCCCACCCGTTCCTTGAGGCGCTGCTCGCGTACCGCGCGGCGTCCAAGCTTGGCCAGATCATCGAGACGCTCGCGACGGCCATCGGACCGGACGGACGGATCCATACGACGTTCTCGCAGGTCGTCGCCTCGACCGGCCGGCTGAGTTCGCTCGATCCGAACCTCCAGAACATCCCCATCCGCACCGAGGACGGCCACCGCATCCGCGAGGCCTTCGGCGTCGGGGACGGGTACGAGACGCTCGTGACGGCGGACTACAGCCAGATCGAGATGCGGATCATGGCGCACCTGAGCGGCGACGAGGCCCTCATCGACGCGTTCCGATCGGGAGAGGACCTCCACCGGTTCGTCGGCGCGCGGGTGTTCGGCGTGACACCCGAGAACGTCACGCCCGAGATGCGCTCGAAGGTCAAGGCCATGTCCTACGGGCTGGCGTACGGCCTGTCGTCGTTCGGGCTCGCGCGACAGCTCGGCACGTCGACGGGAGAGGCCCAGGCGCTGATGGATGACTACTTTGCGCGTTTCGGCGCCGTGCGCGACTACCTCGCCTCCGTCGTCGAGGCGGCACGGCAAACCGGGTACACGGAGACGATATTCGGGCGCAGGCGTTACCTTCCGGACCTCGCGTCGACCGACCGTCAGCGGCGCGACATGGCCGAACGCATGGCCCTGAACGCGCCCATCCAGGGGAGCGCCGCGGATCTCATCAAGCGGGCGATGATCGGCGTCGACGGCCGCCTGACGGCCGAGGGCCTCGCGTCGCGCCAGGTGCTCCAGGTGCACGACGAACTCGTGGTCGAGGTAGCCCCGGGCGAGAGGGACGCCGTCGAGAAGATCCTCCGCGAGGAGATGGGCGGCGCGGCCGATCTCAGCGTTCCGCTCGACGTCCACGTGGGTGTCGGCGAGAACTGGCGCGTCGCGGGACATTAGTCGCCGTTCGGGCGGGGGAGCGGCACTAGGCTGGGGCCCATGCGAATCGGCATTCTCACGGGCGGTGGCGACTGCCCCGGTCTCAACGCGGCGATCCGGGCCGTGGTCAAGCGGGGCGGCTCCGAACACGGCCACTCCATGGTCGGATTCCGCAACGGCTGGCGCGGCTTCCTCGACGGGAACTCGATCCCGCTCGACCGCAACGACGTGCGCGGCAGCCTCGTGCAGGGCGGCACCATGCTCGGTACGGCTCGTTGTCACCCTCATAAGGAGAAGGGCGGACTGGAGCGCGTCCAGGAGGTCGCCGAGGCGGAGAAGCTCGATGCGATCATCTGCATCGGAGGGGACGGCACGCTCAAGGCCGCCTCGAAGGTCGGGGAGACCGGCGTGCCCGTCATCGGCATCCCGAAGACCATCGACAACGATGTGGTCGGCACGGACGTGAGCATCGGTTTCGACACCGCCGTGAGCATCGCGACCGAGGCGATCGATCGCCTCCACTCGACGGCCGAGTCGCACAACCGCGTCATGGTCGTCGAGCTGATGGGGCGCCACTGCGGGTGGATCGCCGTCGCCGCGGGCATCGCGGGCGGGGCGGACATCATCCTCGCCCCCGAGGAGCCCTTCGACATGGAAAGGGTCGCCCGCCGCATCAGCCACCGCCACCGGTCGCAGGAGAACTTCTCCATCGTCGCCGTCGCCGAGGGAGCGCGGCCGAGCGAGGAATCCGACTGGTCTCTCGACGAGACGACCGACGCGAACGGAAACCCGATCGCGGGCGAGATCGGGCAGCAGGTCACCCGCGAGATCCAGTCACGCACGGGATACGAGGCCCGTCTCACGGTGCTCGGATACGTCCAGCGCGGCGGCACGCCGACGGCCACCGACCGCCTCCTGGCGACCCGGCTGGGAGTCGCGGCGATCGACGCCGCGACGGAGGGCGTGACGCAGAAGTTCGCGGCCGTGCGGGGCGAACACATCGTCATGGAGGACTTCTCCGTGATGGCGGGCAAGACGAAATTCGTGCCTGCCGAGCTTCTCGACGCGGCGCGCGGACTGTAGCCGATCGCCGCCGCTGGTGGCGGTAGGGCGCCCTCAGCGGTACGATTGCGGGCGGCGTAGCGGGCCTCGGCCCCATACGCCATGTCCATGTCCATACGATCCACTTCTGTCCATCGGAGTTTTCTCCCTTATGCCCGCTTCCACCCCCAAGACCCCTACGATTGCTGTCAACGACATCGGTTCGAGTGACGACTTCCTCGCCGCCGTTGACGCCACCATCAAGAACTTCGACGACGGGGACCTCGTCACCGGCGTCATCGTCAAGGTTGATCGCGACGAGGTTCTGCTCGACATCGGCTACAAGACCGAAGGCGTCATCCCCGCCCGCGAGCTGTCCATCCGTCACGACACCGACCCGGACGACGTGGTCAACGTGGGCGACGAGATCGAGGCGCTCGTCCTCACCAAGGAGGACAAGGAAGGCCGCCTGATCCTCTCCAAGAAGCGCGCACAGTACGAGCGCGCCTGGGGCACGATCGAGAAGATCAAGGAGGACGACGGCGTCGTCACCGGAACGGTCATCGAGGTCGTCAAGGGCGGCCTCATCATGGACATCGGACTTCGCGGCTTCCTCCCGGCTTCGCTGGTGGAGATGCGGCGCGTGCGCGACCTCGGTCCGTACATCGGCCAGGAGCTCGAGGCGAAGATCATCGAGCTCGACAAGAACCGCAACAACGTCGTGCTCTCGCGGCGCGCGTTCCTCGAGCAGACGCAGTCGGAGGTCCGCTCGACGTTCCTCACGGCCCTCCAGCCCGGTCAAGTGCGCAAGGGCACGGTCTCCTCGATCGTCAACTTCGGCGCCTTCGTCGACCTCGGCGGCGTCGACGGTCTCGTGCACGTATCCGAGCTCTCGTGGAAGCACATCGACCACCCGGGCGAAGTCGTCAGCGTCGGCCAGGAGGTCGAGGTCGAGGTCCTCGAGATCGACATGGACCGCGAGCGCGTCTCCTTGTCGCTCAAGGCGACCCAGGAGGACCCGTGGGCGGTCTACGCCCGCACGCACGCGATCGGCCAGATCGTCCCGGGCAAGGTCACCAAGCTCGTCCCGTTCGGCGCGTTCGTGCGCGTCTTCGAGGGCATCGAGGGCCTCGTGCACATCTCCGAGCTCTCGACGCGACACGTCGAGCTTCCCGAGCAGGTCGTCTCCCCGGACGACTCAGTCTTCGTCAAGATCATCGACATCGACCTCGAGCGTCGCCGCATCTCGCTCAGCATCAAGCAGGCGAACGAGGGCGTCGACCCTGACGGCGAAGACTTCGACCCCGCGCTCTACGGCATGACGGCCGAGTACGACGAGCAGGGCAACTACAAGTATCCGGAGGGCTTCGACCCGGCCACGAACGAGTGGCGCGACGGGTTCGACGAGCAGCGTGAGCAGTGGGAGGCCGATTACGGCCGCGCCCACGATCGCTGGGTCGCGCACAAGGCGTTTGTCGCGAAGCACGAGGCCGTCACGGCCGAACTCGAAGAGTCCGCTCCGTCGTCCAAGAAGCGCCGCCCCGCGGCGCCGAGCTCGTACTCGTCTGACGACGGCGAGGACGACGCGGGGACCCTCGCGTCGGACGAGCGTCTGGCGGCGTTGCGGGAGAAGCTCACCGGAGAGTAATGCTCCGTATCGGGCTCACCGGAGGCATCGCCTCGGGAAAGTCGACCGCCTCCTCGCGGTTCGACGAGCTCGGCGCACGCGTCGTCGACCACGACGAACTCGCGCGCCAGGCGGTCCGGCCGGACTCCGCCGCGCTCGCCGACATCGCGCGGGAGTTCGGCGACCGGCTCGTCGTCCACGGCACGCTCGATCGCTCGGCGCTCGCGGACGTCGTCTTCGGCGACGACGAGGCGCTCGAACGGCTCAACGCCATCATCCACCCGTACGTCCACGCGCTCGCGAAGGCGGCCGACAGGCAGGCGAGGATCGATGGGGTCGACGTGATCGTCCACGCCATCCCCCTGCTCGTCGAGACGAAGCAGGGGGGAGCGTACGACGTCGTCGTCACCGTCGCGGCCCCGGTGGAGACCCGTGTCGCGCGTCTTCGCGAGGAACGCGACCTCACGGAGGAGCAGGCGATGGCGCGCATCGCGTCCCAGGTCTCGGACGAGGAACGCGCGCGATGGGCCGACGCGGTGCTCGACGGGAGCGGCTCGATCGACGATCTGCGTCGCCAAGTCGACCGCTTCTGGAAGGACCACGTTCCCGCGTCAGCCGGCTCCCGTAGCCTGAAGGGGTGACCCAGCCGGACCTGCGCCGCTCCGAGGCGCCCTTCGAAGTCGTCTCCGACTACGCGCCCTCGGGCGATCAGCCCCAAGCCATCGACGCGCTCGAAGCGCGCATCCGCGCCGGCGAGCGGGACGTCGTCCTGCTCGGCGCGACCGGAACGGGTAAGTCGGCCACCACGGCGTGGCTCATCGAACGCCTGCAGCGCCCCACGCTGGTCCTCGCGCACAACAAGACCCTCGCCGCCCAACTCGCGAACGAGTTCCGCGAGCTTCTGCCCAACAACGCCGTCGAGTATTTCGTCTCGTACTACGACTACTACCAGCCCGAGGCGTACGTGCCGCAGACGGACACGTACATCGAGAAGGACACGTCGATCAACGAGGAGGTCGAGCGGCTTCGCTATTCGGCCACCAACTCGCTGCTGACCCGCCGCGACGTCATCGTCGTCTCGTCCGTCTCGTGCATCTACGGCCTCGGCACGCCCGAGGAATACATCAAGGGCATGGCGACGCTCGAGGTAGGGATGCAGATCGAGCGCGACGCCCTGCTGCGGCAGTTCGTACGGATGCAGTACACGCGCAACGACCTCGCGTTCACCCGGGGGACGTTCCGCGTACGCGGGGACACGGTCGAGATCATCCCCGTGTACGAGGAGCTGGCGATCCGGGTGGAGATGTTCGGCGACCAGATCGAGGCGCTCTACACGCTCCACCCGCTCACCGGCGACGTCGTCGAGACGCGTGATCACGTGCATGTGTTTCCCGCGTCCCACTACGTCGCGAGCCAGGAGCGCATGAACCGCGCGATCGCCGCCATCCAGGACGAGCTCACGGACCGTCTCGCCGAACTTCGGGGACAGGACAAGCTCCTCGAGGCCCAACGGCTCGAGATGCGCACCAACTACGACCTCGACATGCTCCGTAACGTCGGGATGTGCTCGGGCATCGAGAACTACTCGCGGCACATTGAGGGCCGTGCGGCGGGGCTGCCGCCGCACACGCTGCTCGACTACTTCCCCGAGGACTTCCTCATGGTGATCGACGAATCGCACGTCACCGTCCCGCAGATCGGCGCGATGTACGAGGGCGACGCCGCGCGCAAGCGCACGCTCGTCGACCACGGCTTCCGCCTCCCGTCGGCGCTCGACAACCGGCCTCTGCGCTGGACCGAGTTCCAGGAGCGCGTCGGCCAGACCGTGTACCTGTCGGCCACGCCGGGGCCGTACGAGCTGGAGCGGTCCGACGGCGTGGTCGAGCAGATCATCCGGCCGACGGGCCTCGTCGACCCCGGCATCGTCGTCAAGCCGACCGCGGGTCAGATCGACGACCTCCTCGAGGAGATCCGAGCGCGCGAGGAGGCGGGGGAGCGGGTGCTCGTCACCACCCTCACCAAGAAGATGGCCGAGGATCTCACGACGTACCTCGCGGACAAGGGCGTGCGCGTCGAGTACCTCCACTCGGACGTCGACACGCTCCGGCGGGTCGAACTGCTCCGGGAACTCCGGCAGGGGAAGTTCGACGTGCTCGTCGGCATCAACCTCCTGCGCGAGGGGCTCGACCTGCCCGAGGTCTCCCTCGTCGCGATCCTCGACGCCGACAAGGAGGGCTTCCTCCGGTCCGGGACGTCCCTCATCCAGACCATCGGGCGAGCCGCGCGTAACGTTTCGGGCGCCGTGCACATGTACGCCGATTCGATCACCGACTCCATGGCCAAGGCGATCGACGAGACCAACAGGCGCCGCGAGATCCAGATCGCCTACAACAAGGAACGCGGCGTCGACCCGGCGCCGCTCCGCAAGAAGATCGGCGACATCACCGAGATGCTTGCCCGCGAGGAGGCGGACACGGAGAAGACGCTGCGCAGCGCCGGGATCTCCGAGCGCAGCACGAGCGCGCCCGTGCCGACGCGCGCGGGGACCAGCGTCGCCGCCGGGGACCTCGGCGATCTGATCGCGGAGCTCAGCGCCCAGATGCGCGCGGCGGCCGAGGAACTGCACTTCGAGCTCGCCGCCCGGCTGCGCGACGAGATCGGGGAACTCAAGAAGGAACTCCGCCAGATGACGGCCGCGCAGGGCTCCTAGGCGCGGCGGGGGGCCCGTTCGCCGACCCCTAGGATTGAGGTCATGTCCGGGGCCATCGAGTGGGTCGCGACCATCGCCCTGATCCTCGGGCTGATGGCCTTCGACTTCTGGGCCCAGATGCGCAACCCGCGCGAGCCGTCGTTCCGCGAGGCCGCGAGATGGACCGGGGTGTACGTCGCCCTCGCGCTCGTGTTCGGCGCCTCGATGCTGCTGTGGCGCGACACCGAGAGTGCGACGGCCTTCATCGCCGGGTACGTCACGGAGTGGTCGCTGTCCGTCGACAACCTGTTCGTGTTCCTCGTGATCCTGTCGCGGTTCGCCGTGCCCGCGGCCTACCGCCAGCGCGTGCTGCTCTTCGGCGTCGCCCTGGCGCTGCTTCTCCGGGCGATGTTCATCCTCGCGGGCGCCGCGGCGCTCGCGCACTTCTCCTGGGTGTTCTACGTCTTCGGCGCGTTCCTGCTGTGGACGGCCGTGAGCGTGGCGCGCGAGGGCGCCGAGCAGGACGAGGAGGAGTACCACGAGAACCGGGCGATGGCGCTCATTCGACGCGTCGTGCGCTCGACGCCCGAGTATCACGGAGGCGCGCTCGTCGTCCGCCGGGCCGGACGCCGCCTCGTGACGCCCCTCCTGCTCGTGATGATCGCCGTCGGCACCACGGACGTGCTCTTCGCGCTTGACTCGATCCCCGCGATCTTCGGCCTCACCAAGGACCCGTACATCGTGTTCGCGGCGAACGCCTTCGCGCTCATGGGTCTCCGGCAGCTCTTCTTCGTCGTCCACGGCCTGCTGAGCCGGCTCGTGTTCCTCTCGTACGGCCTCGCGGTGATCCTCGCGTTCATCGGCGTCAAGCTCGTGTTCGAGGCGCTCCACGAGAACTCGATCCCCCTCATCAACGAGGGCCGCCCCGTGGAGGGTGTGCCAACGATCACCACCGCGTTCTCGCTCGCGGTGATCCTCGGCGTGCTGGTGGTAGCCGCCGTCACGAGCCTTCTCGCGACGCGCAGGCGGGCACGCGCCGACCGGACCTAGGCCTCCTCGGGTTCCGGGCCGTCGACGAGTTCGAAGCCCTCGTCGATCCAGCCCGTCACGCCGCCGATCATCTTCTTCACGGGGCGCCCGAGTCTCGCGATCCTCAACGCTGCCTTGTCGGCGCCGTTGCAATGCGGTCCGGCGCAGTAGACGACGAACGTGACGCCGGTGGGGAAGTCGGCGATCGTGCGCTCGACGATCTTCCGGTGGGGAAGGTTGATCGCGCCGGGGACGTGACCGGCGGCGTAGGCGTCCGGGCCGCGGACGTCGAGGACGACGATGTCGTCGGCGCCCGCGTCAAGGGCGGCGTGGGTGTCCCAACAGTCCGTCTCGAACTCGAGGAGGGCGGCGAAGTGCTCGGCGGCCCTCGCGGGTTCCGCGGCGCGGGTCTCGGTAACCGGGTTCCGCACGACGCTACCCCTGCGCGTCGAGCTGCGAGGGCCACGGACCGAGCGCGGGCCACAGCCGCACGTCGTGCCCGGGGACGAAGCCCGACGACACGTAGGGGTCGCCCGCGATCATCTCCTCGACGGCCTCCGCCGTCTCGGCGAGATAGATGAAGAGCGCCCCCGGATCGTGCTCGTCGGCGTAACGGCCGTAGGCGAGAAGCGAGCCGGCGTCGACGAGGGCGTTCAGGTACGCCAGGTGATCGTCGCGGATCGCGTTGCGCTCCTCGAGGCGGTCGTCGTAGGCGTAGTGCGCGGCATAGAGGTTCATGCGCCCATTGGATCACGGCGAGGAGAAACCGGGCGACACGCTATCGAACAATTGTTCGAGTCGGAGCGCGCACGTACGATTGACCCGTGAACGACCGACTCCTCATCCGCGGCGCGCGGGAGCACAACCTCAAGTCCGTGGATTTGGACCTTCCCCGCGACGCGCTGATCGTCTTCAGCGGGCTAAGCGGTTCGGGGAAGTCGTCGCTCGCGTTCGACACGATCTTCGCCGAGGGTCAGCGGCGGTACGTCGAGTCACTGTCCGCCTACGCCCGGCAGTTCCTCGGGCAGATGGACAAGCCCGATGTCGACTTCATTGAGGGTCTCTCGCCGGCGGTGTCGATCGACCAGAAGTCGACGAACCGCAACCCGCGGTCGACGGTCGGGACCATCACCGAGGTCTATGACTACCTGCGCCTCCTGTTCGCGCGCGTGGGGATCCAGCATTGCCCGGACTGCGGCGAACAGGTGAGGGCCCAGTCGGCCGAGCAGATCGTCGACTCCGTGCTGACCCTCCCCGAGGGGACGCGCTACCAGGTCCTCGCGCCCGTCGTCCGGGGCCGCAAGGGGGAGTACCAGGACCTGTTCGACGCCCTCAAGCAGCAGGGGTTCGCGCGGGCGCGCGTCGACGGGGAGCTCGTCGAGCTCAGCGAGCCTCCGACCCTCGAGAAGAAGCTCAAGCACACCATCGAGGTCGTCGTCGACCGCCTCGTCGCCCGCGACGGCGTGCGATCGCGCCTCGCCGACTCCATCGAGACCGCGCTCAAGGCGGCCGACGGACTGGTCATCATCGACCCGGTCGACGGAGAGATCCCGCCGCGCCGCTATTCGGAGCGTCGCGCCTGCCCGAACGACCACCCCCTCGCGCTCGAGGAGATCGAGCCGCGCACGTTCTCCTTCAACGCGCCGTACGGCGCATGCCCGGAGTGTCACGGGCTGGGAGTCAAGCTCGAGGTCGACCCGGCGCTCGTCGTGCCGGACCCGAGCCTGACGCTGCGCGAGGGCGCGCTCGCCCCGTGGGGCGCGACGTCGTCGGAGTACTTCGGGCGGATGCTCGAGGCCCTCGCCGACGACATGGGCTTCCCGATGGACGAACCGTTCTCGACGCTTCCCGAGAAGGTCAAGGAATCGGTGCTGTACGGCAAGGATTACCAGGTCCACGTGCGCTTCCGGAACCGTTACGGCCGCGAGCGGCAGTACACCACCGGCTTCGAGGGCGTGATTTCGTGGATCGAGCGGCTGCACTCGCAGACGGAGTCGGATTACTCGCGCGAGCGCTACGAGTCCTATATGCGCGAGGTGCCGTGCGCCGTGTGCGAGGGCGCCCGCCTCAAGCCCGAGGTGCTGGCCGTGAAGGTCGCGGGGATGAACATCGCGGAGGTGTGCGATCTCTCCATTCGCGAGTCGCGGCGTTTCCTCTCCGAGGCGGAGCTCGACGAGAGGTCGCGGCATATTGCGGTGCAGGTCCTCAAGGAGATCGACGCGCGATTGGGCTTCCTGCTGGACGTCGGCCTCGACTACCTCACGCTGTCGCGCGCCGCGGGCACGCTGTCCGGCGGCGAGGCCCAGCGCATCCGGCTGGCGACGCAGATCGGCTCCGGGCTCGTGGGCGTGCTGTACGTCCTCGACGAGCCGAGCATCGGACTCCACCAACGCGACAACCGGCGGCTCATCGAGACGCTCACCCGGTTGCGCGACCTCGGCAATACGCTCATCGTCGTCGAGCACGACGAGGAGACGATCCGCGCGGCGGACTGGATCGTCGACATCGGCCCGGGGGCGGGCGAGCACGGAGGGCGCGTCGTGCACTCCGGCACGGTCGCGAGCCTCCTCGACAATGACGAATCGCTCACCGGAGCGTACGTGTCCGGGCGACGGGCGATCGAGGCGCCCGTGACAAGGCGAACCGTCGACCCCGACCGCGAGGTCACGGTCGTCGGCGCGACGGAGCACAACCTGCGCGACATCGACGTCTCGTTCCCCCTCGGCGTGTTCACGGCGGTCACGGGCGTGTCGGGCTCAGGCAAATCCACCCTCGTCAACACGATCCTCTACACCGCCCTCGCCAACACCCTCAACGGGGCGCGGCAGGTGCCGGGCCGCCACACGCGCATCGTCGGGACGGAGCACCTCGACAAGGTCGTGCACGTCGACCAGGGGCCGATCGGCCGGACCCCGCGATCGAATCCCGCGACGTACACGGGCGTGTGGGACAAGATCCGCAAGCTCTTCGCGGAGACGGAGGAGGCGCGCCTGCGCGGGTACGGGCCGGGACGCTTCTCCTTCAACGTCAAGGGGGGTCGCTGCGAGGCGTGCTCCGGCGACGGAACGCTGAAGATCGAGATGAACTTCCTTCCCGACGTGTACGTCCAGTGCGAGGTCTGCCACGGCTCGCGGTACAACCGCGAGACGCTGCAGGTGCATTTCAAGGGCAAGACGGTCGCCGACGTACTCGACATGCCGATCGAGGAGGCCGCGCGCTTCTTCGAGGCGATCCCCGCGATCTCCCGCCACCTCACCACGCTCGTCGAGGTCGGTCTCGGATACGTGCGGATGGGGCAGCCGGCGCCGACGTTGTCCGGCGGAGAGGCCCAGCGCGTCAAGCTCGCGTCGGAGCTTCAGCGGCGCTCGACGGGTCGTACCGTGTACGTGCTCGACGAGCCGACCACGGGTCTGCACTTCGAAGACGTGCGCAAACTCCTGTCCGTGTTGCAGGGGCTCGTCGACAAGGGCAACACCGTGATCGTCATCGAGCACAACCTCGACGTGATCAAGAGTTCCGACTGGGTCATCGACCTCGGCCCCGAAGGGGGATCCGGCGGGGGAGTGGTGGTCGCCCAGGGAACGCCCGAGGAGGTCGCCACGGTCGACGCGAGCCACACGGGACGATTCCTCGCCGAACACCTTCCGGTCGCCGCCGCGACGTAGGCTGACGACGTGAGCGATCCGGCCTCGTATCGCCCCGAGCCGGGGACCATCCCCACGCGTCCGGGCGTGTACCGCTTCCGCGACGAACACGGACGCGTGCTCTACGTCGGCAAGGCGAAGAACCTCCGCTCCCGCGTCTCCTCGTACTTCCAGAGCCTCGCCGCGCTCCACCCCCGCACCCGCGCCATGGTGACCTCCGCGTCGTCCGTCGAGTGGACCGTCGTCCGGAGCGAGGTCGAGGCGCTCGTCCTGGAGCACTCGTGGATCCACGAGTACGACCCCCGGTACAACGTCGTCTTCAAGGACGACAAGTCGTATCCGTTCCTCGCCGTCACGATGGGCGAGGAGTTCCCCCGCGTGCTGGTCACACGCGACGCGCGGAGCAAGGGGACGCGATACTTCGGCCCGTACGCGAAGGTCTGGGCCATTCGGGAGACTCTCGACACGCTCCTGAGCGTCCTCCCCATGCGCTCGTGCAGCGCCGGCGTCTTCGCGCGGGCCGTCCGCTCGGACCGTCCCTGCCTCCTCGGCTACATCGACAAGTGTTCGGCCCCGTGCGTCGGGCGCGTCAGCCCCGAGGAGCATCGCGCCACCGCGGAGCAGGTGTGCTCCGTCCTCGGAGGCGACGCCAAGGCCGTCGTGCGCGACCTCACGTCGACCATGGAGGCGGCGGCGCGCGAGGAGCGTTTCGAGGTCGCCGCGAAGGTTCGTGACCGCTTGACGGCGATCAACGCCGTCCTTGACCGCAACGCCGTCGTCCTGGCCCCGGGTGTCGACGCCGACGTCGTGGGACTCGTGGATGACGAGTACGAGGCCGCCGCGCACGTGTTCTACGTTCGGGACGGTCGCATCACCGGGCAGCGCGCGTGGGTCATCGACAAGCCCGAACCTCTCGAGCCCGGTGACCTCGTCGCCCGGCTCGTGCAGGAGATCTACGACGGGGTGGAGGCTCCCGACGTGCCCGCCGAGGTTCTCGTCCCCGCGCTCCCCACCGACGCGTCGGCGCTGCGGGAGTGGCTCGCGGGATTGCGTGGGTCGTCGGTCGCCCTACGCGTCCCCACGCGAGGCCCGAAGGCGGAACTCGCGGAAACCTCGCGAAGCAACGCCGAGGAGGCGCTCGCCCGCCATCGGCTCAAGCGCGCCTCCGACCTCACCGCGCGTTCGGCGGCCTTGCGTGAGCTCCAGGAGGCCCTCGGGCTCGAGGAGGCCCCGCTGCGCATCGAGTGCTACGACGTCTCGCACACCGGAGGGACGAACCAGGCGGCATCGATGGTCGTGTTCGAGGACGCCCTGCCCCGCAAGAGCGACTATCGCCACTTCTCTGTGTCCGATGCGAAGGACGACACCGAAGCGATGTTTCAGGTCATCACCCGCCGTTTCACGCGGTACTTGGAGGACGCGAAGAAGCCCATCGAGGAGCGCGAGACGAGCCGTTTCGCGTACCCTCCGCAGCTCGTCGTGGTCGACGGGGGAGAGCCTCAGGTCGAGGCCGCACGGCGCGCTCTCGAGGAGCTCGGCGTGTCGAGCGTCGCCCTGTGTGGCCTCGCGAAGCGCCTCGAAGAGGTGTGGCTCCCGGGACAATCCTTCCCCGCGATCCTCGCACGGGGCTCGGAGGCCCTCTACCTGCTCCAGCGGGTGCGGGACGAGGCCCACCGATTCGCGATACGGCACCACCGCGGCAAGCGAGCCAAGGCGATGACGGCGTCGCGCATCGACGAGATCCCCGGCGTCGGCCCCGCGCGTTCCCGCGCGTTGCTGCGTCACTTCGGCTCCCTCGCCAAGGTGCGCGAGGCGTCGGTGGAGCAGATCGCCCTCGTCCCGGGAATCGGCGCCGAAACGGCGCGCGCGATCGCCCGGGCGGTCGCGAACGACGGTGGCATGCTGGAGTCATGAGCGACGACGACGCGCCGGAGACGTTCCCCTCCGGCATACCGAAAGTTCGGGTCACGCTTCCCGAGACGCCGCCCGACGTGCTCATCGTCACCGGGATGTCGGGGGCGGGTAGGAGCCGCGCGGCGGACGTGATCGCCGACGAGGGGTGGTACGTCGTCGACAATCTCCCACCCCAGATGCTCGCCGAGATGGTCACCATGGTCTCGCGGGAGGGCTACGTGCGCCTCGCCGCCGTGGTCGACGTCCGGGGGGGCAAATTCTTCGCGGACCTCGAGGCGGTGCTCGCGGACCTCGAACAGGGGTCGGTATCGGCGCGGGTGCTGTTCCTTGAGGCCTCGGACGAGACGCTAGTGCGCCGGTTCGAACAGGTACGCCGCCCGCACCCCCTCCAGGGGGACGGCACGCTCCTCGAAGCTATCCAGGCGGAGCGCGACGCTCTGAACCCTATGCGTGAACGCGCGGATATCGTCATCGACACTTCAGACACCAATGTCCACCAACTCGCCGATCGCGTGCTCGCGGAAATCGGCGACTCCTCGTCGGCGCCGCTTCAGGTCAACATCCAGTCCTTCGGTTTCAAGAACGGCTCTCCGCCGGACGCGGACTTTATCGCCGACGTCCGATTCCTCGACAACCCGCACTGGATCCCCGCGCTCCGGCCATTGACGGGCCTCGACGAGCCCGTGCGGGATTACGTCCTCGGCGCCGCCGGAGCGGAGGAGTTCCTCGAGGCCTACCTGGCCGCGCTCGACGTCGCCCTGAGCCGGTATCGCGCCCACGACAAGCACTTCGTGACGGTCGCCGTCGGATGTACGGGAGGTCACCACCGTTCGGTCGCGATCACCGAGGCGCTCGCGTCGCGTCTGCGCGACCTCGGTTATTCCGTCCGCGCTTCTCATAGGGATCGCGAACGCGAATGAGCCCGGACTCTTCTCCGAACATGAAGGTCGTCGCTCTCGGGGGCGGGCACGGCCTCTACTCGTCGCTTTCCGCCTGGCGTCGGCTCACCGAGGATCTGACCGCCGTCGTCACCGTCGCCGACGACGGGGGATCCTCCGGTCGGCTACGCGACGAGTTGCACGTTCCTCCGCCGGGCGATCTCCGCATGGCGCTGTCGGCCCTCTGTGAGGACACCGAGTGGGGCCGCACCTGGCGGGACGTGTTGCAGCATCGCTTCGCGACCGAGGGTCCTCTCGACGGTCACGCGCTCGGCAACCTCCTGATCGCGGGCCTATGGAGCCGTACCGGGGACGTGGTCGAGGGCCTCGATTGGGTGGCGAAACTCCTACGGGCGCGGGGGCGCGTACTTCCGGTCGCCGACGAACCGCTGGAGATCAGCGCGTCCGTCGACATCGGCGGAGACACCATGACGGTCCACGGCCAGGTCGCGGTCGCGACGGCGCCGGGTCGCATCGCCAAACTGTGGCTTCGCCCGGAGAGCCCGCGTGTTCCGGAGGCCACGCTTCGTGCGATCGGCGAGGCCGACATCGTCGCCCTCGGCCCGGGGAGCTGGTACTCGTCCGTGTTGCCGCACTTCCTCGTCGCGCCCGTCGGGGAGGCGCTCGTCGCCGCGAGTTCCCGGAGCGTGCTGTCGCTCAACATCGCCCACGTCGACGACGAGACGGAAGGCACCGGGCGGACCGACGACGTGCTCGCGCTCCAGGCGGTCGCCCCGGGTTTCGCCCCCGCAGTGGTGATCGTCGACGCGGAGCACGCGGACGACCCGGGCCTCGCGGCCCTGATCGAGGATTGGGGCGCAGCCTTCGTGGTGCGCTCGCTCCGCGAGGACGGCACCGTCGATCGCCACGACCCGGATTCTTTCGCCGATGCGTACCGGGAGGCAGCCGCAATCCTGGCGAAGGGATGAGACCTTCCGGGCAAAGGTGGCAGGATACCCTCATGGCTCTCACGGCACAGGTCAAGGAAGAATTGGCTCACGTGGCCGTGGAGAAGCCCTCGTGCCGCAAGGCCGAGATCGCGACGATGCTGCGATTCGCCGGCGGCCTCCACATCGTCTCGGGTCGCATCGTCATCGAAGCGGAGCTTGACACCGCCGCGGGTGCGCGCCGGCTCCGCATGTTCCTGAGCGAGGTCTACGGTCACTCGTCGGAGATCATCGTCGTCTCCGGAGGGGCGCTGAAGAAGGGCAACCGTTACGTGGTGCGGGTCGTCAAGGACGGCGAGTCGCTCGCGCGCCAGACGGGGCTGCTCGATCACCGGGGTCGTCCCGTCCGCGGGCTTCCGCCGCAGGTCGTCGGGGGGTCGATCGAGGACACCGTGGCCGCCTGGCGCGGTGCGTTCCTCGCCCACGGCTCCCTCACGGAGCCGGGGCGATCCTCGGCCCTCGAGGTCACGTCCCCGGGCCCGGAGGCCGCGCTCGCCCTCGTCGGCGCCGCGCGCCGTCTCGGCATCGCCGCGAAGTCGAGGGAGGTGCGCGGCGTGGACCGCGTCGTGATCCGCGACGGCGACGCTATCGCGGCCATCCTCACGAGGCTCGGCGCGCACGACTCCGTCCTGGAGTGGGAGGAGAAGCGGACCCGGCGCGAGGTGCGCGGCACGGCGAACCGCCTCGCCAACTTCGACGACGCGAACCTGCGTCGCAGCGCGCGCGCCGCCGTCGCTGCGGGAGCGAGGGTCGCGCGCGCCTTCGAGATCCTCGGAGATCAGGTGCCGGACCATCTCCGGGAGGCGGGGGAGCTCCGCCTGCAGCACAAGGACGCGTCGCTCGAGGAGCTCGGCAAGATGGCCGACCCACCGCTCACCAAGGACGCGGTCGCGGGTCGTATTCGTCGCCTTCTCGCGACGGCGGACAAGCACGCCGAGGATCTCGGCATCCCCGACACGGAGGCGTCGCTCAGCCCCGAAATGCTCGACCTCTAGGGGCGTGCGGGGACCTTCGTCATGTCCCTTCGCCGGGGCCGACATAGTAGGCTGAAGGCGGTTCCCCGCCCAGCGGGGACGCGCACGTAGCAGTGCGCAGGCCTCAGCCAAAAACCCACGTCGGTGCGTGCCGACGCGAGCCAAGGAGAGAGATACATCATGACCGTCAAGGTCGGCATCAACGGCTTCGGCCGAATCGGACGCAACTTCTTCCGCGCTGTGCTCGCAGAGGGCGCGGACATCGAGATCGTTGGAGTCAACGACCTCACCGACAACAAGACGCTCGCGCACCTGCTCAAGTACGACTCGATCCTGGGTCGCCTGGACGCCGAGGTCACGTACACGGACACCACCATCACCGTCGACGGCAAGACGTTCGCCGCGTCGGAGGAGCGCGACCCCTCGAAGCTCGAGTGGGGCAAGCTCGGCGCCGACATCGTCATCGAGTCGACCGGCATCTTCCGCGACAAGGCGAAGTGCCAGGCCCACCTCGACGCGGGTGCCAAGAAGGTCATCATCTCCGCGCCCGGTGGCAAGGACATCGACGCGACGTTCGTCATGGGCGTGAATGAGGAGACCTACGACCCCGCGAGCCACGACGTCGTCTCGAACGCGTCGTGCACGACGAACTGCCTCGCCCCCATGGCGAAGGCGCTCAACGACTCCGTGGGTATCGAGCGTGGCCTCATGACCACGATTCACGCATACACGGCGGACCAGAACCTTCAGGACGCCCCCCACAAGGACCTGCGTCGCGCCCGCGCCGCGGCCCTGAACATCGTTCCGACCACGACCGGCGCCGCCAAGGCCGTCGCGCTCGTGCTTCCGGAGCTCAAGGGCAAGCTCGACGGCTTCGCCATGCGCGTGCCGACGCCCACGGGCTCGGCGACCGACCTCACCTTCACCGCGTCCAAGGAGACGACGGTCGAGGAGGTCAACGCGGCCATGAAGAAGGCGGCCGACGGCAAGTACCTCGTGTACACCGAGGACGAGATCGTGTCGAAGGACATCGAGACGCACGCCGCGTCGTCGATCTTCGACGCCGGCCTCACCCGCGTGATCGGTGACCAGGTCAAGGTCGTCGCGTGGTACGACAACGAGTGGGGCTACTCCTGCCGTCTCGTCGACCTCGCCGTCTACATGGGCTCGAAGCTCTAAATCATCACCATGGAACGTCCGCGCACGCCGCACGCGTGTGCGGACGTTTCTATGTGACCGACCCACACGTTCCAAGGAGAAACGCCATGAAGACCATCGCCTCCCTCGGCGATCTGCGCGGCAAGACGGTTATGCTGCGCTCCGACCTCAACGTGCCGCTTGACGGCACCACCATCACGGACGACGGTCGCGTTCGCGCCTCCGTGCCCACGATCAACGTGCTCCGCGAGGCCGGCGCCCGCGTCGTCGTCATGGCGCACCTCGGCCGCCCCGACGGCACCCCGAACCCCAAGTACTCGCTTGCCCCCGCCGCCGCGCGCCTCGCGGAGCTCCTCGGAGCCCCCGTCACGCTCGCGGAGGACCTCGTGGGCGACTCGGCCAAGGCCACGGTCGCCGCACTCGGCGACGGTGAGGTCGCGATGCTGGAGAACGTCCGCTTCGACGGCCGTGAGACGTCCAAGGTCGACGAGGAGCGCCAGGCGCTCGCCGCGGAACTTGCGGCGTTCGGCGACGTCTTTGTGTCCGACGGCTTCGGCGTCGTTCACCGCAAGCAGGCGTCTGTCTACGACCTCGCGAAGCTGCTCCCCGCCGCCGCGGGTCTCCTGGTCGAGAAGGAGGTCCTCTCCCTCGAGAAGGCCGTCAAGGACCCGGAGCGCCCCTACGTCGTCGTGCTCGGCGGCTCGAAGGTGTCCGACAAGCTCGGCGTCATCGCGAACCTCCTGACCAAAGCCGACCAGCTGCTGATCGGCGGAGGCATGGCGTTCACCTTCCTCGCGGCCAAGGGCTACGGCGTGGGTGACTCGCTCCTCGAGGAGGACCAGATCGACACGGTCAAGGGCTACCTCGCCACGGCCGAGGAGAAGGGCGTCGAGATCGTCCTCCCCACGGACATCGTCGAGGCGGACGCATTCGACGCGGGCGCGAACCACAAGGTCGTCCCCGCCGACGGCATCGAGGACGGGTGGCGCGGCCTGGACATCGGACCGGAGTCGGCCAAGGCCTTCGCCGAGAAGATCGCCGGGGCTAAGACCGTCGTGTGGAACGGCCCGATGGGCGTGTTCGAGTTCGACGCCTTCGCCGCCGGCACCCGCGCCGTTGCCGAGGCGCTCATGGCCACCGACGGCTTCACCGTCGTCGGCGGCGGAGACTCGGCCGCCGCAGTCCGCATCCTCGGATACGACGAGGCGAAGTTCGACCACATTTCGACGGGCGGCGGCGCGAGCCTCGAGCTGCTCGAAGGCAAGGTCCTGCCGGGCCTGTCCGTACTGGAGGGATAACCCATGGCACGCACGCCCCTCATCGCAGGCAACTGGAAGCTCAACCTCGACCACCTCGAGGCGACGCACGCGGTCCAGAAGCTCGCCTGGCTCCTCCGAGACGCGAAGCACGACTTCACGGAGGTCGAGGTGGCCGTGCTGCCGCCCTTCACGTCCATCCGGTCGGTGCAGACGCTCGTCGACGCGGATCAGCTGTCCATCCGCTACGGCGGCCAGGACCTCTCGGCGCACACCGACGGCGCGTACACCGGCGAGATCGCCGGGTCGATGCTCGCCAAGCTCGGCGCGACCTACGTCGCGGTGGGCCACTCGGAGCGCCGCCAGTATCACGGCGAGGACGATGCCGTCGCGAACGCCAAGGTGAAGGCGGCGTTCGCGGCAGGCCTCGTCCCCATCCTGTGCATCGGTGAGGGGCTGGACATCCGCAAGGCCGGCGACCAGGTCTCCTACACGCTCGCGCAGCTCGATGGCGCGCTCGACGGGCTCGCGGCGGACAAGGCCGCGAGCATCGTCATCGCGTACGAGCCCGTATGGGCCATCGGAACCGGCGAGGTTGCGACGCCCGCGGACGCGCAGGAGGTGTGCGCGGCCATCCGCGGCCGCCTCGCGGAGCTCTACTCGGCGGACGTCGCGGACGCCGTCCGCGTGCTGTACGGCGGCTCGGTGAAGTCCGGCAACATCGCCGCGATCATGGCCGAGGCGGATGTCGACGGAGCACTCGTGGGAGGCGCGAGCCTCGACCCCGAAGAGTTCTCGAAGATCGTCCGCTACCGCTCCCACGTCACCGGGTAGCGTCGGGCGGCCGAACCGTCACGTATCCTGAGTACTGCAGACGACCCGAAGGAGCATCGTGCACACCTTGAATGTGACGCTGTGGACCCTACTTGTGGTGACCAGCGTGGCGATCATTGGGCTGGTGCTTCTTCACCGAGGACGAGGGGGAGGCATCTCCGACATGTTCGGCGGAGGCCTCGCGTCCGGGATTCAGTCGACGGGTTCCGGTGAGAAGAACCTGGGGCGGATCACGTGGGGCGTGATCATTGTGTGGGGAATCGTGATCGTGCTCCTCGGCCTCATCACGAAATACGCCGGATAGGAGCACGCCATGGCAGGTGGCAACGCTATTCGCGGGTCCCGCGTCGGGGCGGGCCCGATGGGCGAGGCGGAGCGAGGGGAATCGGCTCCGCGCATCCAGATCGCCTACTTCTGTGCCAACGACCACGTGGTCAAACCGTCGTTCGCGACGACGGAGCGCGACGAGATCCCTCTCGAGTGGGACTGCCCCCGTTGCGGGTGGCCCGCCGGGCTCGACCGCCTCAATCCTCCTCAGCCCATTCGCTCGGAGCCGTACAAGACGCACCTCGCGTACGTGAAGGAGCGTCGAACGGACGCCGAGGGTGAAGCCTTGCTATCGGAGGCGCTCGAGGCGCTTCGCGCGCGCCGCGGGAACTGAGCCGCTAGGCCTTCTCCGCCGCCGCGGCGTCGACGAGCCACAGCGTGCGCTCCGTGCCGTGCACCATGCCCCCGGGCACTCCGGGCTTGCGGGCGAGCGAGTCCGCGACAGCCTGCGCCTTCTCCGCGCCCGCCGTGATGACCCAGATCTCCCGCGCGGCGTTGATCGTTGGAAGGGTGAGGGACATGCGGGTGGGCGGCGGCTTGGGGGCGTCGATTACCGGGACGACGGTCGTGTGGGCCATGTTCACCTCCGGCCGCCCGGGAAAGAGCGAGGCGACGTGGCCGTCGGGTCCGAGCCCGAGGAGCATGACGTCGAAGGCGGGAGCCGGGTCGCCGTACCTCGCGAGTTCCTCCGCATAGGCTTCAGCGGCCTTCTCCGGCGTTCTCGCGCGTTCGGAGGGCGCCATGCGGTGGATGTTCTCCTCCGGTAGGCGAAGCCTTTTGAGGAGCGCACGCTGCGCCTGAGCCTCGTTCCTGTCCGGGTCGCCGGACGCGAGGAAGCGCTCGTCGCCCCACCACATGTGAACGCTCGTCCAATTGATGACGTCCGCAAGCGGCGAGGCCGCGGCGCGAGCGAGCGTCGCGACGCCGATCGTCCCGCCGGTGAGCGACACGTGCGCCTCGCCGCGCGTGGACACCGCGTCCGTCACGCTCACGAGCAGCCGCGCGGCCGTCGCCTCGGCGACCGTGGCGGCGTCCGGGTAGACGATCGTCGTGGTCGTGCTCATGTTCGAAGCGTACTCGCGAGGCCGATGAGCGCCTCCCCGTAGACCTCATCGGCGTCGAGCCGGCGAAGGTCCTCCGACAGGCAATCCTGAAGCGTGCGTCGCGCGAGCGCGATGACGCGATCGGGCAGTCCCACCTGGCTGAAGGTCGCGTTCTTGCCGTCGTTTCGCTTGATGGATATCTCGCCGTCGGGAGTTTCGAGGACGACGGAGACGAGCCCCTGAGCGTCCTTGTCGTACGTCGCGTCGAACTCGCATCCGAGCGCTCCACGCAGCCACGCCCCGAGCAGCAGAATCGACGGACTGTCGAGGTCGCCGTGGATGCGCACGTGGGTCACGTGGGGGGAGCCCGCCTGCTGGAGCGCCGCGGCGAGCAACGCCCTCCAGCGCGTGACGCGCGCCCAGGCGAGGTCGGTGTCGCCGGGCGCGTAACCGTCGGCAAGGGCGAGCAGCGCCTTCTTGGGATCCTCGCTTTCGCGCGCGTCGGTGATGCGGCGCGTCGCCATGGCACCGAGAGCGGTGAGGGCGGGAGCTAGGGTGACGGGGCCCGGCCACCAGGCGACGATCGGCGCGTCGGGCAGCAGGAGCGGGATGACGAGCGTGTCGCCGTGCTCCGCCATCTCGCCGGAGGGTTTGAGGATGACGACCTCGGAAGCGCCGGCGTCGCCGCCGACGCGGATCTCGGCGTCGAGCCTGGCGCCCTTCGCGTCGGATTTCGCGAGCACGACGACGCGGCACGGGTGCTCGCGAGAGGCATGGTTCGCGGCCTCAATGGCCTTCTCGGCGTCACAGCAGGTCGCGTCGACCACGAGCGTCATGACGCGCCCAAGCGTGACGACGCCGCCCTCCATCCGGAGTCGGACGAGTTCGTTGTTGATCTCGCCGGTGGTGGTCTTCGGAAGGGGAATGATCATGGACGCCTCCACGCGCGCCCATCGCGCGCCATCAGAGCGTTAGCCGAGTCGGGGCCCCACGTCCCGGAGCGATACGGCTCGGGCTTCCCGCCGTCCGCCCAGAATTGTTCGATCGGGTCGAGGATCTTCCACGAGAGGGCGACCTCTTCGTGACGGGGGAAGAGCGGCGGGTCGCCGAGGAGTACGTCGAGGATGAGGCGTTCGTACGCCTCGGGAGACGTCTCGTTGAAGGAGTTTCCGTA
>Ga0316575_10000015_pt1 | contig 44411 bp, 44 predicted proteins | sample J5NA_FD_203072 | JGI IMG/M metagenome (GOLD analysis project Ga0316575, IMG submission 203072) | Rhizosphere microbial communities from salt marsh grasses in Alabama, United States - J5-7_050615r2r3 | ecosystem: Host-associated > Plants > Roots > Rhizosphere | place: USA: Alabama | collected...
GCAGCTGGTTCAGGTCGGTTGCGCCGATGATCACGCTGCCGGTGAACCAGCGGGTGCGCGCAAAGGCCAGCGCCATCGTTGCAGGAGTCAGCCCGGCTTCCTGCGCAATGCGCACATATTCTCCGGTAGCTGCGGGCACATTGGGTTTGGCGTAGCGCTGCCCGAAATTGGCGAACTGTGTGATGCGTCCTTTCGCATTCGGATCGGCAAGATATTTCCCGGTCAGATGGCCGAATGCCAGCGGGCTGTAGGCCAGCAAGCCGACGCTGGCGTGATGGCAGACTTCCGCCAGTCCGGTCTCGAAGCTGCGGTTCATCAGGTGATAGGCATTCTGCACCGTGATGATCTTCGGCAGTCCCAGCTTTTCCGCGCATTTCACGAACTCGCCGACACCCCACGGGGTCTCGTTGGACAGGCCGACATGGCGCACCTTGCCGGCCTTGACCAGGTCCGCCAGCACCTGCAACTGCTCGGCGACCGGCGTGGAGTCGTGCTCCTGGGCTGGGTCATAGCTGGTAGCTCCGAACATCGGTACGTAGCGGTCCGGCCAATGGATCTGGTAAAGGTCGACATAGTCTGTTTGCAGACGTTTCAGGCTGCTGTCTATCGCCGCCTCGAGGTTTTCGCGGTCGATGCGCGGGGTATTGCGTATCCAGGCGAACCCGCGCGACGGGCCGGCAATCTTGGTTGCAACGATCAATGAATCGCGGCGCTGGTGTTTCAGCCATGTGCCGATATAGCTTTCGGTGCGTCCCTGGGTTTCGGCGCGCGGCGGCACAGGATACATTTCGGCTGCATCGATGAAGTTGACCCCGCGCGATACCGCGTAGTCGAGTTGTGCGTGGGCATCTTCCTCGCTGTTCTGCTCGCCGAAAGTCATGGTGCCGAGGCACAGCGCCGAGACTTTCAAATCGCTTTTGCCCAATTGCCGGTATTCCATGTTTTCTCCTTCAGGTTGTTGCGTCCATATTAAGCGATGCGCTATGTCCGGTTCCCGGCTTCAGCATTCCGGAATCGCCAGTTCATCCAGGTTACGGGCCAATTCCGTCATCGCTTCAACCGACATGCCGGTCACCATGATGCGCTGCGCCTGGTCAAGATTTGGATAGTTCCTGGCGGTCGCGCGGAAATAGCTGGGGTCGTAATGCAGCGTGAGCAATTCCGCGACCATGGTTTCGAAGTCCCCCTGATGTATCAGCGCGCTCCAGTGCAGCAGTTGTTTGGCGCCATGAAACCGCAGCAGAGATTGCAGGTGGTCGATCAATGATTCCGGGTTATCCACATAGTGGCGATAATCGGCGAGAAGTCCGGCTACTCGCATGGTCAGCGGCGTTTCCAGAAGCAGACAGCTGCCGGAATGCATCGCCGAGGTGAGTCCCGCTGGCAGGGAGATCAGCCCGATCTTGCTGCTTTCCGCTTCAACGTAGACTGGGCGGTCCGGGTCGAACTGCTGCAGGGTTTGCAGCAGCATGCTGTCGAATAATTTCTGCGCCGGCTGAGGCTGTCCGGGCAGCCTTCCCAGCACAGAGCCGCGATGCCGGGCCAGCATTTCCAGATCGAGCACCTGATGGCCGGTGTCCGCGAGTGCGGCGAGCAGATGGCTCTTGCCCGAGCCGGTGGGCCCGCAAACCACGCGAAACGCAAGTTGCTGCGGCAGTGCGTCAAGCTTGTCCAGCACGTCGCGCCGGTAGGTTTTGTAGCCGCCTTCCAGTTTGTGAGCCGCCCAGCCCACCTGCGCGAGGATGATGCTCATCGCGCCGCTGCGCTGGCCGCCGCGCCAGCAGTAGACCAGCGGGCGCCACGATTTCGGATGGGCATGAAAGCGGGTCTCCAGGTGATGCGCGATGTTTTTGGCGATCATGGCCGCGCCGACCTTGCGTGCCTCGAATGGCGAAACCTGTTTGTAAAGCGTGCCCACGGTGATGCGTTCCTGGTCGTAGAGTACCGGGCAGTTGATCGCGCCGGGAATGTGATCCTCGGCGAATTCCGACGGTGTGCGCACGTCGATAATTTCGTCAAAGTCACCCAGCTGTGATAGGTTTGCAGTCCTGAAAAGCATTTATGCCGGAAAAATAATTTAGTCAGAAAAATATGAAAAGGAATGATTCGTGTCGGAAGCCCAGGTAATGCCAGAAATCAAGTTAACCCAATTGTCGCACGGTGGCGGCTGCGGCTGCAAAATTGCACCGTCCCTGTTGCAGGAAATCCTGGGTGTCGCAAAACAGAAACTCCCGTTTGCTAACCTGATGGTTGGCACGGAAACCAGCGACGATGCGGCGGTATACCGCCTGAACGACCAGCAGGCGATCATTGCCACGACCGACTTCTTCATGCCCATCGTCGACGACCCGTTCGATTTCGGCCGTATCGCTGCGACCAATGCGCTGTCCGACGTTTACGCGATGGGCGGCACGCCGATCATGGCGCTGGCCATCGTCGGCATGCCGATCAGCAGACTGCCGGTCGAGACGATACGTTCCATCCTGCAGGGCGGCGAAGCGGTGTGCGAAGCGGCCGGTATCCCGCTGGCGGGCGGCCATTCTATCGATTCGGTCGAGCCAATCTACGGACTGGTCGCGATCGGCATCGTGCATCCCGAGCGTCTGAAAAAGAACAGCGGCGCGCAGGCGGGGGACAAATTGATACTCGGCAAGGGGCTCGGCGTCGGTGTGCTGGCAACGGCGTTCAAGAAAGGGATGCTGACCGCCGAGGCCTATGCGCAGATGATCGCGACAACCACCCAGCTCAATGCGGTGGGTTCAGAGTTGTCCGGACTGCAAGCGGTGCACGCGCTGACCGACGTGACCGGGTTCGGCCTGCTTGGCCATCTGCTGGAATTGTGCCGCGGTTCTGGACTGGCTGCTCATCTGGAGTTTGGCCGGGTGCCGGTCCTGTCCGGAGCGCTGCCGCTGGCACAGCAGGGAATCGGCCCGGGCGCGATCGAGCGCAATCTGGCCAGCTACGGGCATGAAGTAGATTTCTCCCCGCAACTGGAAAACTGGCAGCGCCGTGTGCTGGCCGATGCGCAGACCAGCGGCGGCTTGCTGGTTGCGGTTGCTCCAGAGGGCGCGGAAGAGGTGCTGTCAGCGTTCAGGCATGCGGGATTCATGCAGGCTGAAATAATAGGCACGATGCAGCGTGGCGCAACGCGTGTTACGGTAAGCTGAATGCATGGATATGCCGCCGAAAAATTGCATCCGTTCCGACTTTTCCATGATCAGCTCTATCACTGCTTGTCATATAAGGGCAATTCGGTCTGCATAGTGCGGACAGCAATTTCCTCAGGGAGGTAGCGAATGGGAATTTTCTCGCAATGGCGCGACGCACTTGCCGGCGTGCTCAACCAGACAATGGATCGGCTTGCGCATTACCTGCCGAATGTGCTCGGTGCATTCCTGCTGTTGCTTGCCGGCTGGATTGTTGCGCAGGTTCTGCGTGTGATCGCTGTTCGCATAACTCACCTGGGCGAGCGGGCGCTGTCACGTTTTTCCGTTGGGCGCAGAGCAGCTGCGGCTCACCTGCCGGGCGCCTCGGCGAAAATCTTCGGCAGCGTGGTTTTCTGGGTAGTGGTGCTGTTCTTCCTGACTGCGGCGACGCAGGTACTGGGTCTTGATACCTTTACCACATGGCTTTCCCGCGTAGTCGACTTTCTGCCCACGGTTTTCGTCGGCGCGCTCATCGTCATCGCCGGATTCCTGGTCAGCAAACTTGCGCGAGAGGTTGCCGAGGCCGCCGCCGGCAAGGCTGCAGTTCGTCAGCGTGCGATGATCGGTCGCGTGGTGCAGGCGGGAATCCTTGTTACCGCGATCCTGGTCGGCGCGGAGCAGGTCGGCATCAAGGTGACCTTCCTCGTGATCCTTGCCGCGGCAGTGGGATTCTCGCTGGTCGGGGCAGTCGCACTCGCGCTCAGCCTGGGTGCCCGGGAGTATGTCGCCAATCTGATCGGCGCGCACTATCTTCGCCAGCGCTACAGTATCGGCCAATACGTGCGCGCTGCCGGGAGCGAAGGAAGGATACTGGAGCTGACCGAGACTGCGGTCGTGCTTGAAACGGAGGAGGGCCGCGCGAGCATACCCGCAAAGGTGTTCAACGAACAGACTATCGTGATGCTGGTGGGCGGAAAACGCGATGACTAGCAGCGAAGAACTCAGCTATGCTTTTCTGGAAACGCATCCGGCGGATGCCGCGCGCGTACTGGAACGGCTTGCCGCCACCGAAGCGGCTGCAATGCTGCATGCTGCGCCTTTGCGGATCGCTTCGCCAGTGCTGCGCCAGATGCTGCCGATTTCCGGAGCACGCTGCCTCGAGCAACTGGATGACGATCAAGTTACCGGCTTGCTGCGCGGTGCCGGCGCCCAGGCCGGGGTTGCGCTGTTGCGCTACTTCGGCGCAGAACGCAGGTCCAGGCTGCTGGCGCAGTTGCCAACCGCGCTTACCCTCGCCTATGAATTGTTGCTCGGATATCCCGAGGACAGCGTCGGCGCATGGATGGATCCGCGCGCGCTGGCGCTGCCCACCGACATGACGATCGGCGAGGCGCTCGAACGTGTGCGCCGCGCCGACGAGGCGCTGATCGCCGATCCCTTTGTCATAGACCAGCATCAGCGTCTGCTCGGCTATGTCGAACTCGCCGACCTGCTGCGCGCAAATTCCTCCGCTTTGCTGGGCCGTCTGGTACGGCCATGTCCGCATCGGCTGCCCGTGCAGACGCTTCTTGCCGGACTTCGCGAACATCAAGGCTGGCGCGAAGGATCCACACTGCCGGTTGTCGAGCGCGGCGAGCGGCTGGTCGGCGCGCTGACCCATGCCGCGCTGCAGCGGGCACTTTCTATAGAGCTAAGCAAGCCGTCCGGTGTCCTTGCCGAAGACACCTCTGCCGGTATCGCCGGTGCATACTGGTTCGGCGTTTCGGCGCTGATCCAGGCAATGGTCAGCATGCTCCCGGTGGAAAGGCGCAAGGAGGATACATGATCGCGGAAACTGAAACGGCAGTCGCCGCCCTCAATCTGCGCTTTTTGCTCGACTATCCGCGCGAGGCGGCGCGCCGCATCGAGGGGATGCCGGCAGACGAAGTGAGTGCAATGCTGGCAGTCCAGCCTATACATGCAGTGGTTCCGGTATGGCAAAACCTCACCGCAGATGTGGAACAGGCGATTTTCACCAGGTTGCCCGAACAGCGTGCGGCAGATCTTCTTGCCGAATTGGAGCCGGCGAATAGCGCGGCGTTGCTCAACCGGCTCGATGACGACGAGCGCAAGCGATACAGCAATCTGCTCAGTCCGCAGGCGGGTGCCGAAATACGCGCGTTGATGGTGTATGAGCCGGACTCTGCAGGTGAGCTGATGGATCCGCGGGTGCCGTCGTTCCGCGGTGAGCTGACTGCCCAGGAAGCGCTTGCGCGCTTGCGCCTGACGAAGTGGCGCGGATTGCGCGAACTCTACCTGCTGGATGAAGACGGGCGGCTCGCCGGGCGTGTCGATATCCAGGACCTGGCACTCGCCGACCCGGAACAGACCCTGGCGCGAATCTCGCGCAAGATCGTCGATGCGGTTCAGGATACGGCTCCGCGGGAAGAAGTGGTGGAAAAGATGCAGCAGGACGCGGTGGCCGATCTGCCGGTGATCGATTTCGACGGGCACCTGGTCGGCGTCATTCGCCAGGCCAAGCTGGCTTCAGCGGTGCAGCAGGAAACCACACTGGATATCCAGACCATGGTCGGCGCAAGCCGCGACGAACGCGCGCTCTCATCCTCGCTGTTTTCGGTTACCAAGCGCCTGCCCTGGCTGCAGATCAATCTGCTCACCGCCTTCCTTGCCGCATCTGTGGTCGGGCTGTTCGAAAATACGATTGCCAAGTACACCGCGCTTGCGGTGTTGATGCCGGTGGTCGCCGGGCAATCGGGCAATGCCGGGGCGCAGGCACTGGCAGTGACGATGCGCGGGCTGGTGCTGCGCGAGATCAGCCTGCGTCATTGGCCCAAGGTGCTGTACAAGGAGCTCAAGGTCGGGCTGCTGAACGGCCTGGCTGTTGCCGCGACGACCGCGCTTGGCGTGTATGTGTGGAGCAGATCCCTGGGGCTGGTGGTGGTGATTTCGCTTTCGATGGTGATTTCAATGGTCGTTGCCGGATTTGCCGGTGCGATGGTTCCGATCACGCTGCAGCGCATCGGATTCGATATAGCCCAGTCCTCATCGATCATCCTCACCACTTTTACCGATGTCGTCGGATTCTCTTCATTCCTCGGCATTGCGACGCTCTTGTCGTTCATGCTCTGATTTGCCCGGTGCGGGCTGCCCAATACTGATATCGGGAATGCCGGTTTCCTTGTGCACGGGCCGCTTTTCCCGGCATCTCATCGCACGACCGCCAGTTCGTCCCACTCCGTGGTGTAGCGTTGCGACATATTGCCGCGCCGCATCGCCCAGTTTTTTCTGACACCTTCGCCGAGCAACTGCATCGTTCCGCTGCCCATGCGGCGGTTGATGCGGTCCAGCGTTTCCATCAGCGCGGCGGATTTCTGCTGTGCTGCAACATCATCGAACAAGGTGCGCGGTCGCGATGTTGCGGGGATGATCCCGGTCAGCATCACGCCGGCCTTCTGGTACGGATAGCCGCTGCGGTAGATCTTGTGCAGGCCGTCCAGCGCAGCACGGCAAAGCAGGCGCGAGTCGTCGGTCGGCTCGGGCAACGAGACCAGCGTGCTTTGCTGGTATTGCTGGATGTCATCCTTGTGCGGATTGGTGCGGATATATACCTGTATGCCGTTTGCAATGGAAAGCTGGCTGCGCAGCTTTTCCGCAGCGCGGCTGGCGTAGGCGATGACCGCCTGTTCCAGGTCTGCGAGCAGGGAAACCGGCACTCCGAACGAGCGCGAACAGATGATCTGCTGGCGGGGCGGCGTGACCTCGCCCAGTCCGATGCAGGTCTCGCCGTTCAGCTCCGCCACGATGCGTTCCATTACCACGCCGAACTCGGCGCGTACGCGCCTGGCAGGGCTGTATTTCAGTTCCAGCACTGTGCTTATGCCCATCTTCTGCAAGCGTTCGGCGCTGCGCCTGCCCACTCCCCAGACTTCGCCAGCCTCGATTCTTGCAAGCAGGTTGTCCAGCATGCGTGCCGTCATCGCATTGAAATCGCACACGCCGTGATACTGCTTATGCTTTTTGGCGACATGGTTGGCGAGTTTGGCCAGGGTCTTGCTCGGTGCGATGCCGATGCAAACCGGTATGCCGACGCATTGCCTGATCGTGGCGCGTATCGTTTGCGCATAGCTGGTCAGGTCGGATGTTCCTTCCATTCCGGTCAGGTCGAGAAAGCATTCATCGATGGAATAGATTTCCTGGTTCGGGCTGAACTGCGACAACAGCCGCATCACTCGGCCGGAGATGTCGGCGTACAGCGCGTAATTGGAAGACAGCGCGATGATGCCGTGGCGTTTGGCCAGTTGTTTCAGCTGGAACCACGGCACCGCCATTTTGATGCCGAGGTCCCTGACTTCCGGGGATCGCGACACCACGCAGCCGTCGTTGTTGGAGAGTACCACCACCGGCTTTCCTTCGAGCCCGGGCTGGAACAGCCGTTCGCAGGAGACGTAAAAATTATTACAGTCTATTAATGCAATAGCCCGCATAGTTCAAAGGAGCTTCAAAAAATTCAGAGTTCGCCCAAATTCAAGGCGCGGAAAAAATTTTGCAGCGCCGCATATGGCGTATATGTAAGCAAAAAAATTTTTTACGCAACACAGCAGTTGGGATGAAATATGAATTTTTCTCAGACTTTGTGGATGTTCCAGCTTACCACGCCCCAGACCGAGAAATCCTGTTCCGGTTTGATCAGCATGTCGGGGTAGTCCGGGTGTGCCGCGCGCAATAGCTGCCCGTCAGGCGTATGCAGCAGCTGTTTCACGGTGAACTCGCCATCCAGCGCCGCGATCACCACGCAGCCGTGCGTAATGGGCACGGCGCGATCCACCACCAGCAGATCGCCGTCGAAAATGCCGAGCCCGCGCATCGAGTCGCCCGACACGCGCATGAAGAAGGTACTCTCGCGATGCTGGATCAGGTGCGCGTCGAGACTGAGGCGCTGTTCCACATAGTCGTCGGCAGGCGAGGGGAAGCCGGCGGGTACCGCACTGCGCAGCAGCGCGCGCTGCCGATAAAAAAATTCCTTGTTGGGATGGGTCAGCGACAGTAGGCCGCGCGTGGTGCGCTGTGCCGGCCGGTCGGCAAAACCGGAATCGATGGCGGGCAGCATGGCCTATTTCCGGTATTTGCGTATCAGGCCGGTCAGCACACCGAATATCTCCAGCGTGCCTTGCGGACGAATGACCGGATAGGCCGGGTTGGCCGGTCGCAGGATGTATTTTCCGCGTTCCTTGTCCAGCGTCTTCAGCGTGAACTCGTTGTCCACGATGGCCACCACGATGTCACCCGGATTGGCAAGGTTGCGCTTTACCACCACCGCGATATCGCCGTCATGGATACCCGCATCGATCATCGAGTCCCCCCTGACCGGGATCAGCGTCGTGCTGGACGGCTTGTCGATCAGCATCTCGTCGATCACGTAGTGTTCGCCCTGGGTCTCTGTCACGGAAAGCGGCATCCCCGCCTGAACCGAGGATTCGGCCAGCGGGCGGGCGAAGAACGAGCGGGAGGGAATCCAGGCGCCGTCCGGGGTGCGCTCGATGAAGCCGGCCGCGCTCAGGCGGGTCAGTACGGCCTTGACCCAGGATTTGGATGCGATGCCGAACACCTCGCACAGCTTGGCGTAGGAGGGGATGCTTTTCCAGTCGGCGTAATAGTCCTGGAGCCTGGCTAGGTACTCGGCGTCTTTCGGGTTTGAGCCGGTCGGGTTGGAATCGGGTGAATTGAAGTCAGTCATGGCAGTGGTTGATACAGAACGAACGTGCTGCCACTGTAAAGAACGATCGTTCTCTTGTCAAGTGTGAAAAACTGCTGCGCTTGGCATAACTGTGTTGTTCAGGAACTCAAAATGCTCATTTACTGACAAGTAAACTCCGCTTTTTCGTCCCTTCACGCCTTGTTCTGCCGTCGCTCGCGACGTTTTTCAGCACGTTGTTGATCAATACTCCGAATATTTCTTCGCGCTCCCGCGCACCTTTTCCGCCGGATATTTCAGCGCATTCTTCTCCAGTTTGTGCAGTGCGGCTTCCAGCAGGTCCACGTCCAGTTTGTCCGAAAGGCGGATCAGATACAGCAGGATGTCGGCCAGTTCCTCGCTGACGGCATCCCTGCTTTTTGCGGCAAGGCCCAGCGACTGCGCCTCGGTCAGCCACTGGAAATGCTCCATCAGTTCGGCGACTTCCACCATCAGCGCCATGCTCAGGTTCTTCGGCGAATGGAACTGGTCCCAGTCGCGCGCGGCGGCGAACGCGCGCAGCTTGTCGCGCAATAACAGCAGATCGGATTGGCTGGTCATGGTGTCGCTCCGGTGAGTGGAAAAGGGCGGGCTGCCATTGTAATACGAGGGCAAGGGTGATCGTGCGCCGCATTTGCAAACCGGTATTTTCCGGCGGATATCGTGGCCGTTTCTTTATCCAGTTTGATCGTGTTGTTGCCGGTTAATGCCTTGATACCGGCTCTGATGCGGCTGATCGGGAAGGAGGCGGGCGGTATCTGGCGAGGTGCCGAAACCCGAAACCCGAAACTATACTTTCATGCAAACCAGATAAGTGGAATTCTCGTTGATGTTTGTTATCTGGATCGGATTTTCAGGGGTTGTCGTGCCCGCATCGACTGCCCGCATAAATCCTTGGGCTGTATTGCCGTCATCCAGGTCGGCATCAAGTCGTTTTACGTATTTTCCTGGTATCGCGTCTGAACAGATCAAAAAGGTGCCCGACAGCCCGATTATCGGGCTGATACTGGTTACACCGAGCTGCCCGCCGAGGACGTTTCTGGGTATGTAATCGCTGCTGTTTGTATCCAGTGAACCGTCAGCCAATCCGGCCAAGCGGATATGCTGCCAGAATACGTAACTCTCGCTCGCATCGCTTGTATCTGACCATTTGCCGTCTATCAAACCATTGCCGGGAGCACACTTGCCCGCGGCAAGCGGGGAGCAGGGTATGGCACCAGGCAAGTGCATGGCCAATCGGGCGTCATCTCCGGGGAGTGCCCTGAATTTATCCTGGTAGGTTTGAATAGAAACGGGAATGTTCTCGAAATCGCCGATAAGACGTTTTTCCCTGGAATCGTTGATCAGTTCCTGACCTTTTATTGTGGCGCCGAGCAACAGTCCGATAACCACCAATACGATGGCGGTTTCGATCAACGTGAACCCGGATGAATCATGTTTCATTCAATCATCCTGACAAGGCGGGTGTGCCGTACGTGCAAACCTGCAGATCCAGCGGCACCGAACCCGTCCTAATTTTGCATCATGACAATACATCCTTCATAACACTATAGGTGCATTACTAATTTCACCATAATAGACTCGGGAAATACCATATCGGTATTTGTCCTATGTCATGGCATTTCTTTTCAGGACGAAGGGAGTATTGATTTTCCCGTGAAGATTTAGGTTTGCATGCCGGAAGTAGTTGGATAAAATTGCGATCAGCGCAATAGCCCTATTATTTTTAAGTGTAATTTCTACTAAATTTTGGAGTAAATATGAGATCAATTATTGCAAGCCTGGCCACAGCGGCAGGCCTGATGAGCACTGGCGGTGCACTGGCATACACGATGCCGGAGGAAGTAAAGCAGCTGCCATGTCTGAGTTGCCACGCTGTTGACCGCAAGGTGATAGGCCCGGCCTGGCGTGACGTGGGCAAAAAATACAAGGGAGTTAAAACTTTTGATTACAATGGCAAGGAGTATCCCTTGTTTGAAGGCTTGGTGAAAAAGGTCTCAAATGGAGGTTCCGGTCACTGGGGTTCATTTCCGATGCCCGCCAATGACCCAACCGGCGCGAAGAAGGACAAGATAGAGAAGATGGTCCGCTTCGTACTGAGCCTGGGCTGATTCGAGCGAGTATCAAATGGAAAGCCGGCTTCGTGCCGGTTTTTCTTATTGCAGGCGGGCAATGTTCCGTCATGATTGTATTTTGCGTGAAGGTGGTGTTTGGATAAAATGGAGCCAGCGCAACAACCCTGCCGAAATTTTTCGTCCAGGTTCTACGAAAATCCGGAGTAACCATGAAATTCATTATTGCCAGCCTCGCCTTGACAGCAGGTTTGATCATCGCTGCCAGCGCACAGGCTGATGCCATGCCGGCAGAAGCGAAACAGCTGCTATGCCTGAATTGCCACGCCGTTGACCATAAAATCATAGGGCCGGCATGGCGAGACGTGGGCAAGCGATACAAGAATGCAAAATCCTTTGAATACGATGGCAAGCAATATCCGCTGGTGGAAGGCCTGGTGATGAAAATCTCCAAGGGCTCCAGGGGAGGCGCCGGTCACTGGGGCAATATGCCCATGCCCGCGGAGGACCCAACCGGCGCCAAGAAGGACAAGATAGAAAAAATGATCAAGTTCATACTGAGCTTGAATTAATTCTATTCCTCGATTCAAATGAAAAAGCCGATCTTGTGTCGGCTTTTCTTTTGGCAGGTAAGCAGTGTTGCCGCGCCAAGTTGTGATCACGCCCCTACGCAAAAAAGCTATGCTATGTCATCCCGCCAGGTAAAACATGTTACCGCTTTCCTGGAGTTCTGGAGCTTCGTGCTCATGCTGGTGTGCTATTTCCTATGACTGCGCAATTACAAGTGGAACAAGCGTCCTAGACATGTTAGTCGAAGATAATGCACACTAGAACGATTCACATTCAGACATACCATACTTCATGAGGTTGCTGCCGATACTTGCCGCGCTATCGCTTTACGGCTGTTCTGTGTTTGGCGGCTCACAGCTATCCTGCAAGGTGCGCGATCCTGATCTGGCTCAAGGCATTTACCACGGCGGCTGCAAAGATGGCTGGGCTAACGGATATGGTGAGGTCGTTGTATCCAGGAATGGCACGGCCATCAGCAGTTATCGTGGCGATTTTGTTGACGGCAAGAAGCGGGGCAAGGGCACCAAGATAATGCCCAATGGTGATCGCTACACGGGGGATTTTCGCGACGATTATCGGGAAGGCCAAGGCATCTATGTATGGAGCGCCAATACGCCCTGGGCAGGCGATCGCTACGAGGGCGAATATCACCATGATCTGCGGGATGGTTGGGGGGTTTACCAGTGGGCCAGCGGTGATCGTTATGAGGGAGCTTGGCAAAGTAATTTGCGCATGGGCCTTAGCGTGATGGAGCAGCGCCGTGTGCAAGCTGCCGAGGCGGTCGCCAGGTCCATCAAGGTTGGCGCAATGGTATGTTCTGAATACCGCTCGAACAAGGATAAGTTCCAAGGAATCCGCGGCACCGTCGAAAGCGTCAAGGACAACACGGTGAAGGTGCGGATCATTGCGATCGAGGGGAGTGCCGCCGGCACCAAAGAGGCTGCATTGAAAAAAGGCGGGCTGCTTGTAGACGAAGTCGCGCATTGGCAGCTTTGCAGTCCAAATTGACTATGCAGCAAACACCTAGACTCATTTTGGCGTTGCTTGCTGTGCTGTGTGCAGGCACGGCCCTTTCAGCGCGCGCCGAACCCAATCTCAATGGAGAGACCGGCTATATCAATATGCCGAGCGGGCGAATCGATCCGGACGGGACGTTCCGCATGGGCTACAGTTTTGCGAAGCCTTATAGCTCACTTTGGTCAAGCATCTCCTTCCTGCCCCGCGTGGAATTGAGTGCGCGCTACACACGCATCATGAGCGGGGCGATCGGCCTCAATGATCCGCTCTGGCAAGGATACGGCGACTACAAGGACAAGGTCGCCAGTGGCAAGGTGTTGTTGCTGGAGGAAGACAGGAACACGCCGTCTCTTGCGTTCGGTATCAATGATGTTGTGGGCACCGGGTTGTTCAAGTCCAGATATCTGGCGGCCAGCAAACAATTTGGTGCGTTGGACACCACGCTGGGTGTTGGGGAAGGTCGCATCAGCGGGGCTTTTGCCGGCGGCCGTTACGCGCCTGAGTCGTGGAAGGGATTCGCGCTGCTAGCAGAATACGACGCAAATAATTACAAGCAGGATTTTTATTCAGGGCAAACCGGAGTTGATCAACGAAAAAAAGGTCTTGGATTGGCCTTGGAATATCGCCGTGGGTGGATTGGCTCGCAACTGTCCTATCGCGCAGGCAAGCCCGGCATCAACATTTATTTCTCTGTTCCGCTGAACAAGAAGGAATTCATTCCGAAGATAGACGAGCCACCTCCTGATACCGAAATCGTGCCTCGTCCAACCCTCGAACAATGGAACACCGATCCGAAATATCGGCAAGATCTGACTGACCGATTGCTCAAACAGGATTTCAAAAATGTTCATATCAATGTTTCAGGGGGTGTGGCAGAAGCAACACTGACCAATACCCGCATCTCGCTGCCGAGCCGAGCCGTGGGACGTGCCGCTCGTAGCATCCTGCTCTGCGTCCCTCCGGACGTGAATCAGCTCACGATCAATTACACGGTTAGAGATATGCCGTTTGCGACTTATAACTTTACCGATACAGACCAGTTGCAGCGCTATTTCAACGGGCTGGAAAGCCGCAAGCAGCTCGCACCTTCTGTCACGATCGATTATGCGATGCCGAAAAAAACACCGGTCAAGACGGAAGTACAGAATGAATCGGTACTGAGCGCATCCTCAGAAGAATATTCCGTCACGCATCTGGATAGCAGTGAAGGGGATATCATCAGTTTGCAAAGTGAAGATGCAAAATTGGACAAGATCCACGTCGCGCCCGGTATGGCCCTGTATTTTAATGATCCGAGCGGGGTATTACACTACCAGACATTCATCGATGCTTCCTATACAAAGCAGTTAACGGAAGGTTTGTTTTTCAAGGGGGACACACAACTGACCGTGGTTCAGAATGTGAGTGCTGTGCAAGAACCTTCCAACAGCTTGTTGCCTCATGTGCGCAGCGATATCGCCGATTACATGAAGAATGGCAATTTCAAGCTCACTCAGGCGCTGCTGAACAAGTTCTATCATCCCTGGCAGCGTTTCTACGCCCGTTCCTCGGTGGGCCTCTATGAGGAAATGTTCGGCGGGGCGGGGGGGCAGATTTTGTATTTTCCGGAAACAGCTCCCTGGGCGTTCGATATCAGTGTGGATGCACTCAAGCAGCGCGATGTTCAGGGCTGGTTTCAGTTCCGCAGTTATTCGACAGTGACAGCGTTGGCAGCCGTGCACTATCGTTTTCCTATCAGCGGATTGACAGCCACGGTTCGTGTCGGACGATTTCTGGCAAAGGATGAGGGAGCACGGTTCGAGATGAAACGTCAATTTCGTTCCGGCATAGAAGTTGGTGCTTGGTATACGTTGACCAATGGCAATGACATCACCACACCGGGATCGCCCTCAAGTCCTTATCATGACAAAGGGGTTTTTATAACCATCCCGTTGAGCTCAATGCTGACCAGGGACACACAGGCAGCGCCTACCATGTCGATTTCTCCCTGGACGCGGGATGTCGGCCAAATGGTCGTCTCCCCGGATGATCTTTACGATATCCTGGAGCCTGCAAATAACAACATGCATGACCGGGATGGCCTGCAGTACTTCGGTGATCTGGATGACAGTTATGATTGACCACAGTTCAAACCGGGGTGGGGGAGTGTCGATTAATATCTTGCAACTAGCTTGATTTTCAGGATAATCGCTCCAGAGAATCAAGGGTGTAGAAAACCTAACCACTAGTGATATTTTTAAGGGGTAGCAATGAATAACTTAGGCGCGATAGTTCTGGCGTTCGCAATGATGTTTTCGGGAAGCGTGTTTGCTGCAAATACTGCATCCAGCGCGGGTGGCGCAAGTGCTGGCGATTCACTGAAACCTCAACCTGCACTTTGCCCCTGTGGCAAACAACCGGATGGGACAATTAAATGGTGCCCATGCAATTCACCAGAAGCGGAAACGTCGTCCGGGGGGATTTCTACAACAGCAATAGTTGCCGGAGTTGCTATTGCTGGTGTGCTCGCCGCAGCAGCCAGCCACTCTTCGTCGACCACTCAGCACTAAGCGCACCGGCGGCGAAATTCTGAACAGCGAAATAATCAAGCTGATGAAGTTCTCTGCATCGTGAACGAATTGAGGGCACAAAAAAACCCCGTCAGAAATGGCGGGGTTTATTATTTGTCTTTAGATGACGTACTTACTTGCTAAATGGCTGAGCTAATACGGCGGCGTCAGCCTCATCGCTTATTTCGACAAAATCACCCGTTCACCATTGACAGGATCGACCGCCACCACGGCCTTAAGTACGCTCTCGACCACCAGCGCCCGGTTGTTGGCACTGTCGATCGCAATGGCGAGGGGACTGAAGAACGGATTGGTGGCATCGGCGTGTTGTTGGCACTGTCGATCGCCGTTCCAATAATTGAGCCCCATAAAACGCCGCGCTCGATTTGCGCTTGTGCCGCAGTCACGCTGCCTGTTCCGACGGGTATTTCTACATTGAGTGTGTTTTTGCCGGGTACCAGTGGCACTGATGCAAGCCAGGTGGCACCGTCGGTGCTGCTCGCTGCAATACCGTTGACACTTAAGTTAGCGACACCCTGAGTTGCAGTACCGCGCACTGTGATTTGGGCTGCTTCGGTCATCGACTCTAGGGGTGGGAACTGGATTGTTGCGCTAGGGGAGGTACTACTACTGCTGCCGCCACCGCCACTACAGGCGGTCAGGATGAAGGCCAGACAAAACAGGATGATCGGAAATTTTTTTAAGCCGGATAGTGCAGCACTTACAGTCATGGTGCCCCCTTGTGTCTGAGTTCAACCAGGCAAGGAGTTGTCAGCACCGACATGATTTTGGATTTTAGATGTTGCTTCGTGCATTCCGCCTTGTGTCAGGCGTTGAATTTATTGACGGTTATATTTGTCCTGAGCAGACCTTAACCTTACACATAAAATTATGAGTCGGCAATTAACCTCAACTCTTTAAACGGGGGTCAAAATTGGGGTTGAAAATGAATTTTCCTTGAGGCTGGCTAATTCATTGACTATATGGCGGAGAGGGCGGGATTGTGAAGATTCCGCGTTACATCCGCGAAAGCTTCATCCCTCATTTCATTCGGGACTGCCTTCGGCATCCTGCGCAAGCGGTGCTTGCTGGTCGAACCCAAAGGGGGTTCGTCCACACACCCTCTCAATCAAATTGAAAAAGGCACCCTTGCGGATGCCTTTTCAATTTGGCGGAGAGGGGGGGATTCGAACCCCCGTCAGGGTATTACCCTGAACACGCTTTCCAGGCGTGCGACTTAAACCGCTCATCCACCTCTCCGAAAGGGCGCGCAGAATATCCCAGAACGCCTTTTGCCGCAATCAGAAATGGTTCTTCCACTCGCGCATCGCAGTAAATACGGCCATTTCGCTGTTGTCGGACAGTCCGCGCTGTTGCAGGGTGCGAATGACTTCCGGCTGGGTGCAGCGCAGGAAAGGATTGGTGGCTTTCTCCAGCGCGATGGTGGTGGGCAGCGTGATCTGGTTTGCCGCACGCAGCTGGCGGGTGGTGTCGATGCGCTGTTTCACGGCGGGATTTTCAGGTTCGCATGCCAGCGCGAAACGCAGGTTGGCAGCCGTGTATTCATGCGCGCAATAAATTCGGGTCGTATCGGGAAGCTGTGCAAGACGCTGCAGGGAATGGTGCAACTGCGCCTTGGTGCCTTCGAAATTCCTGCCGCAGCCCGCTCCGAACAGCACATCGCCGCAGAACGCGATTCCCGGCGCGAGATACGCAATGTGGTCATCGACATGGCCGGGAATGTCGATGATGTCGAAGCGGATGCCCAGCCCTTCCAGTTCGAGGCTGTCGCCTTCGCGCAGTTCATTGGTGATGTGCGGATTGTTCGGATGTCTCCGCCCATACACCGGCACGTTGTATACTTCGCGCAATTTTGCGATTCCGCCGATGTGGTCATTGTGGCGGTGGGTGCACAGGATCGCATCCAGGCGCAGATGGTGCGCGTCGAGGAATGCCAGCACAGGAGCCGCTTCGCCGGGATCGACCACGACAGCATGCCGGTCGTCGTGTATGGCCCAGATGTAATTGTCCTGCAATGCAGGGATGGCCGAGATTTTGATTTTTGGGCTGTCGAACATGGAGCAGATGGAAGTCGAGCGATGCTGAATTGTAAGTCAACTGCAGAAAGTTTGAGCGAATGGTTTGCGACCCCGCAGGGCGACTATGTGCTTAAGCGCGAACAGGCATACTTCGACCGCACCGTGAGCGGCATATTTGGCTACAACGCTGTGCAATTGTGTCTACCGGAACACGATTTCCTGCAAAGCAGCCGGATACCGTTGCGATTCAGCGCGGGCAACCAGCGGGGCAACTCGGTGCGCCTGATCAGCACCGAGCTTCCGTTTGACAGCGATTGCATGGATCTGGTGTTGTTGCCGCACGTTCTGGAGTTTTCGGAATTCCCGCACCAGATACTGCGCGAGGCAGCCCGGGTGCTCAGGCCGGAAGGCAACCTGATCATCAGCGGATTCAACCCGCACAGCCTGTGGGGATTGCATCGCACACTCGGCCGGCGGCAGGGATATCCCTGGCAAGGCCAGTTCATCGCACTGAACCGTATCAAGGACTGGCTTGCGCTGCTGGATTTCGAGGTGGCAGGCAGCCGCTTTGCAGCTTATGCGCCGCCATTTCAACAGGCAAAATGGCTGGAACGGTTTTCGTTCATGGAAGCGGCGGGCGACCGCTGGTGGGCAGTAAGCGGCGGCGTGTATTTCGTGCACGCGATCAAGCGCGTGTACGGGATGCGCCTGATCAAGCCGAAATGGAACGAGGGGCTGGTCAGCAAGCTGTTGCCGGCCGCCCCCAAGTTGAACAACAAGATTACCCAGCGCAACGAGACAGATAAACAATGAGCAAAGAAACAAAGGATACAGTTGAAGTATTTACCGATGGCGCCTGCAAGGGCAACCCCGGTGTGGGCGGATGGGGCGCGTTGCTGCGGAACAAGGGCAAGGAGCGCGAGTTGTTCGGCGGCGAGGCGCACACCACCAACAACCGCATGGAACTGATGGGCGCGATCGCCGCGCTGGAAGCGTTGAAGCGGCACTGCCATGTACGGCTGCATACCGACTCGAAATATGTGCAGCAAGGCATCAGCGAATGGATACACGGCTGGAAAAAGCGCGGCTGGAAGACGGCCGACAAGAAGCCGGTCAAGAACGAGGATCTGTGGCGCAGGCTGGACGAGCTGGCGCTGGATCACACCGTTGAATGGGTCTGGGTCAAGGGACATGCGGGCCACGACGGCAACGAGCGCGCCGACGAACTGGCGAACCGAGGCGTGGAAATGATATCCGGAAAACTCAAGGCGGGAGACGACAATGCGTAAGATCGTGCTGGACACCGAAACCACCGGCCTGGACCCGAGGCAGGGGCATCGCATCATCGAGCTGGCGGCAATCGAACTGGACGGACGCAAGGTATCGCTGCGCCGCTTCCATCGCTATCTCAATCCGGACCGCGAAATCGAGGCAGGCGCGGTCGCGGTGCACGGCCTGACCTACGAACGCCTGCAGAACGAGCCGAAATTCCCCGACATCGCGGCCAGTTTCCTGGAATTCATCGAGGGCGCCGAGTTGATCATCCATAATGCGCCGTTCGATATCGGCTTCCTGAATCACGAGCTGCGTCTGATGGATTTGCCGCCGCTGCAGAACGAAGTGCTGGATACGCTCAGGATGGCGCGCGATATGCACCCGGGCAAGAAGAACAGCCTGGATGCGCTGTGCAGCCGCTACGAGATCGACAACGCGCATCGCAGCCTGCACGGCGCGCTGCTGGATACCGAGCTGCTCGCCGAAGTGTATTTCGCGATGACGCGCGGACAGGACAGCCTGCTCGGCGACGATATGCAGACGACGCGCAAGCCTGCATTGCTCAGCACCGATGCGTCGCGCCCCAAGCTGAAGGTGCTGATGCCGAGTGCGGAAGAGCTGGCTGAACATCTGCAGCAGCTTGCCGACATCGACAAGGCCAGCAAGGGCGACTGCCTGTGGAAGAAGCTGGAAGCTTCTGCGTGATCGTATTCTGCCCGATCAACCCAGCAATCATTTACCATAAACCTTGCCCGTTCCGGGCATGATCAAAATACATGAAAACAGACGTGATTATTATCGGATCGGGCGCGGCCGGCCTGATGTGTGCGATTCAGGCCGGGCAGCGCGGGCGTTCCGTGGTGCTGCTCGACCATGCCAAAAAACTTGCGGAGAAGATACGCATCTCCGGCGGCGGGCGCTGCAACTTTACCAACCTCAACACCGGACCGGAAAACTTCATTTCCGCCAACCCGGATTTCTGCCGCTCGGCGCTGGCGCGGTATACGCCGCAGGATTTCATCGAACTGCTGCGGAAGCACAACATCGGCTACCACGAAAAGACGCTCGGGCAATTGTTCTGCGACGACGAATCGCAGGCGGTGATCGCGATGCTGCGCGAAGAATGCGAGGCGGCAGACGTGAAGCGCTTCATGAACTGCGAGGTCGATGAAATAAATTACTCGCCTGAAGCGGAAGACGGAGAGACCAGGCCGCATCATCACCGTTTCCATGTCAGCACTTCGCGCGGGGATTTCAATGCCGAGTCGCTGGTGATCGCAACCGGCGGCCTGTCCATACCCAAGACCGGCGCGACTCCTTATGGCTATCACGTTGCGGAACAATTCGGCATACCCATCACCAAACTCAAGCCCGGCCTGGTGCCGCTGACCTTTGCGCCGGATGACTGGAAGCCCTATGCCGACCTGACCGGCGTCTCGCTCGATGTCGTGGTGAGTTTCGGCAAGCAATCGTTCCGGGAGAACATGCTGGTCACGCACCGCGGCCTGAGCGGCCCGGCGATATTGCAGATTTCCTCCTACTGGCAGCATGGCGAAGCGCTGCACATCGACCTGCTGCCTGATCTCGACATGCAGTCCCTGCTGGCCGAGCAGAAGACCAGCAAGAAATTGCTCAGCAATTTCCTGATCCAGTGGTTTCCGAAAAGCTTCTCCGAGGTGTGGTGCGCCGAGCTTGCTGTGCATCATCAGATCGAAAACAGACCGCTCAACCAGTACAACGACAAGGAGCGCAAACTGATCGCCGCGCAATTGCATGACTGGCAGGTGATCCCGTCCGGCACGGCAGGCTACGGCAAGGCAGAAGTAACCTGCGGCGGGATCGACACACACGCGTTGTCTTCCAAGACCATGGAGTGCATCGAAGTGCCCGGCCTCTATTTCATCGGCGAAGTGGTCGATGTGACCGGATGGCTGGGGGGCTACAACTTCCAGTGGGCATGGGCTTCCGGCTACGCGGCGGGCCAGTCCGTTTAGTGCTATAGTTTCCGAAAATTTGCAGCATTCAAGCGGAGGGATCAGCGATGCGTATCTTGTGGATGGTAGTACTGGCTACATTGTTGAGCGGTTGCGGTTACAACACCTTTCAGACTACCGATGAGCAGATCAAGGCAAGCTGGGCCGAAGTGCTGAACCAGTATCAGCGGCGCGCCGATCTGATCCCGAATCTGGTCAACACCGTCAAGGGTGCTGTAACCCAGGAAAAAGACATCCTTGTCAGCGTCACCGAAGCACGTGCCAAAGTGGGTTCCATCCAGGCCACACCCGAACTGATCAACGATCCCAAGGCATTTGCCAAATTCCAGGCCGCACAGGGGGAGCTGACATCGGCTCTTTCGCGATTGATGGTTGTGGTCGAAAGATATCCTCAGATTCAGTCCATTGCCGGCTTTCGCGAGTTGCAGGCGCAACTCGAGGGCACCGAGAACCGCATCACCGTCGCGCGCAACCGCTACATCCAGGCAGTTCAGGCTTACAACGTTGCGATACGCACCTTTCCGAGCAACCTGACCGCGATGCTGTTCGGCTACAAAGAGAAACCAACGTTCACGGTCGAAAACGAGAAGGAAATATCGCGTCCGCCGGCCGTGGATTTTTCCAAGGTTCCGGTATCGGTAGACTGACATGATGCAGATGTCGGCGCGAGGATTCCTGCTTGCGCTGCTGCTGGGCGGCCTGGCATACACCGGGCTGGCGCACGCCGAAGTCCAACAGGATGCAGTAAAGGTGCCGCTGCTAGTCCAGCGCGTCACCGACCTGACCTCGACGCTGGATTCCCGGCAGACCCAGGCACTGGAATCCCGTCTAGCCGCATTCGAAGCGAAGAAGGGCGCGCAGCTTGCCGTGCTGATTGTGCCGACCACAAAACCAGAAACCATTGAGCAATATGGCATTCGCGTCGTCGACCAATGGAAGCTGGGACGCAAGGGGGTCGATGACGGCGCGCTGCTGCTGATTGCCAAGGAAGACCACAAATTGCGCATCGAGGTGGGTTATGGACTCGAAGGCGCGCTGAACGACGCCACCGCAATTCGCATCATCGACGAAATCATCGTGCCGCGTTTCCGCAGCGGCGATTTTTATGCGGGTATCCAGTCTGGCCTGGAGGCGATGATGCAGGTCATCAACGGAGAACCTTTGCCGGCTCCCCAGCGCGCCGCCGCAAGAGGGCAGGATAATATCGAATCGCTGATGTTCGTGGCCTTCGTGCTGGTGGTTGCAGTTGGCGGCATATTGCGCGCGCTGTTCGGGCGTATTCCGGCGGCCTTGCTGGTGGGCGGGGGACTGGGATTGCTGGCGTGGCTGACCGTCGCGCCGTTGGTCATAGCTGTACTCGCCGGCGTGGTGGCGTTCGTATTCGTGCTGCTGGGCGGAGGGCGCGGTTTCGGCGGGTATGGGGGTTATGGCGGGTTTGGCGGAGGAGGTGGATTCGGCGGAGGCGGCGGCTTCAGCGGCGGAGGCGGCGGCTTTGGTGGCGGTGGCGCATCGGGGAACTGGTGAATGAGGCACTCATGGATTTCATAAGGGTGATGCGGCATTTATCGATGGGCCGTGCTGCGGTGCGGCGCGTTTTCCCGCCGCGCGTGCTGAACGCGATCGAGCAGGCAATCCGCGCAACCGAAGTGCGGCATGCCGGACAGATCCGCTTTGCAGTCGAGGCATCGCTGGAACTGGCGCCGCTGCTTGCCGGGCAGACCGCACAGCAGCGCGCGATCGAGGTGTTCTCGACATTGCGCGTCTGGGATACCGAACACAACAACGGCGTGCTGATCTATCTGCTGCTGGCCGACCACGATGTCGAGATCATTGCCGACCGCGGCATCCATGTCAGGCTCGGCCGGGAAGTCTGGGAAGCGATCTGCCACGAGATGGAGACGGCGTTCCGCGCCGGGCATTTCGAGTCGGGCGTGATAGCAGGGATCCATGCAGTGGGCGAACACCTGGCGCGCCATTTTCCGGCACACGACGGCAAATCCAACGAGATGCCGGACAGGCCGGTGGTACTGTAGCGCAGCGATACACGCGTCATGCGCCCGACCTTTCATCCTCATCTGGTAAACGGCCCGACGGGCGACCCGGTGCTTTTTGTCGACTGCCTGTTCGAACACCGTGCGTTGCTGTTCGATCTGGGAGATATCCGGGCACTTGCCCCGCGCAAGCTGTTGCGCATCAGCGACGTGTTCGTGACCCATGCACATATGGATCATTTCATCGGTTTCGACTGGCTGCTGCGCATATTGCTCGGGCGCGACAGGGAGCTGCAGCTGTTCGGTCCGCCCGGTTTTCTCGATCAGGTGGAACACAAGCTGCGCGCCTATACCTGGAATCTGGTGCATAACTACGTCTCCGACTTTACGCTGCGCGTCACCGAGCTTGATGGCAGGGAGGCCGGGCGGCGCGCCAGCTTTCGCTGCCACAACATGTTCCGCCGCGAAGACGAGACCAGCGTGATCTGCCCGGGAAATGTGCTGCTGCGCGAACCGGCGCTGCAGGTGCAATGCACCCTGCTCGACCACGGCGGCATCCCTTGCATGGCCTATGCATTGCAGGAGCAGGCGCACGTGAATGTATGGAAAAACCGCTTGCAGGATATTGGCCTGCCGGTGGGCGCCTGGCTGCGCGACATGAAGCAGGCGGTACTGCGCAATGAGCCGGAACAGTGGCAGATAGACGTGGCGTGGCGCGAAGATGATCTGCTGCACGAGCGGCGGGTATCGCTGGCCGAATTGAAACCCGCGCTGCGTATCGTGCCCGGCCAGAAGATCGCATTCGTGACCGATGTCGCCTGGCACGAAGATAACGCGCGACGCATTGCCGACCTGGCGCGCGATGCCGACCTGCTGTACATCGAGGCGGTATTCATGGAACGCGATGCCGAACACGGGCAGCGCAAGTTCCATCTGACCGCGCGCCAGGCCGGAGAGATCGCCCGCGCGGCGAATGCAGGTTCTGTCACGGCGATGCACTTTTCGCCGCGCTATCAGGATGGAGACAGGATCGCTCTGCGCGCCGAAGTGGAAGCGGCATTTGCTGATGCCTCTGCGAGCAATTTCAATTAAGCGATTACAATGGTAAATATTAGAAATTCAGCCATGCGAGGCTGACTTGAAAACTGTAAACCATGCCGACAAAAATTCGATATTTTCAGACCTTGATCGTCATCTGCCTGTGCCTGCTTTACGCACAGGTGCAGGCTGCAGAAGTCACCGTCCAGCAAAACGACAAAACCGGTCTGCTGACGTGGACATCAAAGGACGATGGCTTCAGCATACAGCTCATTCAGCTGCTTCCTGACTTTGTCCGTGCCGTCTACGCTAAACACGGCCTGCCTGCAGACGAAGTGGAGCGAATCGCCGCTTACTGCGATTTTGGCACGATTATCCAGAACACCTCGCAGCAGCAATTGAGTTACCGGGTTGCGGACTGGCGCTATATCGACAAGAACGGCAAGGCCTATCCTGTCAAAACCAAAGCCCAGTGGCTAGAGGAATGGCGCAAAGCGGGCGTCAAATTTGCCTGGGTCCTGCTGCCCGGAAGCGGCGACTTTGGAATCGGTGACTGGCAACAGGGATTTACCACCATAAAGATAGACAGGAATGAAAAGTTCGACCTTGTCTACACCTGGACACTGGACGGAAAAAAACACCAGGGGAAAATCGAGAACATGAGCTGCGCGCCCGCCAGTCTCCCGGAAAATACGATCACGAAATAACAGGACCTGTCATGACCAAACGTACCGTTATGCCTATAAAGCTTTTATCGATAATGTTATGCAGCCTGCTGTTGTTGCCGGCGCAGGCCGCTGAACGTGACCAGCCAAAGCTGGGCTACACATTAACCGCGTTATCAAAGCCCGTCCCGGCGCCGGGCTTTACGCTCGAGGATATGGATGGAAAAAAATTCAGCCTGAAAGCCTATCGGGGTAAGGTGGTATTGCTCAACTTCTGGGCCACGTGGTGCCCGCCCTGCCGGAGGGAAATGCCTTCCATGGAACGCTTGTACCAGAATTTCAAGGACAAGGATTTTGTCGTGCTTGCTGCTAACCAGATGGAAGATGGCGACCAGGTATTTACCTACACAGCCGAGCTTCAAGTTGCCCCGACATTTCCCATTCTGTTTGACAAGAACAGTGACGTTGCCCGTGCTTATGGTGTGATGGGATTGCCAACCACTTATCTCATCGACAAAAAGGGAAATATGCGTTTTCGCGCGATTGGCGGACGCGATTTTGACCATCCCGAGGTGAAAAAGCAGATTCTGCAGCTGATGAAGGAGTAGGTGCCTCTACCAGAAAGGGCCGATCGAACAATGATCAAAACCAGTTGTCGATCTTGTCGTCCAGCTCCGGTTTGCACCTCTTCAACTGGGCATTATAGACAGCCGCTTTATTCCTGACCTTGCTGGCCACCTGTTTCAACCACCCCTTGTTTTTCCAGCTGCCGCTCCTGTATCCGCCTTCTCCTTCATGATAGACGAGGTACTGGTGGTAAGCATCCCACTTGGAGATACCGAGCTTGCGCTGTGTCGTGTTGGTATACCAGCCAACGAAGTTGATCGCATCGGAAAAATCGTCGCGGTCATGTCCGCTGTTGCCGGTATCCCTCATGTATTTATCCCATTCGGAATCCTGTGCCTGGGCATAGCCGTAAGCCGATGAGTGGCGCGGCAGCGGGATAAAGAGGAACCAGTCACGTGCCGGTTGTGCATCACTGACAAAACGCGATTCCTGATCGATGATCGCCATCATTACCCAGACCGGCGTGCCCCAACGCTTGTTTGAATCAAGGGCAGCCTGGTACCAGTCGGTATCGCCAAGGAAGATGGAGCAGATGTTATCGGTGCTGGCGGGTTGATAAGTCGCGCAACCGGAGCCCAGAAACAGCATCGCGATCACGGCAAGACAGGAACGGAGCGTGAGTATCATGCCTCTATTATCCGCATATAGGCGCGGCGATCAATCTGCGCTTTTCGCGACGGCAGAGGCTATGTCAGTCTACCCTCAAGGGTTTTCCAGATTTCTTCGTCGGACCGCAACGCCCCGATTTCGCCATTGTTCAGGAAAATCACCGCAGTGCCCAGCTCTTCTTCCTGCAGCGGCTGCTGGAATCCCTGCAATTTTTCAAGCACGTCAATGTCTGCCTCGGAGGGATCGTTGCGTCTTTTGCTGCGCTGTATCAGCCGTTCAGACAGCAATGCCGCGTCGGTCTGTACACTGGCGATGACAAAAGGCACATTCAGTTCGTGGGCAAGCGATCGGAAAATCTCGCGTTCGCTCCTGAGTATAAATGCGGCATCGACGATCACGGTGTATCCCGCGGCCAGGATAACGTGTGCAAGTTCGCGCAATCGTGCATAGGTGCGTTGAGTTGCGTCCTGGCTGTAGATGTCCGCATCGAGCAATGTCTTGCTGTTGTCCAGGGGCGTCAGACCGAACAGCCGCTTGCGTTCGACGTCGGAGCGAATGCGGATCGCGCCCAGCCGCTCCAGCGCGATCTGCGCAACCGTGCTCTTGCCGCAACCGGGCAGGCCGTGTGTGATGATCACAGCCGCGCGCCGCCGGGTCAGGCAGCCATGGGCCAGACGCAGGTAACCGAGGCAGGATTTGATTTCCCTTTTCAACCTTGCACCGCGCTGACCGGCGCGTATCGCGGCGATCTTGGCGCGCACCATCGCGCGGTAGCCAAGATAGAAACGCAGCACGCCGACACCGGAAAAATCGCCGGTGATTTCCAGATAGGCGTTCAGCAAACGCCACGCCAGTTGCGGGTGTCCCCGCCGCAGCAGATCCATCACCGCGAAGCTGATTTCGCTGATTACGTCGATCCAGCGCAATGCCGCACTGAACTCGATGCAGTCGAACGGGGTGGGCACATCATCCAGCAGCACGATGTTGCCGAGATGCAGGTCGCCGTGGCACTCGCGCACCATGCCGGCTTTCGCGCGCTGCCGGAACAGCGATTCGCAGCCGGCGAACTCTTGCGCGCTTGCTTCGTGCACGGCTTTCAGCATCGCCAGGTCTTCGGGTGCACTGAGAAACTGTGGCAACGGTGCGAAATTCTGTTCCGCGGCCGATTCGATTTCGGCGGTTGCACAAAACGGGGAATCCGCTTCGGCAGGTGGCAGCGCCTGGTGAAATCCGGCGATCACTGAGGCCAGCCTGTCGATATGGGCGGGCGAGACGAGACCGCGTGCCAGCATGCGGTCCATCATCGCGGATTGCGAAAATCGCCGCATGTGCACCGCGTATTCGATCGCGGGTTGCCTGACCATCCCCGGATCTGACTCGGGGCTCAGCACGGGTTCTTCCGGGCTGCCGGCTATTGCGACTAAATCGAGGTAGAGATCGGGTGCAAGGCGGCGATTCAGGCGCAGTTCCTCGCTGCAATAAAAGCGGCGCAGCGCCAGCGTCGAGAAATCGAGGAAGCCGAGGTCGACCGCTTTCTTGATCTTGTACGCATCGCGTCCGGTCAGCAGCACCCACGAGATGTGCGTCTCCGAAATCCTGGGGCGGTGCGTGAATATTCCGGATGCGCACAAGGCATGCACCAGCTGCTGCTGGCGGAGCAGTTCCGGCGAGGCGTTTGCAGTGAAGGACGGTGCAGGCATCATCTATCATCCCGTGGTGAACAGCACTTTACCATGGCAGTAGCGTGTTTGCGGTGTCGGAAAAATCGGCGCACAATCAAACTGCCTGTATCGAACAAGGAAATCTGCTCATGCCCGGTACTGTGTATTGGGAACATTTCCCCCACCAGGCCGATGTCGGTGTGCGCGGACTCGGCGAGACGCTGGAACAGGCTTTCGAGCAGGCTGCGCTGGCGATGACCGCGGCGATTACCGATCTGGACACCGTTATTCCCAGGGAAGCACTGAAGATCTCCTGCAGCGCACCCAATGTGGAACTGCTGCTGGCTGAATGGCTCAACAGCCTGATCTTCGAGATGGCCACGCGCAACATGCTGTTCAGCCGCTTTGAAGTGCATCTGGAAGGGAATCATCTCGAAGCGAATGTCCGGGGTGAAGCGCTGGATGTGGCGCGCCACCATCCCGCAGTCGAAATAAAGGGGGCGACCTATACTGCGCTGAAGGTCGGCCAGCAGCCTGATGGCAGATGGCTGGCACAATGTGTGGTGGATGTTTAGCGGCAATTCAAGGCGGAGGAAACAATGAACCCCTCATTGTTCGAACGCAAATCGGAATACGAATGGCATATCAGGCCGTTCGGAAAGATGCATGTGCCGGGCGTGATTTTTGCCAGCGAATCCCTGCTGCGCGAGATGGACGCCAAGGTCTATGAGCAGGTTACCAATGTCGCGATGCTGCCCGGCATCGTCGGCGCATCCTGGGCGATGCCGGACGCGCACTGGGGCTATGGCTTCGCGATCGGCGGCGTGGCTGCGTTCGATGCCGACGCGGGCGGCGTGGTATCGGCTGGCGGGGTGGGCTTCGATATCTCCTGTGGAGTGCGCACCCTGCATACCGGACTGAAAATTGATGATATCGATGCGGTAAAGTCACGCCTCGCGGACGCGCTCTACCACACGATACCGGCGGGTATGGGAAGCACCGGCGCGATCAGGCTGGAAGCCGCGGAGATGGACGCGATGCTCAAGGGCGGCGCGCGCTGGGCGGTAGAACGCGGATACGGCACGGCGGCGGATCTGGAACGCATCGAAGAGGGCGGCTGCATGCAGGGTGCCGACCCGATGCAGGTTTCCGAGCATGCCAGGAAACGACAGCGCGACGAGATGGGCACGCTCGGTTCCGGCAACCACTACCTTGAAATCCAGCAGGTAACCGATATATACGCGCCGGAGACCGCCGCGGCGTTCGGCGTGCAGCAGGGCGATATCGTGGTCAGCATCCATTGCGGCTCGCGCGGACTCGGCCACCAGATCGGCACCGAATTCCTGAAGCGCATGGTGATGGCCGCGCCCGGCCTGGGCATCGCGCTGCCAGACCGCGAACTGGCCTGTGCGCCGATCGCCTCGCCGCTCGGACAGGAATACCTCGGTGCGATGCGCGCGGCGATCAACTGCGCGCTAGCCAACCGCCAGATACTCACCCACCTGACACGCACGGTGTTCGCCCGGACATTCGACAGGCTGTTGCCGCAGGCGTGCCTGCCGCTGCTGTATGACGTGTCGCACAACACCTGCAAGGTCGAGGAACACAAGGCTGATGGAGCAACGAAAAAACTCTACGTGCACCGCAAGGGAGCGACGCGTGCGTTCGGGCCGGGCCATCCCGACCTGCCTGCCGTGTTCAGGAATGCGGGGCAGCCGGTGCTGATCGGCGGCAGCATGGGCACCGCCTCCTATATCCTGGCCGGGACCGCCCAGGGCATGCAACTTGCATACGGTTCCGCCTGCCATGGTGCGGGTCGCGCGATGAGCCGGCACCAGGCGCTGCGCAACTGGAGCGGCCGGAAAGTGGTCGACGATCTGGAGGGCCATGGCATTCTGGTTCGCAGTCCGTCGATGCGCGGTGTTGCCGAGGAAGCGCCGGGCGCCTACAAGGATGTCAGCGCGGTCGTGGATGCGGCCGACCAGGCCGGATTGGCGCGCAAGGTGGCGCGGGTGAGACCGCTGATCTGCATCAAGGGTTAGGATACTTTATCCCACGGAGAACTACGGAGTTCCTGGAGAAAACCAGGATAACTTTAGCAATGAGCAAGTCAAAAAATGGATAGATCAGACCGGAATGATGGCCCTCCGGGGAAAGGTCTTCCGTGATTGGTTCAATCGACAACAGGAGGACAGTTCATGAATGATGCCCCCGATACCCCGGAAAAGGAACGAAATATATGGATGCGCGGATTGTTCATGCTGCTGCTGATCCTGGCCTTCCACATATCCTGGACCGTGGCATTCATCGTTACGGTGATTCAATTCGTGATGATGCTTCTGGCCGGCAAGCCCAATGACCGCCTTACTGCATTTGGCAGCAGCCTCGGCCGCTATTTGCAGCAGATCGTGTGCTTCCTGACTTTTTCCACTGAGGCGAAGCCATTCCCGTTCAGCGACTGGCCTGCAACTGATTGAGGCGGGAACCTGCATAATGGAGACAATCGCGGCAATGAAAGACCGGGCCGCTTGCCCGACTAAACTTGGGAGCGGCGCCGCGTAAGGCGTTTCGCAATTGTGTGTATTGCGGTTTTATGGATTTCTTGTTAGCTTTACCTAAATTGTTATCTACCTGTGTTATAAACAAATCATTGATTCGCGACACGCTCAGACACCAGCCCAAATGATTTCACTACGCCACCTGTCGTTTACCATCGTTACGCTCGGGTTGGTCGCCGCGCTGGTATTCCTCTATAACAAGACTGAAGCCGTAAACCTGGACGACCGCAATGCGGTTGTTGCGCTGCTGGGCGAATTGCAGGAGATCGGGGGTCGCTGGGATATCGATGTACTGCGCATGCACACGGAAATGGATTCCGGGCGGAGCATGCTGCCGGATCGCGCTCCCGCAGTGAAAAATACGCTCAGGGCATTGCAGAACGAGCAGCCGCGCGTGGACAGCCCGTCATTGAACAAAAATCTCGGGCCAATCGTGAAAGCATTCAAAGAAAAAGCCGGGCTTGTCGAAGATTATCGCGCTGTGAACGACAAATACAGGAATGCATTGCTGCAGATCATGTCCATCTCGGATCAAACCGTTCAGGCTGAAACCATGCCTGCCAAGGTCTCGGCACGGCAGCGGGAATTCCTCCGGTCCATGGCACAGGTCGCTTCGGCGGCTTCCGGTTACTATTTGCTGGAACAGGATTCGAAGCGCAATCAGCTGTCAAGTTCAGCTGACAGGATGCTGGCGCTATCCGGCACGATGAACGCTGCAGTCCAGGAAAAGGCGAATGCAATGTATGACGCAGCCCAGGAGATGCTGAAGTCGGGGCCGCCCGCGCAGGCCTTGTTCACCCGGATCGAGCAGTTGAACTCGGGGCCGCAACTGAGCGGCCTGTTGCTGTCGTTCAATCGCGAACTGTCGGCCAAGCTGGCAGAAAAGGAGCGCTTCCGCGTTTACATGATCGCCTATGCCGCAGCGCTGCTGATCGGGCTCGGCTATCTCGGCATCAGCATCATTATCGCGAATGAATCTCTGGAACGCCGTGTCGACGAGCGCACCCGCGAACTTTCGGATGCGCTGCTGCATCTGAAGGAATCCGAAGCGCAGTTGATACAGTCCGAGAAAATGTCATCGCTCGGACAAATGGTCGCCGGAGTCGCGCACGAGATCAACACTCCGCTTGCCTATGTGAACAACAGTCTGTCTGCTGTGAACGAGCGCCTTCCGGAAATCGTCAGCGCAATGGAAAACAGCGAGAAGTTGCTGACGCTGCTCAATGACCCGAACATCAATCCCGATGAGCTCAACCAGCAGTTCGCGCTGGTATCCGGTCAGCTCGGACAGATCAGGCAGCATGGATTGCTCGGCGAGTTGTCGGGCCTGGTCAAGGATGGCATGTACGGCACCACCCAGGTGGCGGAGATCGTTTCCAACCTGAAGGATTTCAGCCGCCTCGATCGCAGCAAGGTGAGCAGCTTCAACGTCAATGACGGGCTGAACAGCACGCTGGGGCTTGCCAGGCATTTGCTCAAATCGATCAAGGTCAACAAGCAATTCAATGACATACCTCTGGTAACCTGCTCGCCGTCGCAGATCAACCAGGTGTTCCTGAATCTGATCACGAACGCCGCACAGGTTTTGCCGCCGCAGGGCGGGGTGATCAGCCTGACTACGCGGCCTCAGAACGGTGGCGTTGCGGTCGATGTCGCGGACAACGGCAGCGGCATACCGCCCGATGTCCTGCCGAAGATATTCGACCCGTTTTTCACCACCAAGGAAATTGGCAAGGGTACCGGCCTGGGCCTTTCCATTTCATACCAGATCATCAAGGATCACGGCGGTACAATCAAAGTCGACTCCAAGGCTGGGCAAGGCACGAAATTTACCGTCTGGTTGCCGCTGCAGCCGCCCTCCGATTCGAAACTTACCGCCTGAGCGTATAGATGTCTGAAACGCAAAAAATCGGCAAATACGAAGTGCGTGGCGAGCTCGGCAGAGGCGCCATGGGAACGGTCTTCAAATGCTTCGACCCTCTGATCTCGCGCTGGGTAGCGATCAAGGCCATCGTCAAGGCGACACTGGACCCTGCTGAACTGCAGCAATTCATCAACCGTTTCCGCCACGAAGCACAGGCAGTCGGCAAACTGGTCCATCCGCGCATCGTGCAGATCTACGACTACGGCGAGAACGACCAGCTGGCCTATATCGTGATGGAGCTGGTGAACGGCAAGTCGCTGCAGGCGCACCTTTTGAGTGGCGCCAACTTCAGCCTGCCCGAAATCGTCCAGATCATCAGGCCGTTGCTCGACGGACTCGGTTATGTGCATTCCGAAGGCGTAGTGCACCGCGACATGAAACCATCCAATATCCTGATCAACAGCGATGGGCGCATCAAGATTTGCGATTTTGGCATTGCGCATACCGAATCGTCGGAACTGACCCAGCTTGGCGATGTGCTGGGTTCTCTGCATTACATGTCGCCGGAGCAATTTATCGGCATGTCGGTTGATTCGCGTTCCGACCTTTATTCGGTGGGCGTGATCGCCTACGAGCTGCTCACCGGCAAAAAGCCGTTTGTCGGCAACAGTGCGACCGTGATGCAGAAGGTGATATACGAGCTGCCGGCAATACCGTCCAGCATCAACACCAAGATCTCTGCGCAATTGGACCAGGTGATCATGAAGGCGCTTGCCAAGGACAGCGAGAAGCGCTACCAGACTGCCAGAGAGTTTTCGGATGCCTTCCTCGAGGCTGCCGGCAGCATTATCCATCCCGGGGAGCAGAAATTTCCGGGCGAATCCCCCGCGCAACCGGTTGAGAATTCGAATATCGCATCGGGCAGCAACCTGATCAATGCCGCGCGCATGATCAAGCCCAGGGTTGCGGCGCAGCCAGCCGCAAAATCTCCTGCTGCTCCCGGCAGTACTGACATCCGGCAACAGCCTGAAACGGAACTGGAAGTGTTGTTTCCCGACAGCGAAGACGGCCAGATCGAACTCGACAAGAGCGTCAGAAGAGCCTGTATTCTTGCGGTGGACGACGAAGAGCGCATCCTGAACGGGCTGAAGTCGCTGTTCCGGATGCGTTACCATGTATTTACCACCACCGACCCGAACCAGGCGCTCGACTTCATCAAGCGCTACAAGATCAACGTGATCATCAGCGACCAGCGCATGCCGATCATGCTCGGGGTCGAATTCCTGCGCCAGGCCAGGGAAATTACTCCGAATTCCGTTCGTATCCTGCTCACCGGATACTCCGACCTGGCTTCCATTGTCGGTTCGATCAACGACGGCGAGGTCTATCGATTCATCAGCAAACCCTGGAATAACCAGGAGTTGCAGCAGACTGTCGCCGAAGCGGTCACCATCTCCATGGAACTCGCAAATGCGCAGGCCGCCCCCGTGGCACTGCCGTCCAGGCTGAAGGTGGGCATACTGGTCGTCGACAGCGACGAGGAGATTTACCGGGTTACCAAGGGTTTGATAGACGGCCGGTGCCCGGTGCATTACGCGGCCACGCTGGATGATGCAATCGCGCTGATGCAGGAACATGAAATTGCAGTGGTGCTGGCCGATGTCGGGGCAGGCAACGAAGATGTCGCGGCGATGATCAAGCTGCTCAAGCAGGAAAATCCTCAGATCCTGACCATCGTGCTGACTGCCGCATCGGATTCGGACCTGGTGATCGACCTGATCAACCAGGCACAGATCTTCCGCTTCCTGAACAAGCCGGTCAAAATGAATCTGCTCAAGAAACACCTGCTTGCCGCGCTTGAACATTACACCGCCTTCAAGCAGTCGCCGCAATTGCTGAAACAGTATCAGGTTCAGGAATCTCCGCTGGTGCGCAATTCATCGGTCGGGAAACGGATACTGGACGGGATCATGGCGCTGCCGGGTCGCTGGTTCAAAGCCGGTTAATCTCTATAATTCCCGCCACGCCCGACCGTATGGCGGTAATCGTCTCTCTAGATCAGCTCCATCCGTACTTTCATCAAGCAGAAAACCGCCTTTTTTCAGAACGAGCGGTCAAATCCGGACGACGAACGGTATAAACAGTAACAAGCGGTAAATTATCGGGACAAGCGGTATTGCCGCATTGCGATATAACAGGCAAAGTATTCAGCATTGGGAAATCGCTTGCCGCCATTTCCCTGTATCGACCTACCCGCATCATTTTCTGTAGCAGCGGGTAAAAATGGGAGGAATACTGATGGACCGCAATTCGTGGCTCTTCTGGCCTGACAGCGTAGCGCTGTCTGTTTTGACATTGCTGATATTGGCGATGCTGTTCCTGTATGCAGCACGCAAACCCATGCATGGGGTGATCCACTCGCTGTGCAATCTGGTTACCCAGTCCACGCGATTCATTTCCCGCTGGCTGTTCCTGAGCGCGGAAAGCCTGCGTTTGCGCAACCAGGCTGTGCTGCTGGCGCACAGTCAGGAAAGCGCGGCGTCGATGGTAGACCGTGAATTCGAACGGGTGAGCAATATCATCCGCAAGGATATGCAGGAGTTTCCGGCCTTGCAGCGCAAACTGAAGGAAGATGTCACGCGCATCGAGGATGACTACCGCAAATGCGGCGAGGTTCCGCCGCCGCCTCCGGAATGGGTGGATGCGCTTGAATCAGTCTCTCAAATCAAATCCGGCGGCGACATTCCGCGCAAATTGCTGGAAGACATCAACAAGTCGATCCAGAAAATCCATGACAAGACCGTGGCGGAGTTCCGGCGTTCCTATGAAGAACGCCACAAGATACTCAAGGGGATACAGCCATCCTGGCGCTCGGCGGAAAAGTTGATCGACGAGATGGACAAGAAGATGGTCACCCTCAACACCAATGCAAAGCAGATCGATGGCCATATGGCCAAATTCGAGGGAATACGCGCCAAGGACAGCAAGACCGAGCATGCTCTGAACGTGTCCGCTTTCGTGCAGCTGGCGATCTCCTCGCTGGTGATGGTGATCGCGCTGGGCGGTGCTTTCATCAACTACAAACTGATCGCGCTGCCGATGTCGGAAATGGTCGGTGCCAGCGACTATATTACCGACAATCTGAGGACTTCGGATGTCGCGGCACTGGTGATCATCCTGATGGAGGCCTCGATGGGGCTGTTCCTGCTCGAATCGCTGCGTATCACGCAGCTGTTCCCGAAGATCGCCAGCATGGATGACCGCATGCGCCGCCGTCTGATGCTGGCTTCGCTGATCTTCCTGGTGATCCTTGCGGCGATCGAATCCTCCCTGGCGCTGATGCGCGACATGCTGGTTGCCGACAAGGCAGCACTGATGCACGATCTGGCCTCGTCCGCACCGCCCGCAACCCAGGGCTGGATGTCGAATATTCCGATGGCCGGCCAGATGGTCATGGGTTTCGTGCTGCCTTTTGCGTTGGCGTTTGTCGCAATTCCGCTGGAAAGCGTGGTGCATTCGCTGCGTACCGTTCTGGGCGTTTTGCTGGTGCAGGGCATGCGCGGGCTGGGTTTCGTGCTCAGGTTCACCGGTGTGGTATTCAGGCGTTTAGCAAAGGTGCTTGAATCAAGCTATGACATCTTTATCGTGATACCGCTGATGGTGGAACGCTGGGTGGTTGCGATGCGCGGAGAACCACTGGTAAAAGCACAGGCAAAATCCGGGAGAGCATCATGAAAAAATCGCTCCCCGTATTGATCATACTATTCGCCGCGTTTCTGCTCTCCGCCTGCGGAGACAGCCGCAAGCACACCCAGGCAGTGTATATGCTGGTGGATACCTCCGGCACTTACACCAAGCAGATAAACAAGGCTGCCAGGGTCATCAATTATCTGCTGGCCACGCTGAATCCGGGGGACTCGCTGGCGGTTGCAAAAGTGGAAACGCGCAGCTTCACGGAAAAGGACATCATCGACAAGGTGACTTTCGACAGGCGACCATCTGAAGCAACCCAGCAGAAGCGCGCGTTCAAGTCCAGGATAGAAGCGTTTACCAGAGGCGTCCACGGCAGTGCATATACCGACATCACCGGTGGGCTGATTCAGGCGGCGGAATACCTGAACGAGACCCGGGCAGGGAAAAAGACCATCGTGATTTTCTCCGATATGCAGGAAGAGCTGGGGAAAGGTACGGTGCGCGATTTTCCGATCAAGCTCAACGGAATTCGTATCGTTGCATTGAACGTCAGCAAACTTGGCACAGACAACGCAGATCCGCGCCTGTATATCGATCGGCTTGCACACTGGAAGGCGAGGGTGCTCAAAGCGGGGGCCACCAGCTGGGAGGTCGTGAACGACCTCGATAACAATATGGAAGCCATTCTGGATCCACGCAGATAGCGAGTGCCATTTTGAGTCATATCTGACGGGGCCGGCAATTGCCGGCCCCGTTTTTTATCGACGAAGGATGCCCATTGGATGAGTTGCAGTCAATTGCCGGCCGAGTTTGCTACTATGTGTGCATGGACAGTCCGGGTTGGCTGAAATATTCCGGTTCGGACCAGGAGGAAACAGCATGAAGATCGGCATACCGAAGGAGATAAAGCCAAGCGAAAACCGCATCTCGCTGGTTCCGGCCGGAGCGGCAGCACTGGTATCGGCCGGCCACACTGTTTTGGTGGAAAAAGGTGCGGGCCTCGGCAGCGACTTCAGCGACGAACAATACAAGTCCGTCGGAGCGCAAATCGCGAAGGATGCCGATGCGGTCTGGGCGGCAGCCGATCTGGTCGTGAAGGTGAAAGAACCGATCGAGCCGGAATGGAATCGCATCAGGCCCGGCCAGATCATTTTCACTTACTTTCATTTCGCCGCAAACGAGTCTGTGACCCGGGCGCACATCGCCAGTGGCGCGGTGTGCATCGCGTACGAAACCGTCGAACTGCCTTCGGGCGAACTGCCGCTGCTGACACCGATGTCGGAAGTGGCCGGGCGTATGGCGGTTCAGGAAGGAGCCAAGTATCTGGAACACCTGCATGGCGGGCGCGGCATATTGCTCAGCGGCGTACCGGGCGTGCCGCCAGGCAAGGTGGTGATCATCGGCGGCGGGGTGGTCGGCGTGAATGCGGCGAAGATTGCGGCCGGGATAGGTGCACATGTCGTGATGCTCGATACTTCGCTTGAGCGGCTGCGCTGCCTGAGCGACGTGATGCCGGCCAACGTGCAGCTGATATATTCCAACCGGCACAATCTGCTGGAGCAGATCAACGGTGCCGACCTGGTCATCGGCGCAGTGCTGGTGCATGGCGCGGTTGCACCCAGATTGCTGCTCCGCGAAGACCTGGCACTGTTGCGCCGCGGAGCGGTTGTCGTCGATGTGTCGATCGACCAGGGCGGCTGTGTCGAAACCATGCATCCGACCACGCACGAAAATCCGACTTTCATTGTCGATGGCATCGTCCACTACGGCGTCGCCAACATGCCCGGCAGCGTGCCGCTGACCTCTACGCTGGCGTTGACCAACGCAACCCTGCCCTATGTGCTGCAATTGGCCGACAAGGGGTACCGGCAGGCGCTCAGGGAATCACCGCCGCTGCTGAAGGGACTCAACATATGCGCGGGCAGAATCACTCACCGCAAGGTCGCCGAGGCATTCGGGCTGGAACATCACCCGGCTGAATCGCTGATCGGCTGAACCGGACCAGCGCGAGGTTTGTTCAGGCGCGGAATATTTCCGATTTCAGGGCAGGGAACCAATTGCATTCTTTGGCGACTATAACAACCATGCGCAAGAACCGTGACTTGACCAATTCGCTGCTTACCAGATATTTCAACCGCTTCGAGCTGCTGATCACGACCGGGATCATCGTGCTGATCTCGGTGATGATACTCTCGGCTTTCTGGGGGCTTGTCGTTGAGACATACCATCTCGTGCATCACGGCGCTTTCGACAAGCTCGATCACAAGGCATTCCAGTCCGCCTTCGGAATGATCATGACGCTGCTGATCGCGATCGAGTTCAGCTATACCATATTGAATTCCTACATGGGAAAGAGCCGCGCGGTAATCGTGAAAAATGTGGTGCTGGTTTCGATCCTGGCGATTGCCAGGGAGTTCATCGTGTTCGAAGCTGAAACCATTTCCCCGTTGATCCTGTTCGCGCTGGCAGCTTCGCTTTTGTCGCTCGGTATTGTTTATTGGCTGATGGATCGCTCTCCCTCTGCGGATGCCAGCCGGATTTCCGGGGAGTAGCGGTCCTGTGATTGATTCTTTGTTTCATGCCCGGAAAGGTTAGTGATGCGCACAATGCCGGCCGGAGTGCAGTTCATCCTGATCACCACGATAGCCTGCTATTTGCTGCAGCTTGCTGCGGGCGGCGCAGCAATATCCGTCTTTGCACTGTGGCCGCTGGGCAGCAACTTCATGCCCTGGCAACTGGTGAGCTATGCATTTCTGCACGGCAGCATCATGCATATCGCGTTCAACATGTACGGGCTGTGGCTGTTCGGGCGGGAAGTTGAAAACCTGCTGGGGCGCAGGGTATTCCTCCTGCTCTATTTCGCCAGCGTGATATCGGCCGGCCTGATGCAATTGCTGGCCACCGGTTTGAGCGGCGGCGATTACCCCACGGTGGGCGCATCCGGCGGCGTGTTCGGCGTGCTGCTCGCATTTGGACTGTTCTTCCCGAACCGGGTGATCATGTTGCTGATCCCGCCGGTCGCATTGCCCGCACGGGTGTTCGTGTTCCTGTATGCCGGACTGGAACTGTTCCTCGGCGTAACCGGGACAGAGGCAGGCGTGGCGCATTTCGCGCATCTGGGCGGCATGATAGGCGGATATCTGGTGATCCGCCGCTGGCAGATGCAGCGAGGGCGATGGCGTTAATCCGGAATTGCGCGTCAGGCGCGAATAATTCAGAATTTGTTGAACCAGACTTAATCACACAGGAGATTAAATCATGATAAGAAATCCGATCGATATTGCCACCCGGGTAAGTCCCGAACTTTCCGAACTGATTGAAACCCTGATCGACCAATTCGAGTCCGGCGAGGCGCTGACGCTGGGCGCAGTACGCACATTCCTGATTCATGGCATGCCGGCCGAGACAGAGGAAGACGAAGAAATACATCATTTCGATGTCGATGAATCGGTGATAGATGAACTGGACCAGCTGATCGAGCAGTTCGGCGAATCCGCCGCCGCGATGGACTTCATCTACGCCTTTGCCAGCGAGGCTCTTTCGCGCGTGATCGAGGAAGTGATGGACGACGAGAACCGTGCAGGCCCGCCAACCCTCGAAGCCGTCCAGGAAGCGCTGGCCAACGGCCTGGGCTCGAGCATGGTTGGCGAGGGGATACTGGAAGAGGATGAGGAAGAAATACTGCAGTACGAAATCGAAAGCCTGATCGAGCGCTACGGCCCCGATGCAATGGCGGAAGATTTTTTGCGCTATGAATGACGGGGTGTATTGCGTGTCCGCGGGCAGCCGGTTCCGTTGATTCAATCCGGTGGATGCCTGAGTGTACGGCTGTCATGCAGGTTGCCGTACTGCAATCCCTGATGCAATTCCGCCATAACATGCGCGGAAAACTGGGGGCTGAAATTATCGAGTGCCGACAACACCAGCCAGATGACGAATACCGGCTGGATCAGCACGACAACGGCGATGCTGCATACTTCCGCCGAGAGACGGACATACCTGTTAGCAAGGTAAAGCCCGCGCAGATGGTCGCGATACCGGGCAAGCTTCTGGTACATTACCACCGCTTCGGCAAGCACCATGATCAGTCCGCCTATTAATCCGGTGATAATGGCCATCTTCAGCTCTATGGAACCCATTTCGCCTCCCCTGGTATCGCGGTACAGAATTATTGCCGAGCGAACGAAAGTGCATCATATTACTATGGCGGTGCAGGGTTCGCATATTTGCATCTGTTTACCATCCTGACTGTGGCGGATCGGGGCATCGCCGCTGCAGTGAACCAGACTTTACAGGGATCTTGATGAATCCGATATTAGATGCATCTGCCAAGGCGTTCCGTGACCTGTTTCAGTTCAGGATACTGTGGATCGTGGTCTGGCCGATGCTTGCCGCGCTGCTGTTGTGGCTGGTACTGGGTGTGGCCTTCTGGGGTACTTTCTCGGGCTGGATCGTCAACGGTTTTGCCTACCTGGGCATCCAGAACTGGCTTGACGGTCTGGAACCGCACTGGGTCGCCAACGTGATCCAGGCCATCCTGCACATGCTGCTGTTCGTGCCGATGGTGTTCGTTACCGCGCTGCTGATCACCGCTTTCTTTGCGATGCCCGCATTGATTCGCCTGGTAGCCGATCGAGACTATCCGGAACTCAAGCGCGAAAGCGGCGGCAGCGCCGCTGGCAACCTTTTCAATGCAATGCTTGCGATCGTGGTTTTCATTGTGATCTGGATGCTCACCCTGCCGCTGTGGTTGTTCGGCGTGGGGGCAGTGATGCCCTTCATTGCCGCGACCTATCTGAATCAGCGATTGTTTCGCTACGATGCCCTCTCCGAGCACGGCAGCAGCGAGGAGATGAAATTCCTTTTTAGCAGATACCAGTCGTCATGGTGGGGGCTGGGCCTGCTGACCGGCCTGCTGCAATTCGTGCCGCTGTTGAATCTGTTCGCCCCGGTACTTACGGGACTCGCGTTCATTCACTTCGGGCTGGCCCGCCTGGCCAGCTTGCGCCAGGGGACATAGAGAACCGCTTCATCCAGATGTCTGCGGCCAGCCGACAATCATTAATTTTTGACGATGTTTACATGATTGACAAACGAGATGCTGGGGAACGTGCGTTTCAGCGTCTTGCTGGTGAAATTCCTGATGGTCGTACCGCTGTCAAATTCGATGGTATCCCCCTTTTTCACCTCGACGACCGATGCGGCAACGATCCAGCGCGTCTGGCTGTCCTGGCTGACTTCAAGATAGGTAAACTCGGGTATGTTGATCACGCTGACCACCGTGCCCTTTTGCGACTGGAAAGTTCCGGGTATTGCGGCCATCGGATTTTCCTGGCTGTTGATCGCGGGATGACCCGCGGGCAGGGTTCCCGTCGACGGTATCACCGGATCAGGGACAAACGGCTGCTCGGAAGGCTTCTTGCTGCATGCCGTCAGTGAAATCATGACCAGAGCTGCAATGATCCCGATGTTTCTCATTTTGATTCCTTGTTTGAAATGTTGAATGGTCAATACTACTCAAAATGTGCCGGTCTTGAAACATTTCTCGTGAGTATTACCAACGGCTTTTTTCTGGTGCAATGGTGGCGAGAAATATCCCGAGATATATCCGTGGTAAAAATCCGGATGTCCTGATAGATTATGTGCGGGTCTGCATGCAATCGTTAAAACGTGGATTGGCCGGGGACAGTTCCGGTTATCCGGACAGCGCATGGACCGCCAGCGGCTATCGTCTGCATTTCATATTCATCGGATTGGAGGATCAATGATCGGTAAGGAAGGGTTTCACGTGCTATTCAACCTGGCCGCAGATTCCATGTTTATCATTGATCCGGATGGTTTCATAAGGGAAATCAACCAGACCGCTTATGCCCGCCTGGGCTATACAAGGGACGAAATGCTGGGAAAGCATGTCCGCGAATTCATACTGCCGGAAAGCTCCGCCTTGCTGGCCATCCGGATAGCCAAGGCGCAAAGCCAGGAATTCCTGATTTACGAATCTGCACAGGTGCACAAGGACGGATCCATATTGCCGATCGAGGTGTGCAGCAGGGCAATCGTGCTTGAGGGAAAAAAGCTGCTGTTCAACATCGTCCGCGACATAGGCGAACGCAAGCGGCTGGACAATGCGCTGCGCGAGAGCGAAGCACGCTTCCGCGCGTTGGCGGCAGATGCGCCCGAGGCGATCCTGATTCATGACCTGGACACCGATCTGTTCATCGATGCGACATCCAGCGCGGAACGTCTTTTTTCCTGCAGCCGTGAGGAATTGTTGCGCCACGGTCCGAAACATTTCGTCGCACCAGATCAGCCTGCGGGTTCACCATCGGTTGAAACCCATGTCGAACGGGGTGAGCGAGCCCTGGCCGGCGAGCAAATAAAATTTGAACGGCTGGTGCGTGACGCGAAGGGGAAGGATGTTCTCTGCGAGGTTACGCTGATTCGCCTGCCTTCGGAAGGCCGCAGACTGATCCGTGCCAGCTATATCGACATCACCGAGAGAAAGCAGATCGAGAATGCGCTGCGGGAGAGCGAGGAAAAATACCGCTCGCTTTTCGAGGAGTCTCTGGACGGTCTGTTTATCAGCAATACGGAAGGGAACTTTATCGACATCAACCAGAAAATCATCCAGATATTCGGTTATGACTCGAAAGAGGAGATGCTGGCCCTGGACTTTGAAAAGGACATCTGCGCGTATCCGGCAGACAAGGGAAACATCCTGGCCTTTGTCAACGATAAGGGGTTCGCGGAGCTGGAGGTGATCGTCAAGAAAAAAAATGGCGACAGGATTACCACCCTGTGCAACTTCAGTGCGGTAAAGGATACGCACGGAGCGATTGTATCCTACCGCGGCATGATCCGTGATATCACCGAAAAGAAAAAATCCGAAGAGCTGATCTGGCGCCAGGCAAATTTCGATACCCTGACCAGTTTGCCCAATCGCGACATGTTTCATGACCGTCTCGGACAGGAAATAAAGCGGTCGTACCGCGAATGTCTGCCGCTGGCTTTGCTGCTGATCGACCTTGACCATTTCAAACAGGTGAATGACACGCTCGGGCATGCGATGGGCGATCTGCTTTTGCAGGAAGCCGCCCGGCGTATCCGCTCCTGCGTGCGCGGATCGGATACGCTGGCCCGCCTGGGTGGGGATGAATTTACAGTGATCCTGTCCGCGATGTCCGAATCCGGCCATGTCGAAGATGTTGCACAAAAGATCGTCGGCAAACTTGCCCAGCCGTTCCAGCTGGGCAGCGATGAGGTATTTGTTTCGGCTAGCATCGGCATCACCATTTATCCGAGCGATGCCGACGACATCGACTCCCTGATGAAGAACGCCGACCAGGCGATGTATGTTGCGAAGAACAAGGGCCGCAACCGTTTCAGTTATTTCACGAAGTCGCTGCAGATCGAGGCGCAAAACCGCCTGCACATGATCAGCGATCTGCGCGGAGCGCTTGCAGCGAAACAATTCAGCGTACATTTTCAGCCGGTCATCGAGCTGTCGACCGGGCAGATCCGCAAGGCGGAGGCTCTGATCCGCTGGAACCATCCCGAACGTGGCATGGTCAGCCCCGCGGAATTTATCGCACTGGCCGAGGAAGCCGGACTGATCAACGAGATCGGCGACTGGGTGTTCAGGGAGGCAGCCAGATGGGCGAGTATCTGGAGCGATCGGTGTCCGGGTTCCTGCCAGATGAGCGTGAACATGTCGCCGTTACAGTTCCAGCATGGCGGCCGCATGTGCGATGAATGGGTCGAATATCTGACCAGCCTCGGTCTTTCCGGAAGCAACATGGTGGTCGAGATCACAGAAGGACTTCTGCTTAAGGCGGAGTCCGAGGTTACCGAAAGCCTGTACAGGTTCCGCGATGCCGGGATACAGGTGGCGATCGACGATTTCGGCACCGGCTATTCGTCGCTTTCCTACCTGAAAAAATTCGATATCGATTATCTGAAGATCGACCAGTCCTTCGTGAAGAACCTCGAATCCGACGTGAACAATATGGCACTGTCGGAGGCGATCATCGTGATGGCACACAAGCTGGGGCTGAAAGTCATCGCCGAAGGCGTGGAAACGAAAGGGCAGCGCTACCTGCTGTCCATTGCCGGTTGCGACTATGCACAGGGCAACCTGTTCTCAAAACCTTTGCCGCCGGACGAGTTCGAGCGGCTGCTTGAGGACAACAAGAAGGCCTAGCCTCTATTTCCTCTGTCGAGATAGAAAAGTGCAATCGCCGCCGTTAATTTCATTCCTGCGTCAGGGTGTGTAAACCAGCCGGTCATCGCTGCGTGTCAGCGCGGTGCCGAATTCGGCGCACAGCATTAACATGCGTTCGCAGATCGCTTCGAATTCCGGCCCGCGCGCCAGCGCGACCTGCGCCACACTCAGCGACACCGGCAGCAATTCGATACGGCACAGCCTGCGCTCGTCGAAAACCAGCCTGAACAGACAGGAGCGGTCGTTGCGCAGCAGCGGATCGACTGCGTAGTCGTCGATGAAATTGCCGGTGTCGTAGAGTATCGGCTTGCCCTGGTAGATCTCGATTCCCTGGCAGATATGCGCGCTGTGGCCGTGGTAGATATCGGCGCCGAGCTCGATCACGCGCCGGGCGAAGCTGCGGAATTCCTCGGAAGGGCGCTCGACGAAATTCGCGCCCCAGTGGTTGGAGAACACGACCAGGTCGGCACCCTGTGCGCGCGCCCGTGCGATGTCGTTTGCGATGCGCGCCAACGTAGCTTCATCCAGTGCGACTTCCAGATAGTTGGTTCCGGCTTGTTCGGCGCTGGACGCGAATTCCGGTTCATTGTCGGTGTAGGACAGCAGTGCGGCTCGGCTGGGTTCTGCACCCGATGTCTCGATGATTGCAGGGCTGCTTGCTTGGTTTGCGTTTGCACCTGCGCCCGCATGGTGAATGCCGGCCGAGTCGAGCACGCTCAGGGTATCCAGCAGGCCCTGCGTTTCGAAGTCGAGCACATGATTGTTGGCGAGCGTACAGGCATCAATATGCGCGGCCTGCAGCACTCGCACCGCCTCCGGGTCGGCACGGAAGTGGAACATTTTCTCGGTGCGCATCCACTGCTTCTGATGACGGGTCAGCGCGCATTCCAGATTGACGATGCGCAGGCCGGATTGCGCCAGATGCGGCAGCACGTCGCCCCAAATCTGCTCCGGCTGCATTTTCCTGAGCCTGTCGTTGACCAGACGGCCCAGCATCACATCCCCGGCAAATGCGATTGTCAGCATGGTTACATGGTGCGCTTGAGCAGCTTGCGCAGTTCGTCCAGCGTGCGCGTATTGAGCACGTCGGA